>ERZ808266.859-NODE-859-length-9715-cov-3.656108_pt1 | contig 9715 bp, 8 predicted proteins | sample MGYA00521278_ERZ808266 | MGnify/ENA primary metagenome ERZ808266 (study PRJEB31516, sample SAMN03275591) | gut metagenome | biome: mammalia-associated habitat; material: feces | host: Papio cynocephalus | place: Kenya | collected 2012-08-02 ... | reverse complement strand
GAATGTGGCAATGTAACCAAATGTCTTCATAATAACATCCTTTCTTTATTAAAAACCCATAATACCCACAGGCACAACAGCCTGTGACTTTCAATATGCAAACTTAATCGTTTTTTGCAACATAACGACGTTTGAAGCCGACAAAAGTTGTCGCGACAGTCATAAATAATATTAACCGATTAAAAAATACTTTATTAGTTGTCCCTTTAACAAACTTTATGTGTGGATGAATGCGCTGTTTATAAAGTTTTTTGTAATTTCGCAAGTAAAAGTATATATTCCGCAATAAATACAAGAAACTAAACAAATACTTAACAATGAAAAAATATTTGGTAATGGGCGCGGCCCTTTGCGTGGCAATCGCTTTCACAAGTTGTAAATCACAAGAGAGTGCATACAAGAAAATGTATGAGAAGGCAAAGGCTCAAGAGGAACAGCAGACCGCTGCCTCTAACAGTCAGGATCAGGCTACTGTCACCCCGATGGTTACCAAGCAAGCCAACGAGACCACGGTCAGCAACGTGGACAACACCCCCGTTCGCTCAGAGGATGTCACGCTCATCAGCGGCTCAGGCTTGAAACAGTTCAGCGTGGTGGTAGGCAGCTTCGGCTTGAAGTCGAACGCTGAGGGCTTCCAGAGCTTGCTGAAGCAAGGCGGTTACGACGCTCAAATCGTGTTTAACCCACAGAACAACATGTATCGCGTCATCTCCGGCACATACGATAATAAGAGCCAGGCCGTGCAGAGCCGCGACGCCATCCGTGGCAGCAAGTTCAACAAGAACAGCGATTCTTGGCTTTTGTTCAAGAAATAAATGCCGAGAGTGCTATCCATAGACTATGGCAAGAAGCGCACGGGGTTGGCCGTGACCGACCCCCTGCAGCTGATAGCCAATGGTCTGACGACAGTGGAGACAAAAGATTTGCTCGACTTCCTCCTCAGGTATGTCAAGGACGAGGAAGTGGAGCAAATCGTAATAGGGAAGCCGATGCAGCCCAACGGTCAGCCATCGGAAAATCTCGCGAGAGTTGAGGCTTTCGTGAATCGTTGGCGCAAGGTCTCCCCATCTATACCAATAGTTTTTTACGACGAGCGTTTTACCTCGGTGCTTGCCCATCGCGCCATTATTGAGGGCGGCGTGAAGAAGAAGGCAAGGAGGGAAAACAAGGGTCTTGTGGATGAAGTCAGCGCGACGATCATCCTGCAAGACTATATGAATTCGAAACGATGATATTACCGATTTACACATACGGGCAGCCAGTTCTGAGAAAAGTTGCCCAGGACATACCAACCGACTACCCCGAGCTCGACAAGCTCATCGCCGACATGTATGAGACCCTGGACGCCTCGTCGGGCGTAGGCCTCGCTGCGCCACAGATAGGTAAATCCATCCGCGTGGTTGTCATCGACCTGGACGTGTTGAAGGAAGACTATCCCCAATACGCGGGCTTCCGCCATGCGTTTATCAATGGTCACATCCTGGAAGCAGACGAGCAGGCCGGCAAAGTGTCGATGGAAGAGGGCTGCCTCTCCATACCGGGTCTCAGTGAGGAAGTGACGCGCCCGAAGCGCATCCACGCCGCATGGCTCGACGAGAATCTTCAGCAGCACGACGAGTGGGTTGACGGTTATCAAGCAAGGGTGATGCAGCACGAGTTTGACCATCTTGAGGGCGTGCTGTATATCGACAAGGTGTCGCCATTCCGCAAGCAGATGAACCGCAACAAGCTGAAGGCTATGGCACAAGGAAAGTTTCGCGCCTCGTACCGGACAAAGCCCATCCACAAGTAAGACACTCAAGAACACAGGCAGGACTTTATAATTATCAGATGAAAAGCAGGATAATCGTTTTCTTAGTGGCATTGTTGTCCGTAGCCAAGGCCAATGCGCAGTATAATGTGGATCGTCTCATCATGAATGGTGAGGTAGCCTTGCATTATGATGATTACGTGCTTTCCATCCAGTATTTCAACAAGGTGCTGGCACTCAAGCCATATCTATGGCTGCCATGGTATGACAGAGCCGTGGCAAAGTTTTACCTTGACGATTATATCGGTTCGGAGACCGACGCTTCGAAAGCAATAGAGCTGAACCCTTACATTGAGCAGGTCTTCGACTTGCGAGCAATCTCTCGCATTCGTCAAGAGAAATACCAGGATGCCGTGAGCGACTATGACCATGCCATCACCCTCAACCCCTCCGTCTCGAGTTTTTGGGTCAACCGCGCCATCTGCCGCATGAACCTTCAGGAGTTTGACCAGGCGTTGCTCGACGCCGACACCATAATAAGCAGATGGTCGAACATCTCGACCGCCTATTCCCTTAAGGCGGAAGTGTATCTTGAGAAAAAAGACACCACGCAGGCAGACCACTGGCTGTCGCGGAGTCTTGACATCAACCCATACAACGCCGACGCTTGGACCACGCGGTCATACATAGCGTTGAACCGCAAGCAGTGGCACACGGCCGACACTTGCCTTGGAAGGGCCATTCACCTTAGGCCCAAGGTGGTCAACAACTACGTGAACAGGGCTCTGGCGCGACTCAATATCAACAACCTGAAGGGCGCACTTGCCGATTACGACATGGCGATAGACCTTGATCCCAAGAATTTCCTTGCCCACTATAACCGTGGGCTGCTGAGAGTGCAGCTCGGCGATGACAACCGTGCCGTGGAAGACTTCGACTTCGTGGTGAAGATGGAGCCACGCAACTTCATGGCCATCTACAACCGTGCGTTGCTCAACGACAAGATAGGAAACCTGCGCGCCGCGATAAGAGACTATACGAAAGTGATAGAGCAATTCCCCAACTTCTGGACAGGCTTGTCGGCAAGGGCAAACTGCTATCGTCGGCTCGGCATGACAAACCAGGCGGAAATGGACGAGTTCCGCATATTCAAGGCCCAGATGAACAAGCACCTCGGCATACAGCAGAGATGGAGCAAGGCCAAGCTGCGCGAGGTGCGAAAGCGCTCTGAGATAGACATATCGAAGTATAATGAGGTGGTGATAGAGGATAAGCCAAAGGTTGACCATACGTATTCGGGAGGTATCCGTGGCACCATTCAAGACCGCGATGTGGAGATCGCCTTCTTGCCAATGTACCAGTTGTCGTATTTCTCATATTCGAACGCCGTGGAGGGCTATCAGGCTTACGACACCGAGGTGGATCACTTCAATGCCAAACACGACCCCTTGAGGAAGCTGAATCTCACTTGCAACGCCACGCGCGCGCAACTCACGGCCGTGCAGTCGAAGCAGATATTCCAGTTGATAGACGCGCTCACGGCAGGCATACAAGAGGAGAAAGACCGCACGGCGCGCGCCGCTCTCTTGCTTCAGCGCGCCGTGGCCTATTCAGAGGCACAGAACTACAGTGACGCCATTTCCGACCTCGACGATTACCTCTCCGTGGACACAGCCTCGGCCATGGGACATTGGGAGCGCGCTGTGTGCCAGCAGCTGCTCAACAGCTACGAGGCATCGAAAGGTACCAAGACGGCTATGAAGCTCTCGCAGGTGGAGGGCGATTTCGCTGTCGCCATACAACTTCAACCCAAGAATGCCTACACATATTATAACAGAGGAAACCTCTTTGCGGCGGAGAAAAATTACATGCGAGCTATCGCCGACTATACCCACGCCATAAGCCTCGACCCGAACATGGCACAAGCCTATTATAACCGTGCCGTGGCCCGCTTCTATTCAGGCGACGTCAAGTCGGCGCAAAGCGACCTGAGCCATGCCGGAGAACTCGGGCTTTACAGTGCCTACGCCCTCAGCAAGAAGATGACCGAGGCGCAGCCTAAGAAAAAACAATCTAAGGCAAAGAAATAAACGTTTTTGCATATCCTATTAAAAAATAAGTAGTACTTTTGCAAGCGATTTAGATAAACTAATTTGTAGTATGGTTAAAATCACGTTCCCCGATGGCTCCGTCCGTGAATACGAGAATGGAGTGACGGGTCTTCAAATCGCGGAGAGCATCTCACCTGCTCTCGCCCGTGACGTTGTATCTTGCGGGATTAATGGTGAGACAACAGAACTCAACCGTCCAATAAACAGCGATGCCAATATCGAACTTTACAAGTTTGATGACGAACAGGGTAAGCACACGTTCTGGCACACGTCTGCCCATCTGCTTGCTGAGGCTCTTCAAGAACTTTATCCAGGCATCCAGTTTGGTTTCGGCCCAGCCATTGAGACAGGCTTCTTTTATGATGTCATGCCTCCAAAGGGGACTGTGATCTCCGAGAGCGACTTCCCGAAGATTGAGGCCAAGATGAAAGAGCTGGCCAAGAAGAACGAGCCTGTGGTTCGCCGTGAGGTGGCAAAGGGCGACGCTCTCAAGGAGTTTGAGGCCATGGGACAACAGTATAAGGTGGAGCACATCTCACAGGATCTTGAGGATGGCACCATAACCACATATACACAAGGCAATTTCACAGACCTTTGCAAGGGTCCGCACCTCCTGTCCACTGGTGTCATCAAGGCCATAAAAATCACGAGCGTGGCAGGAGCATTCTGGCGTGGCGACGCAAAGCGCGAGCAAATGACACGTATCTATGGCGTGACATTCCCAAAGAAGAAGATGCTTGATGAGTATCTCGTCATGCTGGAAGAGGCCAAGAAGCGCGACCACCGAAAAATAGGCAAGGAGATGGAACTATTCATGTTCTCCGAGCGTGTAGGCAAGGGCCTTCCAATATGGTTGCCAAAGGGCACCCAGCTGCGTCTGCGCTTGCAGGACGTGCTGCGCCATGTGCTGAAACCATATCATTATCAAGAGGTCATCACACCGGGCATAGGCTCTAAAAACCTATATGTCACCTCTGGCCACTATGCTCATTACGGCAAGGACGCTTTCCAGCCAATACATACTCCTGAGCCAGACGAAGAGTATATGCTCAAGCCGATGAACTGCCCTCACCACTGCGAGGTTTACGCCCGCAAGCCTCGTTCGTATAAAGACCTGCCTCTCCGCATAGCAGAGTTTGGCACCGTGTTCCGTTACGAGAAGAGCGGAGAGCTTCACGGCCTGACTCGCGTGCGCACATTCACGCAGGACGACGCCCACATCTTCGTGCGTCCGGATCAGGTTAAAGCAGAGTTTGAGTCGATTATTGACATCATTCTCAAGGTATTCAAGATTTTTGGATTCGACAACTACGACGCTCAGATTTCCCTTCGCGACCCGAAAGATACCGACAAGTATATTGGCTCTGATGAGATTTGGGAAGAGAGCGAGAATGCCATTCGCCAGGCTTGCAAGGAGAAAGGTCTCCATACGCACGAGGAACTGGGCGAGGCCGCTTTCTATGGTCCGAAACTCGACTTCATGGTAAAGGATGCCATCGGACGCAAATGGCAGCTTGGCACTATTCAGGTGGACTATAACCTGCCTGAGCGTTTCAAGTTGGAATACACTGCCGAGGACAACTCGAAGAAGACCCCGGTGATGATTCACCGTGCACCGTTTGGTTCGTTGGAACGCTTCACGGCCGTGCTCATCGAGCATACCGCCGGCCACTTCCCATTGTGGCTCGCCCCAGACCAAGTGGCAGTGCTGCCAATCTCGGAGAAGTTTAACGATTATGCCAAGAAGGTGCAAGAATATCTCGATTCCGTTGACGTTCGCAGCTATATCGATGACCGTAACGAGAAGATTGGCCGCAAGATACGCGACAATGAGTTGAAGCGTGTGCCTTATATGCTGGTTGTTGGCGAGAAAGAGGCCGCCGACGGTCTTGTCTCCATGCGTAAGCAAGGCGGTGGCGAGCAAGCGCAAATGCCTATGGAGGAGTTTGCGAAGCGCGTCAACGACGAGGTGAAAGACCAGCTTAAAGCCCTTGATGAATAAACAAGGTAGCAAGCCAAACAATGATAAAGGGGAGGCACCGCAAGGCGCTTCCCCTTATTACTTGATTTTTGAATCGTTTTATTTGGCCATGTCTTTCGAACTTCTCTTCTCCCTGTGATAACTCCGATATTCATCGAGAGGAATCTCCACGTCAGGCTCTTGCAATACGCCATCGTGTGGCAATCGGAAACGCAAGTAGCGAATGTTCAGGCCGCGTTCAATCCACATACCCTCATAATAGGTGTGAATATCGAGCAGCGGCGAGCCCTGTAAGCCTTCTGGCGTGGAATGGTATAAGTCCTCAGTGCAATAGTCGATGGGAAGATGATTCCTCTCAACTAATAACCGAGTGTAAGTGAAAAGGAAGTTGGAGTCCGTCTTTAGGTTCACGATGCCACCGTCAACGAGAAAACGACGGTAACGCTCCATGAAATATGAAGACGTGAGGCGTTTGCGTGGATTCTTCATCTGCGGGTCGGAAAACGTAAGCCATATTTCCTGCACTTCATCCTTATCGAAGAACCTGTCTATTATCTCAATGCTCGTTCTTAGGAAAGCCACATTGTCGAGATTCTCCTCAAGAGCCTGCTTTGCTCCGGTGTACATACGTGCACCCTTGATGTCAACCCCAATGAAATTCACGTCGGGGTATCTTCTCGCCAGGCCTACTGCATATTCGCCCCTTCCACAGCCCAGTTCAAGAACTATAGGGTTGTCGTTCTTGAAATATTGTTCACGCCAATGGCCCTTCATCTCGAAAGGCACATCGCTGATGACAGAGAATGGGTATTGAAAGACATTCCGGAACGTCTCCATCTCAGCGAACTTCTGTAGTTTTCCTTTTCCCATGGTAATGTATAGCTACGGTGACAACACTGTCAGCCGTTTAATGCTGTTGCCGTAAAAACAAATTCAGATTTCAGCAACACATTCTATCTCCACCCTCGCGTTTTTAGGCAATGTCTTGATGGCCACAGCTGAGCGCGCTGGGAATGGAGTGGTGAAGAAAGTGGCATAGACCTCGTTCATCTCTGCGAAATCGCCCATGTCGGCGAGAAACACTGTTGTCTTTACGACGTGAGCCATGTCCGTGCCTTCCGCCTCGAGGATAGCCTTGACGTTTGACAGGCTTTGGCGTGTAAGTTCCTTTATGCCTCCCTCGGCGAAATTGCCAGTCGTCGGGTCGACGGGCAGTTGGCCGCTGACGAAGATGAGGTTTCCTGTGCGAATTGCCTGGCTATAAGGGCCAATGGCTCCAGGAGCCTTGCTTGTGATAATTGCTTTCATTTTGTATCGTTTTAATGCGTATTTTGCGTTACATATAGAGATAGCCAATGCTTATGGGTATGCAAAAGTAATTGTTTTCTTTCATTCCGCCAACATTAATCGCAATAATATTACTACCTTTGCAATTGGAAAGAAAATAGATATTAAAAATGATTTCAGTAGACCATCTAACGGTAGAGTTTGGCACGCGTCCTTTGTTTAATGATGTCAGTTATGTCATTAATGATCACGACCGCATTGCCCTTGTCGGCAAGAATGGAGCAGGCAAGTCTACGATGCTGAAAATCATCTGTGGAATACAGAAACCCACATCAGGCACAATTGGCATACCAAGCGGGTTGGAGATAGGCTATCTGCCGCAGGTGATGAAATTATCCGATGATACCACTGTCATAGACGAGACGCGCAAGGCATTTTCTGGGCGCACCAAGATGCAGGAAGAGCTTAAGAAAATGGAACAGGAAATGGCCGACCGCACTGATTATGAAAGTGATTCTTATATGCAACTTGTAGACCGTTTCACTCAGGAGCATGAAAGGTATCAGCTGATGGGCGGAGACAACTATGAGGCCGACATAGAGCGGACGCTCATCGGCTTGGGATTTGATCGTTCCGACTTTGACCGCCCTACACGCGAGTTCTCAGGCGGTTGGCGCATGCGTATCGAACTTGCGAAAATATTGTTGCGCAAGCCCGACGTGTTGCTTCTCGATGAGCCAACCAACCATCTCGACATTGAGTCTATACAGTGGCTGGAGCAGTTCATAATAAATTCTTCGGCAGCGTTGCTCCTCGTGAGCCATGATCGTGCGTTTATAAATAATGTGACGAACCGTACACTGGAAATTACTTGTGGGCATGTTGAAGACTACAAGGTGCCTTATAACAAATATCTTGAGCTAAGGCAAGAACGCCGTGAGCAGCAACTGCGTGCTTGGCAGAACCAGCAAAAGGAAATAGCCGACGCAAAGGCCTTCATTGAGCGTTTCAGGTATCAAGCGACCAAGGCTGTTCAGGTGCAGCAAAAGATAAGGCAACTTGAAAAGATAGTGCCAATAGAAGTGGACGAGGTTGACAATAAGGTCATGCACCTCAAGTTTCCTCCTTGCTTGCGTTCTGGCGACTATCCTGTCATCTGCGACGGGGTTGGCAAGGCTTATGGCAACCACACCATATTCTCGAATGTCAACCTCACCATAAAGCGTGGCGAGAAAGTGGCTTTCGTAGGAAAGAACGGCGAGGGAAAGTCTACTCTTGTGAAATGTATCATGGGTGAGATACCATTTACCGGCAAGCTGAAGATCGGACACAACGTGGAGATAGGCTATTTCGCGCAAAATCAGGCTCAGATGCTTGATGAGTCATTGTCCATATACGACACCATAGATCAGGTGGCTACTGGTGATATGCGCTTGAAAATCAATGACCTGCTTGGAGCTTTCATGTTTGGAGGTGAGGTGTCGGAAAAAAAAGTAAAGGTTCTCAGTGGTGGTGAGCGTTCACGTTTGGCCATGATAAGACTATTGCTTGAGCCTGTCAACCTGCTTATACTCGATGAGCCAACCAACCATCTTGACATGCCTTCAAAAGACGTGCTCAAGGAAGCCATCAAAGCTTTTGACGGTACTGCCATCATAGTGAGCCACGACCGTGACTTCCTTGATGGTCTCGTGTCAAAGGTGTTCGAGTTTGGCGGTGGCAAGGTGAAAGAGCATCTTGGTGGAGTTTACGATTGGATTAGAAGCCAAAATGAGAATGCGGTTCCCACATTAGGAAGTCAGGCTCACGTTGACAGAAACCAGTCTAAGATAACAGCTGCGTCTGTTGACAAAACCTCTGAGCCAGTTTCCAAGCAAGAGAGCAGGGTGGAATCTTATGCTGAGCATAAGGAGCGTCAGAGGAAGATAAGTAGGATGAAAAAAGCCGTGGCGGAGTCTGAAAAGAAAATAGCTGAAATGGAAGTTCGCATAAAGGAACTTGACAATATGCTCATGGATCCAAAGAATGCAAGCGACATGAAACTTGTCACAGAATATACCACAACCAAAGAGACTCTTGACAAGGAAAATGACCATTGGATGGAACTTTCTGATCAACTCGAAAAACTCTGAGGCACAACTTATTTAAAATAGTTTCTTATTAACGTAATTTTTATTTTCTAAGTCATATAAACTATGAGAATATCACATTATCTGCCAATGATTATGATGGCGGTGGCTCCAATCTTGGGAGTGGAAGCCAAAGACCACGTATCCAAGTCGGGTCTCGACTTGACCAATCTTGACCGAAGTGTCAAGCCCACCGATGATTTCTACAAGTTTGCCACTGGTGGATGGCAAAAATTGCATCCGCTCCCAGCGGCATATAGCCGTTTCGGTTCTTTCGACATGTTGCAAGAGAATGTCAATAAGCAAGTCAGTACCATTCTTGCTTCGTTGACGAAAGGCAAGTTTGCGGCAGGAACCACCGACCGTAAGCTCAGTGACTTTTACAAGCTCGCTCTCGATACGGCACGTCGCAATCGCGAGGGGCTTGCTCCGGTAAAGCCTTTTCTTAAGGAGATAG
>ERZ808266.856-NODE-856-length-9720-cov-11.024315_pt1 | contig 9720 bp, 11 predicted proteins | sample MGYA00521278_ERZ808266 | MGnify/ENA primary metagenome ERZ808266 (study PRJEB31516, sample SAMN03275591) | gut metagenome | biome: mammalia-associated habitat; material: feces | host: Papio cynocephalus | place: Kenya | collected 2012-08-02 ... | reverse complement strand
GGGTCTATAATCACAAGACTTTGGACGAACTGAAGGCCACCGTGGAACTGATTCCGTAGGGTTCAGAGAATTGAACGCAAGACAGTTCAAAGGCGCTAAACAGTATCGCATTAGTAACACAGAACCCCGGAAGTGCTTGAAATACAAGCCTTCCGGGGTTCGTTTATTTTATTTTATCATAAATTTTTCAATTTTTCTACTGAATTTTGAGCGCCGCATAGCGTCGGAAACCCTTGCAAGTTCAAGGAAGTTCAAAGTTCAGCTTCAGGGAACGCCGCTTGATTTCCGGGGCTATTAGTAACAAACAAATAACACGGTTTTCCTTTTTGAAAATCAACTTTCAAAGTCAATACACCGCATCAGGATCAGGGTACAAATCAACTACCGGGAAAGTTGTGATCAGAAGATTTTTCCCTTGTTCCAAGCTGGCCTTCATGACCGCTTCAGGGCTGGCCGAAGAACCTTCCAAAAGGTAATCCCAGCCCCACCGCTGGTAGACATACCGGCCATCAGGCATGGAGCAGAAGAAGCGCCCACCAAAACGGGCTGCGAAATCCGCTTCAAGCTGGTTCTTCAGGTTATCCCCAAGGTGGAAGGTTTCTTCCGTTGATGAAAACCGCATATTTCCATTTTGATCCACCAAGATCAGGGAAGGCAAGCCGGTTGGTGGAACATCTTCATCGGCTGGATGATTAAAGAATGGAGCATAACAGAAGAACCCTTCACACAGGCCCAAGTATTCAGCGCCATCATAACCATTCGCCTTGGCATAAACTAAAGCCTTTTCGTGATTCACAATCCCACCGCCTTTCAATCCCACATGGTAACGGCCACAAGATCAGTTGCTTCAAGGGGCCGTTTACATTTGGGGCAAACCATATCTTTTCCCGCTCTGATTCTGTGCGTAGCTTTCCCACAATCGCACCGCTGACGAATCCGCACCTGTTCAGGCGCTTTCAGCGTGACCGCCAAGCGGCTTTCTATCTTGCCACAGGCTCCGCATTGGAACAGGGCGTGTTCCACTTCCACGGTGGCTTCAGAATGGGCGATAAGGGCCGCTTTTGCCTTGGGGCCATAGTAACCCGCCAAGATGGTTTCCCGCTCCACAGCGGCTTCCGTGCGGGTCATAAAGCCCCGGTCTATGGGGTATTCCGTTTGAAATCCACACACAAGGCATTTATAAACCCTTCCCACGCCGATCCACCACCCTTCAAAATCATGTTGACAATTCCAAAACGCTGAACTATACTGAATATAGAAACAAGGGTGCTACCGGCAGACGGTTAGCCCCCTACTGGATTACAGAAGTAACCGCTGGCCGGGAAGCTGGGCGGTTACTTCTTTTTATGAGCCTGTATGAAAAGGCTGATAATGCCAACGATCAAAATACCGACTTGAATCAAATCAGAGTATGTAACCATTGTCAGCCCCCCTTTCGTAAGATTAGGGGGCCAAGAAGCGCCCCCTGACGAAACAGGGGAACTAACCGCTTGCCGTTTATCGGTAGCACCACAGACAGAATAACATAGGAATCAGCAAAACGCAACCCGCCCAAGTGACATTCACAAGGGCGGGTTTTGTGGCCTAATAATTACAAAATGCCTGTTTTACTGTGCTTTTCGGCTGATTTGTTACTATCGTGTTATTCAACTTTTTTCAGCCCATTTGAACACCGTTTGAACGAACCCGGCCAAATCACTTGTGGTCACGGTTTCCCCCGGATCAATCCCGGCGCTGATCCACTCCAAGGAAATCGCCGTGTTGATTGCGTCCTTGGCCCAATGGTTCCCGGTATAGACTTCAGGCGGCGTTCCTTCTTCTGTGAACCGGGAAAACACGGTGATCAGTTCACCCCAAGTCAGGTTCCGTTCTGGCTGGAACACCCCAAGGCCACATCCAAGCATGAACCCGGCATTGGTGGCCGTGCCTATGGCCGGTGCATACCACACACCGGGGGCCACATCATCAAAGGGCGCTGTTTCTGTGTAATATCGTTCCCGGCTTTCATTGTCCATCATAGACAGCATCAGGGCGGCAAAATCAGCCCGTGTGACGGTTCCACCGGCTCCACCGTGGCCGATTTCATACCCCGTCCAAAAACGGCTGTCAGGGGCCTTTAGAACGGCTTTTCCGTTGGTAATGGTGGCCGGTTCCACTTCAGGTTCCTTCACCAGCTTTTCAACCGTGCGGGTTCTGTAAATGATTTTCGGTTCTGGATCGGGTGTCGGCGTGGGTTCCGGTTCAGGCTCCGGGGAAGGCTCTGGATCATTGGTAGCAAAGGACATACTGAAAACCATGTTGGGCTTTTCCACCGCTTCATCAATGAAGGTATCAACGGCCCATTTATTGGGGATCAGGCCATAGGTGGCATATAGGGCAACCAGCGCATCATAATCATCCATCAAAGCCAACTGCCCGGAATATTCGTTCACAATATCATCTGGTTCACCGTTGGCGGTGTTGTTGTGAATCGTGCTTTGGGTGATTGTCAACTTGCCCCGGTTCCAGATTGCCCCGCCATGCTGGGCGGCTGTGTTTTCCCAAATGGAGCATTTTTCAAGGGTTACTTCCTGATCTGTATAACAGGCAATGGCCCCGCCTCGGATAGTAGCCGTACCCTTGCCCAAGACGCAGTTGAATAGGCTGGCCGAACCGCCGTTCATGCGGATATGTGCGCCGTATTGGGCGGTATTTCGCTCAAAAACGCAATACCCAAAATACTGATCCCCGTTGTCAGCTTCAACGGCCCCCGCCGTGCAATCAGAAAAGCGGCATTCTGAATATGCCGTTGAAATGCTTGCCTGAACAAATGGGGTGGTAGCTTCCACATTGCCCCCGTCAAAATCAATGGCCTGAATGATCACATTTCCGGTTCCATCCGGGGAATAGGTGCTGATATGGCCTTCAGGGGCCGTTCTCCGAAGTGTAACCCGCTTGTATGTGTCACCAAGAACCGTTCCATCCGGGCAGACGATTTCACATCCAATTCCGATGGTGGCCCCGGTTTCCGCCTGTTCGATTGCCTGAAGCAATTCTTCCAAGCTGGAAACCGTCTTCAAGGCCGTTTCTGGCCCCTCTGACGGTCTTTCATCTTCAGGGGTATCAGTACCTTCCCCGGCTTCTTCTGCGCCGGTGTCGCTGTCCTGTGCCTGAACCGTGCTTGGTTCTGTGGGTTCGTGGCTGTCCTCAACGGCAAAGGCCGTGGTGGTCTGCGTTACCAACATGACCGCAAGCAGTAAAGCGGCAAACAGACGGTTCCAAAAGCTGTGTTTCGTGTTCATCGTGTGAACCTCCTATAAAAGATTTGCGGCGAACCGCAAGATCAATTATAGCGGTGGGATCATCCCGGAAAAATAGCTTCACAAGCCCTTTTTCATCAACCAATATAGGTTCACACCCTTGAATACCGTTGATATAACAGGTTTTCAAGCTATAGTTGTTACTATCGGTGTTGCTATACGCAAAAAAATCAGCCCACAGGCGGGTGAAACCTGTGGGCTGTTCGTAAATTACAATTTGACACTATCCCGCCCATCCGAGGAAACCCCAATGGAAGATTTGGAATGTGGATGTGGGCTTGATTTATTATTGCGAATCATTTTATATAGGGGGCGGACGGGCCTTCAGGGTTGGGTGGGGTTGAATCACTTAAACGCCTCCTTCATAGCGTTGTAAAGCATTTTGTTCAAGATAGATGGTGCCAAGGTTTTTACTTGCTGTTCAGAAATCGTCAGCATAAATTTTCCGGGAACCCAACTTGCCTTCAAGGTCTTACCCAAGGCGGGAACATAGCGCCCCGGCGTTTGCCGGTGGCCGTATTCCACATAGGACGCATATTCCAAGTTGTTGATGATGGTCACGGTGTACTGATCCCCATGTTTTTCAATGGGAAGGATCGTCCAAGCGTCACGCAAGGAACCACCTTCATAACTGCTCCAATAATCATGGTAAATGGCCGCTTCCCGGCTGAAGAGCTTCCGTGTTTTCCCGCTTGCTCCGGTAGCACTCACCTTTGTTTTGCGGTTTTTCCAAATATCATCAGGCACAACGCCAACCGGGGTTCTTTTCTTCACCTTGTTCCACAGGATTTGGGCAATTTCATTGGCGGCATCCCGACAAAGCCGATCCATGTCAACTTCCGAAAGCTGTTCAAGTTTCTTACTTAACTGTTTCAACTCCCGACAATCACACCGGCCCCACTTTGCCATTACTCATGCACCCCTTCTTCAGAAACTTCCAGCTTTTCAGCAAAGTCATTGGCCCAAGCATCCATGATACCATCCAAATCAGCATCCTTGGAAATGTGGTTTTCATTGTGCTGTTCAATCTTGATTTCAGCGGTAGTGAACCGGTTGATTGCTTCACGCTCCGCAATGTCACGAAGATAGGCCAAATCTTCTTCAGCAACATCCAAGGCTTCAGCCGTAGCCGCTGTGTTTGCGGCGGTGTCAGCAGTATTTCCATAAATACCATCCCAAGCGTTCCCCATGTTGAAGGCATCAATGGAATCCAAACCACCGCCGAAGAACCCGGAAACCTTATCAGCAATCCCTTCACCAAACTTATAGCCAGCGGAAGCGGCATCCGAATAATCAATGAAGTCCATCTTCTTGACATATTCCACCCAACCGGATTCATCCTTCACTTTCTGCTGGGCTTTTTCAATTCCAGCATAGAAGTTATCAAGGCCGCTGGTAATATCAACGGTCACACCGGGGATTTTGTTGATAACATTTTCAATGGCATGGGCCAGCTTGGAAATGTACCCAAGTACAATCAGGCACATATCATAGAAGGCCACTTCCACGGCGGCAATGGGGTTGTTGAACACATTCCCAATGAAGTTGGCGAAGGTTGCAAATCTGTTCTGTGCGGGAACAATGAAGGTGTTGATCAGAAAGGCCCCAAGCACCGCAAAGGCCCCGGCAATAATGCCGGTTGCGGAAATAGTGGTTCCCTTGAATTTATTCACCGCCGCAACTGCCGCATAAAGCGCACCAATCAGAATCATAATTAGCATAACCACCCAAACAATGGGATTGGCAAGCAAAGCAGAATTGAAGGTGAACACTGCCGCAGAAGCCGCCGCTGTGTTGCCGGTCAGGATTCCAAAGCCGATGGAAAGGAAATTGACCACACCGTGATAAATGGCCGTTGCCGCCGCCGCAATTTCTGTCCAATGGGCGGCAATCTGGAACACCGCAAAAGCACCGGCCAAGGCCAGAACAGCGGGGCCAATGATGGAAATGTTGTTGGCAAGCCAGTTGATTCCATTCAAAAGGGGCTGAATGACCTGAAGGGCAATATTAGAAGCCTTTGTGAACACTTGGCCCCAAGTCATGGGCATGGATTCAAACTTTGCGTTAATATCGTCTGCCGCCATCAACAGCGAATTTTTTACAATATCCGCCGTGATCTTGCCTTCAGCGGCCAAGGTTCTGATTTTGCCGATAGGTTCACCCAAATAATCTGCAATGGCCTGAATGACGGGCTGGGCGTTCTCAAAGACGCTGTTCAATTCCTCGCCACGAAGGACACCGGAAGCCATTGCCTGTGTAAGCTGAAGGGTTGCGGCTTCAATTTGCTGTGTACCGGCTCCGACATTCACAAACGCCTTATTCAAGGTTTCTGTGAAGGCAATCAGTTCATCATTGTTAGCGAAGGCATCACCGGCCATTAGGCCCATTTGGGAAATAGCCTTGGCTGTGGTCAGATAGGAAGCCCTCGACCGCTGGGCCGAAGCCATGATTTTCTTTTCCAAGGCTTCAACGGAACCGCCATCATCCACAATCAGGTTCAACCGGGCCTTGGTGCTGGAAAGATCGTCAGACAGATCAACCAGCTTCTTCACCGTAGCCAATCCGCCCACCGCAACGGCAATTTTTTTGATCTGGCTCAACATACCACCAGCGGCGGAACTGCCTTCCTGAATGGTGTTATTGAACTTGCTTTGGGCCTTGTCCGCCTGTCTGATATTCTGTTCCATCTGGTCAAAACCAACGGTAGCTTCTGCCAAATCTTCCCGGATTTGCTGAAGAACCGTGGGATCAAACGCATCAGAAAAGGAACCCTTGGCAGATTCCATGACATTGATCAGGCTGTTTACCCCCTGACACATAGCCTTCAGGGGGCCGGTAACGCCATCATATAGGGCAAGCGTTGTTTTGATTGTTGCCATTATGCCGCACCGCCTTTCTTGATCTTTCTACGCTCCAATTCAGCCATCAGGCAATAGCGGTAAATCACCGGAAGGGGCTGATAGCTGTGGGTTTTGGCAAGATCATCAAGTTCTTTTCTGATCTGCCGTGGCTTCAGCTTCATAGCGGAAACAGCACATTTTCTAAACAGGTCATAGAACTTATGATCCTTGTTCAGAATCATGATACCATCCGGGGTGAAGGTCAGTTCCAGTTCGTTCAGGTCATTGGCTGTGGTGCCTTCCTTGTGAGTGACGCTGATTTGCGGAATCATAGGGATCAGGCTGAAGCGCACCGCCCACAGGTCTTTGTTGATGATCTCAATGTTCGGATTTTCATGTTTCAGCATTTTGGTTCACCGTCCTTTCTTTCGTTTGTATGGATAAAATACCGGGGGATCACGGTTCACGCCAATCAGAACCACATTAGGATTTTTCAGCAGTTCGGAAAGGCTTGCCGCTGTCATTTGCCGGGTGAATTTTCCGGTTGTTCCATCGTCCATGATGGTTGTGTATTCAACCTTGTGCGTGGGTGTAGGCGTTCCCGTAGAACGCCGGGAACGGGTTCTGATATTATCCATTTGCGGCCCGCTCCTTCTCTAAAATGGCATCCATAATATCCAACCCCGTCCGGTGAAGCCTATAAAGGTTGCATATTCCGTAGTGCATTTCATCCGTGATAGCCAACCACGGTGTTATTCGTTCTCTGCTTGCAATATAGCGATAAAACAAAACCGCATAAGCATCCGGGTCAACATCGGAAACTTTCATCAGATAGTTCACGGTTTCTTTCATTTCGGCGGTCAAATCATCAATGCGATCCAACAGCGTTTGTGTAAATTTTTCAATGGTTGTGCGGGTTTCCTCACTTAGTTCAAACGGTATTTGCGGTGCTGGATTTTCAATGATATTTTGCAACTGCCGAATAAGGGCTGATTTTTTTGAGAAATTTCGTAACATAAGTTCTGCCGATGATGCTTTTGGCGTCATTGAATATACCCCCTTATTTGGAACAGTATTTTTTTGCGGTAGCAAGTTCGTTTAGTTCCTGAAGCATCGTGTCAATCTCACGATTTCTTGATTCCAAAAGCCTAACGCCACAAGGCGTATAGCCTTTGTTGTTTTTTCGGAATCCATCAGCAATGATGGGAACACTTGCGTTCAATTCTTTGGCAAGTTTAATGTTCTCTTTCTGCCCCTCTTGCATTTCGATCCTTTTAATTGCCATGAATTCTGTGGATGAATACCCCGTATTTTTCCATTGACCAAGCCCCCAATGATAAAATCGGGAACAACCGAAGCCGTAGATTTCAGCAAGTTCTTTCAGCTTTTCATTCCTTTTCAAAGCCTTGATTGCATTATGATTTAACTGCCGAATCCGTTCCTTACTGGTGGAAAGGCGATCCGCCAAAGTATCAAGGGTTTCATCATTCTTGTAATAACCAGTGATAACTGCCGCTTCCTCTTGGTTGAGATTAGAAACGGTGTTCCAAATGATGGATTTGGCATCTTCATCAGCCACAGCTTCTTCAAGGTCAAAATCATCAGGAATAGATTCCCCAAGGGTTAGATCGTCTGTTCCGGGGGCTGTATCCTCAAAGCTGTACGTTTCTCGCTCAAACATGAAAGAGCGTAATTTTTTTAGTTGCGGTTTTCCAATTCCAAGAAAATTGCAATACTGTTCATCAGAAGGTTCTTTTCCAACGGACATTCGGTAATCATCCCGAAACCGCTGATATTTTGAAATTCGTTCCAGTACATGAACGGGAATCCGCTTCAGATTGCCGTTATCTTGGCAGTATCGGGATATTGCCTGTGTGATATAACTGCTTGCATAGGTGAGAAACTTAAATCCCATATCCGCATCAAATTTTTTTGCGGCCTTTTCCAAACCAAAGTAAGCTTCTTGCATCAGATCATCCATGTCACAGGTTTTGCTATACGGAAGGGCAATCCCAACAATAAAGTTTCGATTCTGCTGGTATAGTTGGCCCATATTCTCTTGCACATCAACCCCGGCTTGGATCAGGGCCACAAGTTCTTCATTCGTCATTTAGCGGTTCACCTTCTTCCTTGATAGGCTCCACCCCTGAAGGCCCATATAGAACCTTCAGGGGTTTTACCCGGATTTGGGGGTAACAAAGTTATTCAACCAATGCCTTATAATCGGGGTGAAGGCTTACCAGCGTTTTCAGTTCAGGGCTGTTCATGATCTGCGTCATGGCATCCCCAACCGGGGTTCCATCGGAAAACAGGCTTTCCACGATGGTTTTTTCCTGATCGGACAGGGTACGGGGTTCCACCTTGGGGGTGGTCTGCGTGTTGCCATCCAGAATATCAATGGCGGTGGTCTTGTAATTCAGATCATCATGTGCGCCATCATCGGCCCCACCATAAACATCAAAGAAGCATTTGCTGTTAAAGTTCATTTGTCTGTAATGCGTGGTGTTCTTCATATCGGCGATAGCCGTATAGAGGTATTTTTCAGTCCACTTCAAGGCTTCAGTCAATTCCTGATAGTCAGACTGAACCGGAAGGTGAAGCCTATGACCGGCTTTCTCTGCAATGGCCTGAAGCGCATGAAGCGCCCTGTAATTACCGGAAAGCTGAACGGCAATGGATTTGATTTCGTCCGGCGTGATTCTGTTGCCCTGAACCTGAAGCGTATTCAAAAGATTTGTCTGTTCTGTGGAAGGGGCCGTAGCCAGCATCTTTTCCAATGCGGTTTTCTTCTCGGCAAGCGTCAACTTCACCACAGCTTCCAGATTGGCGGCGGCATCGGCACGAACAGCGGCCACTTCTGCTTCACCGGCCTTCTTGATTTTTGCCAGATATTCCGGGGTGTAGATTTTCATACCGGCCATCTTTTCATAGGCCGCATCCACTTCAGCCTGTTTTTCGGCAATTCTGGAATACTGCTCAATGGCGTATGTTCTGATTTCTGCAAAAGTTTTCATATTATCTGTCCTTTCAATAAATTGGAAATGTGATTTCCGGAATCAAATGAACTGCCGATCCCCTTCATAGCGGCGGATCATCAGTTGGGGATCATAGCCGTTAGGATTGCTGATCAGATCAGTCAGGTCAACGCTGGTTCCAACCATATTTTCAAGATTGAACTGTTCAGCGTGAACACTTTTGATCAATGCCGTGTATCGCTCCATCCACCCAAGACGATCCCCGGAACGGGTCAGCGCCATAAAATCCACGACTTCATCAGGTGAACAGAAATAGAAAATAGGTTCACACGGAAGAACCAGCGTATTGGGAACAATGCCCTTGGCCGTGAACTCAACTTCCGTTCGGTCAGTAATTTCAGGCCATTCAAACAAATCATGAACCGTGTTGAACATCATTGGTTCAGTTTGCCGTTGGCCCCGGTAAATCTTGGCCTTGATCCGTCCATCCGGGGCCGCTAATACGAAGATTCTTGTGACAGGGGATTTTCTCACGGTATCACCGCCTTTTTATAATTCAATAAATGTAAAGTGCTGATATTTCAGGGCTTGAAGCCCATTTTGTTA
>ERZ808266.848-NODE-848-length-9804-cov-2.862755_pt1 | contig 9804 bp, 9 predicted proteins | sample MGYA00521278_ERZ808266 | MGnify/ENA primary metagenome ERZ808266 (study PRJEB31516, sample SAMN03275591) | gut metagenome | biome: mammalia-associated habitat; material: feces | host: Papio cynocephalus | place: Kenya | collected 2012-08-02 ... | reverse complement strand
GTCCGTCCACCCAGAAGGCAATGGCCCAGCGGGCCTGCAGCAGACGACAAAGAGCCGACTTCAGAGATTTCAGCATTGCATCAATTTATCATCCAAACAAGCTCATGCGAGCACACATCTTAGCCCACTCACAATAAAGGTGTCATATAAAGCGGAAGGTAAGTGACACCATCCTCCACCTTATAGTCGGCTGCATGTAAAACTGTAGGAGAGGACACGTATTCCCCAAACTTCTTCATACACTTTGTAATGGAAGACAATGTGTAGTTCTTGCCACTTTTGACTTCTATCGGACGGATATTATGACGAGTAGTCACTTTGTCCTTTTGGAGCAAAAAATCGATTTCCATGCGATTTTCAGCTTTTTCTGATGACTTACTATAGAAGAAGAGCTTGTTGCCTCCAGCTGTCAACATTTGGGCCACGACATTCTCCATTAGCATTCCTTCGTTGACCTCCAACTTTCCAAAGAGCAACTTCTGGTAAATCTCCGACGAGACTATAGTCTTTTCATCAAAAGAGTGACTGATCAACAGGCCCGTATCATTCATATAGCACTTTAATGTTGTACGGTCTTCGTTCATTTTCAGTCCAATGTTCGGCTCTGTTGAATTGTAGCAGATGTTGACAACTCTTGCATCCTTCAGCCAAAAAAAAGCATCATCCCAATCACGATATTTCGCGCCAGGTCTTAGGGCAGACAAACGAAACTTCTTTTCATGTTTTGAAAGTTGTGAAGGTATCTGATCAAATATAGACGCCACCTTGTCTGCGATATCACTTGCATAATTGAAGATGTCATTTCGGTAGATGGTCAGCACGTCGCGCTTTGTTAAAGTCTATGAGGATATACGACTCGTATTCATTCTTGTCGAATTCCTCTACAATGTAACTTTTACCTATGCGCCGCGCACCCTCAACAAGCAGTGCCACTTCTCCGTTCCTTTTCTCCTTCCAATCAAGGAGTTGCTGATATATTTTTCGCTTCACAGTAATGTCCTTTGCACCTTTTTGAGATATTCAAATATAGGATCAAACACCTTTTTGAGATTTATCACGATGCAAATATACACCTTTTTGAGATATCTCGCAAGCCATGATTGAAAAAAGTCCACGAAGCATTCAAAGTCTCGTTGTCTACCATTCTTCGTATCAAGAGAACGATTCTGCACAAGAATCATCACCTCCCGCTCATCCCCATCAACGATAAACGGGTCGGCGAACCAACGGTCCCGATAGGGGTTGCCCACCACCATGAGCCGTCCGTCCACCCAGAAGGCAATGGCCCAGCGGGCCTGCAGCAGACGACACAAGGCACGTTTCAAGGGTTGCAACATTCGTCCAGAAGCATACTATATGAACGGCTCAACGAGTCAACGGTGACTGTGGCGCAAGAGGTGCTGGTAGACCCAAGTGCGCAACCGCGTGGGGAAGGCCACCTGGGCAAAGCGCAACACGTAGTTCTGGAGCAACACAGGATAAGAGATGAGACCCTCGTCACGCATGTAGCGGAACACCCGCATGTGCTCGCGGAAATAGCTCATGCCGCCGCGCCGCGCAAACTGGTCGGCACCCGACCGCACATTGACCACCACATCGCTGATGTTGCGTATCTTCACACGGTTCTTCATCAGACGTGCCCAGAGGTAGAAGTCCTCCTGGCGGAAGCGCCCGCTATAGTTGCCGGCGGCCATGAGGTCGGCCTTGCGGATGATGACCGTCACATGGTTGACCCCGCAACGCGTACGCATCATGCGGTAGATGCCGGCATTGTCACACGGCAGGATGCGGCTGTCGACCACATTCTTCGGGTCGCCCACAAACTCGGTGATCATGCCACCCACCATGCCCACATCGGGATCTTCGCGGAAGACACGCATCTGCTTCTCAAAGCGGTCGGGCAGGCAGATGTCATCAGAGTCCATGCGGGCGATGTAGTCGCAGCGGCAGTTCTCACATGCCACGCGTAGCGCCTCGCCCAGTCCGCGGTTCACCGCCTGCGGCAGGAACCGCAGCGTGGGATACTGCTGTTCCAACTCCCTGACCACCGCTGTCAACGCCTCGGGCAGCGGCCCGTCGCCCACCATCACCACCTCCGCCGGCGGCAGTGTCTGCTCATACGTGCTCCTGATGGCCGTGCGCAAATAGCCCGGGTCATCATTCTTGTAGATCGATATGGCCACGCTGAAGCGCAGCTTGTCATTTATAGTATTGTCTGACATAAGGGGAAAATATGCGTTGTTTGCACAACTAATCCAATTCCGTCCAGTTTTCCACCTGGATATTTTTTAAACGACCAATATAAAGGTACTCCCATCATCTTCCAAACACGAAGCCGAGCCTCATCTTATGCAGTAAGTTTGAGATAAACACGGAGTCTGACGCAACATGACACATGGAGCACAACTGGGATGTTGAAGAAATTCCAACACCCAAAACGTCACAATTCTACAATTTTCTTCAGCCAATAGTTACGGACATTTAAGTCCATGTTCACCCTATTGCTATCTATCCAGACATCTCCATTGCGCTGGTAAGGCATAAGGATGTAATTTTTGTTTGGTGACATATTTTGTAATATGCAAGAATCCAACACCGATGAATCCGACACCTTATTAAGAAAGCTCCAGTTTGTTGTCCTTACATTTTCGACTCCACCTGCAGCTTTCACTCGTCGGACATAAGTGTTAACCACATAAGTGTTCTTCAGCCCATACCCAAAAGCTATCCCCAAGGCCACACAAGCATCAATTGCCAACAACAGGCAGATTACTCGCCTCAACCATATTGCTTTTTCAAATCTCAGCCCATATTTCTCTGAATACAAGAGAACAACAATTGGGAAAAGGAAGAAAAATGGAACATATCGGAAACACGAACCATAAGGGAGGATAAACAACGACAAAATCAACATGAATTCAAACATCAAATACCATTTAAGATGTTTTGCGGGATTGCATGCTAAAGCCAAGACCAAAGACAAAAGAAGGACATCTACAAAGAACAAGCCTCCACCACCTACGTTACAAGTCATGCTCCCAGCATGAGTTATGTTACGTTTTGTTATCCTCCAAGGTGCTGAATAAGGCGTAAGAAACCCTCCTTCCGGACGCGCTGTCATGCCTATTAAAACTTGCTCAACTCGTGGTTTCCCCACAAGATACTTCGGTTGCGCACCTTGAATAACAGCCTCGGTAGGATCACAACGAGAGTCTCCAAAAGGATAGAGTGGATTATGATGGTCTTGCACGTTTGTCATTAGAGGATTAAAACCAATGGTAAAGACCATCAACACAACTGAAAGCAAAGCTGCAATCGAAACACTCCACGCATGACAACACCGTCTTCTGACAAATGAATACAAGGAATACAACACAACAACAAATCCCATCCAAAATGTAAGATTAGTCTTGATACTGCATCCTATATAAACCGTCATAAACACATAAACCAACAACCCACGAGAAGGTCTCCTATCAAAAAGCATTAGCAAGCACAACAGCCAGACCACGCAATCGTAGCTGGCAAAATCAATATAGAATGTAAACAGTTCTGTACAGACAATCGGAGAAAAGGACAGTATGAATGCATAAAAGCATCCCTTTCGACCAGACAAATTCCAAAAGCTAAACAAAACTTCATAAACAAGCGAAAAAGTAATCAACAAGAAAAAACCATTCACAGCCTTGCCACTCTCTGTATTTCCTGTTACTGAAATAACCGAAGCAGCCAATGTTTCCAGTCCCTTGCTATAATGGTCAATCCACAGGTTTGCATTAACCAACTCTGAAATCATATTGTTATGATGCTGAACTATCGGATTCCATCCATGCGCCAATGCCCATGCTGCCGGCATATGATACCATTGGCCATCTGCGCTGTAATCCCATATCAGCATCGACAAGACGACAAAAAACATCATACTGAAAAGGGAAAGGCATATCGCCTGAAAGCGTCTTTGAACCAAAAGGGGCACTGCAGATATAAAATAGGCCAGTGGCAAAACATATGGCACAATTGACAGATTTAAATGCCATGAAACAGACAATAGCAATAATACCAAGAAGCAACAACGCAACAGCAAAAGGCCCGTAGCCCTAATTGTACCCGCAGATACCAGTTTCATCATCCTATACATACAACAAGGTTCTATTTGTACAAAACTTCATACCGGTCAAAAAATATCTCGGGCATAAAATTTCCCTTGTACCGGGATTGCAATCGTTCTCCTACTTTATTATCTGCCATCGCATTATCCAAAGCCTGAGCCAACCTTTCAACAGTCTTTTCTTTCTGAGAAGAAACATCAAAAACAAATACCACTTGACTTTCATGAGCTGACGTCAGAAACGCCTCACCGAAACACTCCTTCACGATTGGCAAATCACTAACCACCACCCTCTTGCCATAGGCAGCTGCCTCCAGCAAACTCAAGGGGAAACCTTCTGAAAGGCTGGGCATGGCCAACACGTCATAATAGGGCAAGAAACGGTATGCGTCACGACGATGGCCTGCAAACAGGACCTGACCACACAGACCAAGCGAATCACAGAGCTTCACGAAATTCTCTTTGTCTTTACCATCTCCCACCAACACCAGGCGATACTGATCTTTCGATTGGTTTAACTGCTTCAGGGCAAGGAGCATCAAATCGACCCCTTTACGATATATCAACACACCATTCATACCAATTACATGATATCCCGTCTCATGCCATACCTTCAAATTCTCAACGAGTTTCAGGTCGTCAGCGTCATAGGTTATGTCTTTTTGGCTCGGCAAAATACGCGTGTTGTAAACATAACGCAGCTTACTGCGTTTGATCCACCGTGAGTAATAGTTCATCATATCCTTAGAAAGGCAAACAACACGGTCTTGCCACAATGTGCTCCATAGATAGGCAAATGCCATCAGACCACCTTTTATCCAACCGTAAAGGCTGGGTAGGTCTTGAAAACAATAACAATGAAGCGTCGTGATAAAAAGCGGGCGGCATTGCTCCCCATTTCGCTTAGCCAAATCACGCTTATGTCTCGCCACATACAACATCGGTCCAAGTCCATGGGCATGGACTACATCAAAAGTTCCGACAATATCTGTCACTGTTCGCAGATACACTGTATTACAGGCATAGCCCATGGGCGTGTCACTCTCTCTCAAGTAATAGACCACGCACTCATGGCCATGTGCAGTAAACACGGAAACCAAGTCTGCAACAACTTGATTGACCCCAGATGGACCTAAATGATTAATGATGTAAGCTATACGCATATTTATGTTTTCTCGAACACGAGACTTGTCGCAGCCCCACTGACCAAAGGGAAATAATTGCTCGAATGAAACGAATGCAAAACAAAGACTTCCTTCGAAGTTACACGACCCTGCAAATAAACCTCAATGTCATTCGGGAAATTCGTGTTCAAAACAAAACAATCATCTGACATCTTGTTTTCTTGCTACGACCTCAGCGATAAGTTGCTCCCACCGCTTCACAATGTTAGCCGGCAAGAAATAGCGGGAGCGCGCAATAGCGTTTCTCTGCAATTGTTGGCGCAATTCATCATCCATCATCACCCGTTGCAATGCTTCTGCCAGCGCATCTACATCTTCTGGCTGGCAAACCATTCCGCAATCCTCACTTCCCAGGATTTCCATTTGCCGGCCCTTATAATCAGTCGTCACGCAAGCGCAACCCTGGCTCATGGCTTCAATAAGCACCAAGCCAAAACCCTCATAGCGAGAACTGAGCACAAAGATCGATGATTCTTGGTACAGCCTAACCATATCCTTTCTGAAGCCAAGGAACGACACATTGTCTCTAAGACTGTATTTATGAACTAATGTTTCCAGATAACGTTGCCCTTCTGCTTCATCCTTACCCGCGATCACGAGTTTCCAACCTTCTCTCTGCATCTGTTCCTTGCAAGCAGTCTGCACCATTGCCCATGCCTTTAACAGCAAATCAAATCCTTTATAATGCCAGGCATCCAGTCTACCCGCCGCCAAAACAAATGGTCTCTTGTAGACAGGCTCTCCTTCATCATTAGTCATACTACCGCCAACGCTTATAGAAAGGGGAGTCAATGACAACGGGTTAGGCATCACCGCCACACGGCGCAATCGATTGCCAATCACCTTTCGGTCTGCCTCTGTAAGCACCGTGACAACATCAAACAACTTATTCAGCCAAAACTTGGAAAAAGTATTTCCTTTGCTCATCGGAGCACATTCTGGGCGTTCAAAAGCATCATGCTCTGTAGCTATCACAGGTATGCCAAGTCCCCACCCGGCAACTTTACATATAAAAGAACAAGTAGACAAGATGCCAATTGCGACATCGGGATTTACCTTCTTAAAAAGCGTACGCAAATTGCGAATAGCACTCAACCACTTCTTCGGGCCGTGAGGAATATTCGGAAAGATGTTGCAAAGCTTCACCCGATTGGAAACAGCATACGATATATCCAAATGTGTGTTAGTAACCAACCACACCTCATGCTTTTCAGCCAAAGTATTGGCAAGCATTACACCTACGTGCTCTGCTCCACCAAAACAGGCCCGTGACTGAACGATACAAATCTTCATATAAGCAGCAAAACTTCAATTGATTAGGGACATCTACGAAATCACACCAGTCTGAATCATCGCAGAACGATACTTGCTCCAGAAGAAATAAGTGAGCACCAGGCCTGTTCCCACATAAAACAACAACCGGTTTCTTTTCCCAAGGCCGAGTGCAATACTGGGCAACAAGAACATCTCGCATGTGGCAAACACTGTTGACGTTCGACCTGAAAGAGCCGTATAATTACAGAAAAAGATCAATATCAGCGTAGAATAGAAATATCCCCACCTGAACAGGTGATAATATTTGTCCTTACAAGCAAGGACCGGCTCCATGAAACTATAAAGCAACAAGATGCCCATCTGAAAATAGATCATCGGGTTGCGCAACCCCAACGCCTCTTCCACATATTCGTCTTGTACATAGGTGTCATAGTTAAGGTCTTGGCTGTAGCCATCTACAACATCCGAAATGGAACCTGCGGCAACTTGCGAAAGAAGCATGGCCATCAACAAGCCTGCCACAATAATATTGATGTTCAGGCGTATCTTATAAAGGAAATACAAAGGTATGCCCAACAATGCCAAGTGGTGAAACTGATAAGCCAGCAAAATCACCAACATATATGCTACCAACTTTCTGTCATAAATGAATTTAATGGCCAATATAATCAGCAGGATTGCCAAAGACGACCGCATCTGCACAAAGTCACGATTGAGCAAGAAGCGACCTATGTAGTCACACAGGCCTATCAGCGGAATGGCGCAATACTTCGTCAGTCCCTTATAAAGCAAGTACATAGATAGACCACCCATACACAAGAAATAGAAGGTAGCATTATTTAGAATCAGTTTCACTAAGGATGCCAAAAAAAAGTATCCTCGCTCGGTATACCCAAAAGGTTCTTTCGACCAATCCATCTCCCAAGGAAGTGGCGCTTGCTCGAAGGCAACTTGATACACGACTTGGTCTGGCCACCCCTGTCGGAAACCTATCAAAAAAGCAAGAATACCAAGTGCCAACATCAACAGGTAGTTTTGCCATTTCACTTTGCCCGCAGAAACATAGACACAGACAATATAAAACAGCACAAAAGCATATGTAACTATAAGAACTCTCATTCTTCTTGAATCATTTCTTTAGAAATGTAGATTTCAACTTTTTCAACATTCTCTTACCACGGAACAACAAGAACACCACATGGATAGCAGGCTGGTACAAGCCACGACAAGCTACAGCCATACCCCACTTAACGACAGCCATCTCATTCAGCTCCCCCACTCGGTCTTGAAAAGAAGCAAAGCGTTGCTTGAATGTTGCCGACGAATAATAGCCGCGCCCGTTCCAAAACGCCCGGCAAAACACAGCGTCTTCTTTGCTTCTTACAGCAAGTGGCTGCGCCTCGTTGCCTTGCAGCAACCTGCGGAACATCTCCAACACCCGCACATCCATCTCATAGGTACGCTCGTCATAATGGCGGGTCAGCGATGCGCTATTGTACATGTAATGATAAAACGCCACAGGCACATAGGCCATCTTGATGTCGTGCAGCAGGATGGCAGCCATGGTATACTGGTCCTCACACCCGTAGATACCTTTGGGATAAGCGATGCCAAACCGCTCGTAGACATCACGGCGGATGAGTTTGTTCCATGTGTACCCCTGGATGTTGCCAAACAGTTCTTTCAACACCTCCTGAGCCTTCAGCGACCGTGGCCGCTGGCTCACATAGTGACGACTGTATGCATCCTCACGATAGAGATCACACATCGTCATGTCAGCTTGCTCACGCTCCGCCTTGGCATAAAGGCTGTCAAGACCTTCCGGGCTGACCCAGTCATCAGGGTCGGCAAAAATCGTGTATTTGCCTACGGCTTTGCCCAATCCATAGTTGCGAGCATCACTCAGACCGCCATTCTCCTTGTGGTAAATGCTAATGCGAGTGTCTTTGTGGGCATATTCTTGACAGATGCCCCACGAACCATCCGTGGAACCGTCATCGATGAGCAGCAGCTCATAGTCGGTGAAAGTCTGGGCCAACAGGGAGTCGATGCAGCGACGCATCAAATGCTCCATATTGTAAATGGGAACTATAATGGATATGGCGGGCATAGGCTCTTATCTTAACAACAGTTTGAATAAATGACAAATCGCATATTGCACTTTCTGCGAAAATGGAAGAACTGGCCAAAGTTGTCTGCAAATGCTCTCTATCTCGGGATGGACAAACCATATTGATGGATTATGTCGCCACTGTAGCTTCGAAACCATCTTAAAGAAGCCGTAGAACGACCAAAAGCCCTGCCACCCAACTTGCAGATGACGCTCCATCTCGCCATACGACTCCACGAGATGACTTACCGATCGCGCAGCATATTCCACCGAGCAGGCATACTTCTGCTCTATCGGTCCTCCCAAGTTCACATGATAACAGCTACCATAAAGCAATCTGTAACTATTGCAACGGGCCAAATATCGTTGTACGAAATGACTGTCCTCACCCACCTTCATGTCTTCAGGGAAGCGGAGGTCTCCTATCAGGGATCTGCGAAAGAACTTAGCCCAAGGAGCACGGAGCAAGGGAGTTCCAACATAGGTCTTGACAAAGCCACTTAGCGTTGGCTGAGGCTTCAAGGCCTCCAGTGTACATTCATTCACCAGACCACCATCCTCAGCGAAGGACTTCTCTCCACGTATCAGCAAATCTTCTGCCGATCCTTCCAGTCCATCAAAGAAATGCTCTTCCAGGTAATCATCAGAATCCACAAATAGCACCCATTCACCATTAGCCACGTCAAGCCCTGCATTGCGCGCAGAACTGACACCGCCATTGGGCTTGTCTATCACGACAACCCGCTTATCATTCGTTTCATATTCTCTGCAAATATCTAACGAGCGGTCTTTTGAGCCGTCGTTGACAAGAACAAGCTCAAAATCACCAATATCCTGTGACAAAACAGAGTCCAGGCACTTGCGCAAAGTGTGCTCCGCATTATATACGGGAACGATGACCGATATCTGTACTTTCATAACCTATATCTTTTACGGACAGGTAATGGGCATGCCTTCAGCAGTTCGTCAATGTTCACCAAAGAGGGAGAAGATGATGCATCTGGATGAAGTTGCACTATGTCTTCAAATGAAGTAAGCCTTAAAGGGTCTGTCATCATGCGACCCACACTAACACCATAATCCCTAAACTTGAAATAGCCTCCACTAATTTTGCCACTCAGCTCCAC
>ERZ808266.846-NODE-846-length-9820-cov-3.384741_pt1 | contig 9820 bp, 8 predicted proteins | sample MGYA00521278_ERZ808266 | MGnify/ENA primary metagenome ERZ808266 (study PRJEB31516, sample SAMN03275591) | gut metagenome | biome: mammalia-associated habitat; material: feces | host: Papio cynocephalus | place: Kenya | collected 2012-08-02 ... | reverse complement strand
CAAGGAAGTTCGACTCAAGAATGCCTACATCGTGAAGTGTACAGGCTGCACCAAGGACGAGAAAGGTGTCATCACAGAGATTCAGGCAGAATACGACCCTATCAGCAAGAGCGGCATGGAAGGTGCCAACCGCAAGGTGAAGGGTACCCTGCACTGGGTATCTGCCGACCACTGCGTAAAGGCAGAGGTTCGTGAGTACGACCGCCTCTTCAACGTGGAGAATCCTTCTGCCGACGAACGTGATTTCCGTGAGCTTCTCAACCCAGAGAGTTTGCACGTCTACAAGAATTGCTATGTAGAGGAATATGCCGCAGGCAAGAAGCCAGGAGAATATCTCCAGTTCCAGCGCATCGGTTATTTCATGGCCGACCTCGAAAGCACTGCCGAACATCCTGTATACAACAAGACTGTGGGCTTGAAGGACACTTGGGCTAAAAAGAACAAATAAGCTTCAAGGATGAATACAGCAGATCTTTTCCTTTGGATATTGGACAATCTGAACTACTGGGTAGTGGTGGTCTTCATGGCTATCGAGAGTTCGTTTGTCCCATTTCCTTCCGAGGTTGTCGTGCCACCTGCAGCTTGGAAAGCGATGGACCCCAGCAGCGGCATGAGTTTCATACTCGTCATCGTGTTCGCCACGTTGGGAGCCGACCTAGGTGCGCTCATCAACTACTATCTAGCCAAGTGGGTGGGTCGCCCTATCATCTATCGTTTCGCCGACAGTCGCATCGGTCACATGTGCTTAATCGACCGCCAGAAGGTAGAGACCGCCGAGGAGTATTTTCGTAAGCATGGCGCAGCGTCCACCATTTTTGGTCGCCTCGTTCCTGCCGTGCGCCAGCTCATCAGCATTCCTGCCGGATTGTCGGGCATGCACGTAGGCAAGTTCCTCCTCTACACCACCATTGGTGCTGCGGTATGGAACACCGTACTGGCCACCATCGGTTGGGGCATCTATAAGTACACCGACTACAAGACCACGCAGGATGTCTATCATCAGGCGCTCAAGTATAGCCACGAGTTGGGTTACATCATCTTGGCAGTAGCCATAGTGATTGTGGCGTTCCTCGCCTATAAGGGCTTGAAAAAGAAATAAGCAAACATATAGGATATATAACAAAAGCGAAAGGTGAACCACCCACGTGGCTCACCTTTCGCTTTTTATAGGTATTCTGATTTTTATTTATTACTTGTCGGCACCCGAGAAAATCTTGATGCGCTGTTCCTCTGTCAGTTTGCAGATGAGCAGCGTGCCCTCCTCCTCGGCCACGATATATCCGTCCAAACCCTGAATCACGACTTTTCGCTCGTTCATGGTATGCACGATGTTGTTTTTCGACTCCACCATTTGGATGTTGTTGCCTATCAAGGCATTGCCAAACTCGTCTCTATGGCTCTGAGCCAACAGACTGCCCCATGTGCCGAGGTCGCTCCATCCGAAGTCGGCTGGCATCACAAAGATTTCCTCAGCCTTCTCCATGATGGCATAGTCTATCGAGATATTCTCACACTCTGGATAGCGCAGGTCTATCTCAGCCTGCTCCTTGTCAGTGCCATACAGGCTGCGCATGCTCTCGAAAATCTTTGCCATGCCAGGCTGGTAAACACGGAAGGCGTTCACGATGGTAGCGGCACTCATCACGAAGATGCCCGCATTCCAGTAGAAGCTCTTGTCCTTGAGATATTCGGTGGCTGTCGCCAAGTCTGGCTTCTCCTTGAACTGGTCCACTCTGAAAATCTCCTTGTTTCTAGCCGAAGGCGAGCGCAAGTCGGCCTGGATATAACCATAGCCTGTCTCAGGGCGAGTAGGTTTCATACCGAGCGTCACGATGCTGTCGGTTTCGCTTGTAAACTTGAGGGCGGCCTTCACCACTCTCCTGAACTCGTCGCCGTTGGTCACGATATGGTCGGAAGGCGACACCACGATGTTGGCATGAGGGTCGGCTTCCTTGATTCTCCAACTGATGTAGGCGATGCATGGAGCCGTGTTTCTGCGGCAAGGCTCCTGCAGGATGTTGCCCTCTGGTATCTCGGGCAGCTGCTCGCGAACCAGCCCCGCATATTTCTTGTTGGTCACCACCCATACGTTCTCCGGGCTGCACACGCCCTCGAACCTATCGAAGGTGAGCTGCAGTAGCGACCGCCCTGTTCCCAAGACATCAATAAACTGCTTTGGCTTGTCCACGGTGCTCATAGGCCAAAATCTGCTGCCTACTCCACCTGCCATAATTACCAAATGATTGTTATTTTTATGAGCCATATATAATATATTATAGTATATTGGGCAAAATTAATAAAAATATTTGTAATAAACAAATAAAGGATGAGAAAAATCCCATCCTTTATCCATATTTTGCAGGAAGCCCCTTTTTTAGAGCTTGTTCATCTCTTCCTTCCAAGCCGCGTAAGCCTCCAGGTATGCGCCACGGTTGGCAGCATCAGGCTCTATCACAGCCAGTTTCTTGAGCGAAGCGAATGCCTCGTCGTGGTCTTTGTAGATGCCAGCTCCGATACCTGCACCCTTGGCAGCACCTGCGCTTCCGTCGGTCTCATAGAGCTCGATGGTGGCACCGCTAACGCCAGCCAATGTATCGCGGAACAATGGGCTGAGGAACATGTTGGCCTTGCCGGCATGTATCTTCTTGATATCCATGCCCATCTGCTGCATTATTTCCATGCCATAGCAGAAGCTGAACACGATGCCTTCCTGAGCGGCGCGCACGATATGGGCACGGTTGTGCTTGTTGAAACTGATGCCACGGATGGAACAACCCACCTCCTTGTTCTCCAGCACACGCTCGGCACCATTGCCGAATGGGATTATCTTCACACCGTCGCTGCCTATTGGCACGGTGGCTGCCAAATCGTTCATGTCGGCATAGCTTACGTCTGGGGTGATGTTGCGATGTACCCAGGCGTTCAAGATGCCCGTGCCGTTGATGCAGAGCAATACGCCCAAGCGGTCGAGGTCGGTGGTATAGTTGGCATGAGCGAAAGTGTTTACACGGCTCTTAGGGTCGTAGTTCACGTCGCCCAGCACGCCATATACCACGCCTGATGTGCCAGCCGTACTAGCTATCTCGCCAGGGTTGAACACGTTTAGGCTCACGGCATTGTTTGGCTGGTCGCCCGCACGATAAGAAATTGGAGTGCCCTCCTTCAGTCCGAGTTCGTCGGCAGCAGCCTTACATACCTCGCTCTGTACCGAGAAGGTAGGCACAATCTCTGACAATACGCTCTCGTCGAATCCGAAATAGTCGAGCAAGAACTTGGCAGGCTTCTTCTCCTTGAAGTCCCACATCATGCCCTCGGAAAGTCCGCTGATGGTAGTTTGAGCCTTGCCGGATAGTTTCATGGCAAGGTAGTCACCAGGCAACATGATCTTGTCTATCTTGTCGAAGATTTCTGGTTCGTTCTCCTTCACCCAAGCCAACTTGGAGGCAGTGAAGTTGCCCGGGGAGTTGAGCAAGTGCTGCAGACAGAGATCCTCGCCCAGGTCATGGAAAGCCTTTTCTCCGTACGCCACGGCACGAGAGTCGCACCAGATGATGCTAGGTCGCAAAACCTGCTGGTTTTTGTCCACGCACACGAGTCCATGCATCTGATAGGAGATACCGATGGCAAGGATGTCCTCGCCCGTGGCTCCCGACTCAGCCATGATTTTCTTGAGCGACAACTTGGCGTTGTCCCACCACATCTGAGGGTCCTGCTCGGCCCATCCAGTCTTCACCGCCAAGATAGGCGCCTCATGGTCTGGGTAGAAAGCCGATGCTACGATTTCACCATTATCTACATCTGTAAGCGAAGCCTTCACTGAGCTAGAGCCTACGTCAAAGCCTAATAAATATCTTCTTGCCATAGTCTATTCGTTATTATATGGATTTTTAATATATTACACTCATAATACGAATAAGCCACGACAATCCCTAAAGAAAAAATGAGAATTTTTATTCCTTGTCGAAGAATTAACCGCCGATTTTTTATTCCTAGTCAAACAGTTCGCCGTCGAAAAGTCCCCGTGGGCTGTTTTTGGGGGCGTCCTCCCCTGCCCCTTCCTGCTCTTCGGCAACAACCGAAGAAAACTTGAGCATGAGTTGCTGCATCGTCCTCGACTCGAAGTTGATACGATACACGCCATAGCCCTTGCCTTTCTCGATGACCGACTGCGGGTCTTTGGCACACCTCGTGAGATATTGCGTCACATAGGCATGCACCTCCTTGTAGCTGAGCGGCGTGAAAATAGAATTACAAGAGTTATATACGTGGCGAGCTATCTTCTCCATCTTGAGCCCCTTGCTGCCCGCAGCCATCAGAACGTTGAGTATCTCTTGGTCGAGTTTCATAATAATACATGGTTTTTAGAAAAAACAAAAAAAGCCGCGGCATCCCTTTTGTCGAAAGAAACCGCGGCTCTTTTAGCAAAATTTATTTAAGCGAGAGCAACCTTGTTGTCCTCATCCTTAATCTTACCCTCTTTGAAGAGCCATCCGATACCGAGGATAGCATCCTCAGCACTAATCTTCGCAGCCTTGGCAATCTCTGCAACAGAGAGAGCCTTCTCAGAAGCTGCCAAAGCCTGATAAACGTCACCAGCTCTGAAACCTGCGTTTTCTGCGTTCAAGTACAGAACTTCCTTCTTAGCTGCTGTAGCCTTCTTGGCTGCTGGAGCTTTCTTAGCTGCTGTCTTCTTGGCAGCTGTTTTTGTTGTTGCTTTCTTTTCTACCATGTTTTAAGTCTTAATTTAATTTGCTGAGCGAAACGTTTTGCTTCACCCAACTTATATCTTTGCTGCAAAAATAAGACTTTTATTTCATAATCTTGTAATTTTTTAAGAAAAAGTGACTATCTAATGCCAAAAGTGCTGCATTTCTTGACGTACATCAAGAGACACAGCACTTTATCGTGTTAAAAATCAATTACTTATTAATCCTTCAGGTCGAGCTTGATCTCCAGCTCGTCGAGCTGCTTAGGGTCGAGCTCAGAAGGCGCATCGAGCATCACGTCGCGACCAGAGTTGTTCTTAGGGAATGCGATGCAGTCGCGGATGCTGTCGAGACCTGCCAGGATGCTCACGAAGCGATCCAAGCCGAAGGCAAGACCTGCGTGAGGTGGTGCTCCATACTTGAAGGCGTTCATCAAGAAGCCAAACTGAGCCTCGGCACGCTCTGGAGTGAAACCGAGCACCTCGAACATCTTCTCCTGCAACTTGGTGTCGTGTATACGCAGAGAGCCACCGCCCACCTCGATGCCGTTGCATACGAAGTCGTAAGCCTTGGCGCGCACCTGCTCAGGATGCTCGTCGAGCAATGGGATGTCGTCGGGATTTGGCATGGTGAAAGGATGGTGGGTAGCCATCAATCGCTGCTCCTCGTCGCTCCACTCGAAGAGAGGGAAATCGATGATCCAGAGACACTTGAACACATTCTTGTCGCGCAAGCCCAGACGATCGCCCATCTCCAGTCGCAGGGAGCAGAGCTGGATGCGGGTCTTGTTGGCATTGTCGCCGCTCAATATCAGCACGAGGTCGCCATCCTTGGCACCCATCACGTTCTTGATTTCTGCCAACACCTCAGGAGAATAGAACTTATCGATGCTACTCTTCACGGTTCCGTCGGCATTGTACTTGATGTATACCAAGCCCTTGGCACCCACCTGTGGGCGCTTCACGAAGTCGGTCAACTCGTTGAGCTGCTTTCGGCTGTAGTCAGCGCAACCAGGCACACAGATACCACCGATATACTTAGCCTCGTCGAACACAGAGAAGCTACCCTTGCCCGTGAAGGCATCCTTCAGCTCCACAAACTCCATGCCGAAGCGCAAGTCTGGCTTGTCGCTACCGAAACGCTTCATCGCCTCGTGCCAAGTCATCTGCTGCAGCTTAGGCAATTCTACGCCACGAATCTCCTTGAACAAGTGGCGAGCCATCTCCTCGAAGAGGTCGATTACGTCGTCCTGGTCTACGAAGCTCATCTCGCAGTCTATCTGGGTGAACTCAGGCTGGCGGTCGGCGCGCAAGTCCTCGTCGCGGAAGCACTTGGCTATCTGGAAGTAGCGGTCGAAACCAGCTACCATCAAGAGCTGCTTCAAGGTCTGAGGGCTCTGAGGGAGGGCGTAGAACTGTCCTGGGTTCATGCGAGAAGGCACCACGAAGTCGCGTGCGCCCTCAGGTGTACTACCGATGAGGATAGGTGTTTCCACCTCCATGAAATTCTTGCTGTCGAGGAAGTTGCGAATCAAGATGCACATACGGTGGCGCAACTCCAGGTTCTTGCGCACGGCAGGGCGTCGCAAGTCGAGATAGCGATATTTCATGCGTATGTCGTCGCCGCCATCGGTGTTGTCCTCGATGGTGAACGGAGGAGTCTGGCTCTCAGAGAGCACATTCAGTTCCTTCACCAAGATTTCGATGTCGCCAGTATCCATCTTAGGATTCTTGCTCTGTCGCTCACTTACTGTACCTTTTACCTGAATACAATATTCACGACCCAGCTTGTTGGCAGCATCACACAATTCCTTGTTGTCGGCCTCGTTGAAGACCAACTGTGTGATGCCATAACGGTCGCGCAAGTCGACGAATGTCATGCCACCCATCTTTCTTGAGCGCTGTACCCATCCGGCAAGAGTCACCTCCTTGCCAGCATCGGAGAGACGCAGCTCCCCGCAAGTGTTTGTTCTGTACATAACCTTATTATATTATATGTATTATTTTGTTTCTAGTTTGCAAAATTACAACAAATATAGGAGATAACAAAGAAAAAACTCTAAAAATATATCAAAACCCTGGGCATTGTGGCAAAAATGGGGCATCTTATGCTTCTTTAGAGAATCTGCGGCAACACAACAGAGGTACCACATCTTGTGCCTCAGCTATCGAATAATCATCGTTTTAGGGCGATGTTGTAATTATAATATTTCATGTTGCCGGTGATGTCCTCCAACACCTGAACGAACGGCGGGAACTTCACGCTCTCATGCTGCGAAATGCCCTTCGTCTCCAAAATCATGAGGTCATGCACTGGCTCCTCAAATGAATCGAGCTCGAAATACTGTCCCTTCCAGATGAAGCTCTTGCGATGCTTGCGGATGGTCTGTCGATAAGGATCGGCTTGCTGCAGCATGCTCTCGTAGAGATTTTCGTTGATTTGGCGCTCGGTCTCCACCTGCTCGTTGTCGGAAGTGCGCTTCTTGGTGGTGAGCACGTAGAGATACTTGCCCTCAAAAGCACGGCGGCGGAGGCGAATCTCACTCTTCGGGTCGCCCGAAAGATAGGTCTGCACGATGTCGCTGTCGATGGCATTAGGCACATCGCCTATCAGCTTCACTATGTACTTGCGCTCCTCCTCTATCGGCTGGGCGAGTCCGAGCACATTTCCTATCTCCTTGAGCACACGGTTGAGCTTGTTGTTGAAATCCTCGTGGTTGTTGATGACGCGCAGGTGAGGATGTCCCTTCCAAGCTGCCACAATCTTCTTATCAAGCTCGCGCGCAATCTGAAGTCCCTTCTCATCGGCCTTCTCCAATCGCTGCGCATTGTTGGCGGTGGTGTAGAATTGCTCGGCGCCATCAGCGGCAGATACCAAGTGAAGCACTGCATCGTATCTACTGCGCAACTGGCTGTTGGTGTAGCCCTGCTCAGAGATGATGCGATTCCAGAATTCGGGTGTAATATAGGTGGAAATGTCCATCGTACCACGGTCGCATACGATGAGCACAGGCTTGTCGATCGTCTCAGCGATGCGCTGGAAACTATCTTCCAATCCCACCTGCGTGAGGAACGTAGCCTTCTCGCCCTCGAAGAAATAATCCTTGTTGGATGTGAGGTAGTTCATGCCCGCCTGCGTGAACATGGTTGGCACCTCTGGAATGGTAAACACCTTATAGCCTAGGCTGGAGAAATGCTCAATCACCTTGACCAGAGCGGTGGTCTTGCCTGCGCAAGGACCGCCAGTAAGCACAATCTTCTTAATTGTATTCATCTATTCGTAACATTTATTTTTTGCGTCTGCAAAGATAGCAATAAATATTCAAATAAAGGTTTAAGTATCAAAAAAATCGCTTAATATTTGCTATTCTGCCATTTTTCTAGTACCTTTGTCGTCCGTAAAGACGTATTTATAGAAGAATAGGAAAACAAACAGACAATAAATGGAAAAAGTAAAGACTTTAATCATAGGCAGCGGTCCTGCTGGATACACCGCTGCCATCTATGCAGGAAGAGCCGACCTCAAGCCAGTGCTCTACTCAGGTATGCAACCAGGTGGACAGCTCACCATCACAACCATCGTGGAGAATTTCCCTGGCTACCCTAATGGCGTAGACGGCACCCAGATGATGATGGACTTGAAGGAGCAGGCTGCTCGCTTCGGCGCCGACATCAGAGACGGAAGCATTGACAAAGTAGATTTCAGTTCTCGTCCATTCCACCTCACCGACGAGAGAGGAAACGAGATTGAGGCTGACACCGTGATCATCGCCACAGGCGCATCTGCCAAGTATCTCGGATTGCCCGACGAGGAGAAATACCGCGGACAGGGCGTTTCCGCTTGCGCCACTTGCGATGGCTTCTTCTATCGCAAGCGCACCGTGGCTGTAGTAGGCGGCGGCGACACAGCCTGCGAGGAGGCGATGTACCTCTCTGGTCTAGCCAAGAAGGTGTACATGATTGTGCGCAAGCCTTACCTGCGCGCCTCGGAAATCATGCAGCAACGTGTGAAGGACAAGGAAAACATTGAGATTCTCTTCAACACCAACACACTCGGACTCTTCGGCGAGAACGGCGTGGAGGGCGCTCACCTCGTTCGCCACAAGGGCGAGACTAACGAGGAGAAGTTTGACATCGCCATCGACGGCTTCTTCCTTGCCATCGGTCACAAGCCAAACACCGACCTCTTCAAGGATTATCTCGACCTCGACGAGCAGGGCTTCATCAAGGTGAAGCCAGGCACCGCAAGCACCAACATACCAGGAGTTTTCGCAGCTGGCGACGTTGCCGACCCAATCTATCGCCAGGGCGTTGTGGCAGCAGGTTCTGGAGCCAAGGCAGCAATCGAGGCCGATAGATTCTTGCAAAAGCAATAAGATATGGCGATTTGTTCGCAATAAGATAAGATATGGCCAGTTTTTTAGCCATAAAACACACCCAAAATTACGTCCCGACGCAGTTCTTACTACGTCGGGACGTATTTTTTACTGCGTCGAGGATGCAGCAATCGCTGCGTCGGGACGTATTTTCTACTCTATCCAAACGCATTTTCCACTCTCGCCTAACACTTATTCATTTCCCCCCAACGCTTTTGAAAACCTGCCAAACATTAATTTAGTTAAAAAAACGATGCAATATTTTGTGGGATTAAGAAAAAGTATTACCTTTGCATCACACTAAAGACAAAGGAAGATTGGCAGAGTGACCGAATGCGCTGGACTCGAAATCCGGTATACCCCTTTCCGGGTATCGGGGGTTTGAATCCCTCATCTTCCGCATTTTTTGCTATAAAAATACAATCCGACATGAAAAAAATTATCATCCCTATATTTATGCTCCTTCCAGTGATGACTGCACAAGCGCAAACTGTGCTCACCGAAGAACAACAGTTGGAGCAGGCGCAGAAACAACTTGAGGCTGCCAAGAAGGCACTCGAAGTGGCTAAGCTCAAGGCACAGGCTGCCAAACTGAAGGCTCAGGCCGACAGCATCAACGCAGCCAACGCCAAGAATGCCATACTGACCACAGGCGCGCTCACGATGTACGGCGGCACGATCACCGGCGGCTACTTTGGTGTGTACGTGTACACGCTCAACAGTAGCAGCAGCATTGGCA
>ERZ808266.841-NODE-841-length-9851-cov-4.470192_pt1 | contig 9851 bp, 4 predicted proteins | sample MGYA00521278_ERZ808266 | MGnify/ENA primary metagenome ERZ808266 (study PRJEB31516, sample SAMN03275591) | gut metagenome | biome: mammalia-associated habitat; material: feces | host: Papio cynocephalus | place: Kenya | collected 2012-08-02 ... | reverse complement strand
TCTTCCGATCTATGTTCTTGAATATCTGAAGCTAACCCCTGGACTTCAAAAATTCAAGAACATCACCTTGGGACACCATAAGTGGTACAATGGCAAGGGAGGATTCCCTGAAAGCTTTGACAACACGAAGTCGCCCGAGCGCATCCTCACGGATATCGTGTCATCAAGTGATGCCGTGCTGCAACTAACCAAGGTCATGGCGGCCCACCATACAGGTGATATTGGTGAACTGGTGCTCCAAAAGATAAAGGAAGGCTCAGGCACAAGATATAATCCAGAATTGGTAGAAATCCTATTAAGCCAATCCGATCTTTCCCAAAAGATTCGAGACTTTGCAGAAAAGAAATGGGCAGAAGAGTATTACGATGTGTTCAAGAAGAACTTCTTCGACCGAGATAAAGAATAAATCCATCAGCATATCATAGGCAAATAAAAAAGGTCTCCCTGTAAGGAAAAGCAGTAGGATAATTGCTCTTCTTTACAGGGAGACCTTTTTATTGTTTCATATTCCCAATGTCTTGTTTTTGGGATTATTCCAAGCTCTTGTCGATGGCTGGATTGAAGTCTGTCTCCATACTTGGGATAATCCAAGTCCAACCATTCTTGTCATCTGGTTGTACCGTGATGGCAAACTGGCTAGGGAAGGAACCGCCTTGGGTGGCTGTGTGTCGCTCGATAGGCAAGCCCCATCGCTTGAGGTTGAACCAGTCGTGGCCTTCGCCCCATAACTCGATGCGGTTGTAGAGGCGCACCTCTTCCAACAAGTCAGAGCCAGTCTTGGTGCAAGTATATTCTGGGTCTCTGCCTGAATCCTTGTTCAAGGCTATCAAGAGCTGCTGTGCCTCGCCCTCCTTGTTGAGATGGCAATCCGCCTCGGCTTCTATCAGGTACATCTCGGCAGAGCGGAAGAGGTTTATCTCACCGATGCCTGGCAATATCTTGGCTTGCTGCTTGAATTGCATATAGGCGAAGATGCCCGTCTTGGCATTGAGTTTGCTTCCATACTCAGCAAAGGCACGAGCCTTTAGGGCTGCCCCACCATAGTTGTTGCTTGCCGTATAGGCATCGCTCTTCGGGTCGAGGAACATCTCTCGGCGAATGTCGGATGCAGGTATCTGTTGGTAGAGTTCCTTGCTGATACCTGCTGCACGGTTCAGATAACTGCTATAGTTGGTGTTGGAACCTTCGCTGGCGAAGAATTGATAATAGTAGATGGATTCTTGCTCGTCGCTATACACGCTCCATATCCACTCTGGGTTGGCGGTGTTGAAACCATCGTCCTTGTATTCCTCGTTGGTCATCAGTGGATAACCCTCTCTTGCCAACTGGGCATATTTGCGAGCGTTCTCCCAATCCTCTCGGTTCAAGGCTGCTCGTGCATATACGGCGTATGCGGCGTTGAGGCTAGGAAGATAGCAATCGCCTTTGGCTCTTTGCTTGCCCGACTTCTGAAAGAGGTCGATGGCTTGGTCTAGGTCCTTGTATATCTGCTCGTAGCACTGGGCGAGGGTAGAGAGAGGCAAGTCGCCTTTACCCTCATCGAGTCGCAGAGCCACACCCGATGAAGCTCCGTTATTGGAATCGCTCCATCGCTTGGCGTAAAACTGCACCAGCATCATGTAACTGTAGGCACGATAGGTGAGCGCCTGTGCCTTCAATAATTGCTTGTCTTGCAAATCGCCCGAAGCCGCATCTGTGTGCAGGATGATAGGGTTGGCGTTGCTGATGAGCTTGTAATAGTAGTACCAAGGATAGACATCATATTGGGATGTCGGGTCCTGCATATAGTTGCCGTTCACGATAGGGGCAAGGGCGGTGTAGTTGTTGCGAAGGTAGTCGTTGCCCAGAAAGTTGCCGTACCAGGTCTTGATGCTACCCTCACCGTTCCATTTCACGTCCTTGTATTGCTGGCTCATCATTCTCGCCAATCCATTCACCGCATAGCGGATGCTGGTGGTGTTGGAATAGACACCATCTTGCTCAATCTGTCCTCCCGACGATACGCTGAGGTAGTCGCTGCCGCAAGAGGTCAGCAACAGGGAAGAAGTGAGCAGGGCGAAGGCCCCAGCGATTGTATATAGTTTGTTTCTTTTCTTCATTCTATACCTTATTATATATAATAGTTTCCGAAGTCAGAAAACTCCTAACTCCTAACTTCTAACTCCTAACTTCTAACTAAAACTTTACGTCGATTCCGATAGTAAACACCCTAGGAGTCATCAGATAGTTGTACTGATAACCATTGATGCTCTGCTGAGGGTTCATGCCTCGGCGCTTGGTGGATGTGAAAACATTCTCGCAAGAGAGGTTCACACGGATGCCCTCCATATAGATGGCGCGAGTCCACTCCTTTGGCAAGTCGTAGCTCAGGTAGAGGTTCTTTAATACGAGATAGTTGGCACTCGTAAGCCAGCGAGAGGAGATGGCGTTGTTGTCGCTCGACTCGTTGCTGTTGATTTGTGGCACACCGTTCGCCCAAATGCGATGAGGCGAATCCTCGGTCATTCCCTCTGGCACACCGTTCCATGACTTCATGATGTCCTCGTGATAGTTGTGAGGCGTAGTGGTCGTGGTCATCAACTGGCGGTAGATGTCATCATACACCTTTCCGCCGAGCGAATAGGTGAAGAGGGCAGAGAAGGTAATCGACTTGTAGCTTACGGTAGGACAGAAACTGCCATATACCGTAGGCATCGCCGAACCATGATACTCCTTCAAGGCATGGGTGATGGCGTTAACGTAGTAGTTGCCATTGATGCAAACCACCTCTTTCGAGATGTCCGTTCCCTCAGGGTTGCCGGCTATCACCTGCTTGCCGTCTTCGCCACCCAGTACCTTGTAGTTCTCCAAGTCGGCCTTGTAGAGCGCCTTGCCCGTCATTTGGTCAACTCCCACGTAAGTATAGGTATAGAATTCGAAGCGGCTCTTGCCTTCCTCTATCTTGTATTCGCCGTCGATGATGCCCTCCTTGTTTTGCTCAGGCAGTTGGGTCACCTTGTTCTTGATGAAGGTGGCGTTGGCGCTGAGGTTCACTCGCCAGTCCTTGTTGCGGAAGATATCCACATCTGTGGAAATCTCGAAGCCTCGGTTGGCGATGGTTCCCAGGTTCTGGGTGATGGTAGAGGAGTAGTCCTTCAGGTTGGTGCTGCCTGCCGATAAGGGGTTATAGACATTGAAGAGCAAGTCCTTGTTCTTGCGGTCGAAGTACTCTACGTTGAGGTTCCAGCGGTTGAAGAGCCTTGCCTCCACGCCGATGCCCCACGATTCGCCCGTCTCCCATTTCAGTTGGTCGTTTCCTATCTGGGTCATGATGTAGGCAGGGTTGCCTTGGTAGGTGAGAGCCGAAGAATAGAGCGACTTATAGGCGTTGTAGCTGGCGCCAGCGTCGTTGCCCACCTGTCCCCAGTCGGCACGGAGCTTGAGGAAGTTCACCCATGAGAGATTCTTCATGAAAGTCTCCTTGCTCACAATCCAGTTGGCACCGATGCTCCCGAAGGTTCCCCATCGGCTGCCCTTGGCAAAGCGTGAGCTTCCGTCTCTTCTGAAACTTGCCTCCACATTGTATCGGTCGAGATAGTTGTAGCGCACTCTTCCTAGGTAGCTCTCCGTGCGATAGCGCATGGTGTAGCCCTGCTCTTGTTCCATGGTGGCGAAGTTGGTGAGGTTGGTGCTGCCCACCAGTGCCTCGTTGCTCTTCACGAGATAGGTGTAGTCGTAGTTGAGGCTGTAGTTCTCGTGTCCGAGGAGCACGCTCAGGGTATGGTCGCCAAAGGTGTGCGCCCACTTCAGTTGTTGCTGGAAGGTGTAATTCTTATAGGAGTATTCTCGCTTCTGCAATCTTCCGTTGGCTGCAAGACCATCGCCTACGCTGGAGTTGTAGTAGGTGGTGTTCTTGTCGGAACGCAAGTTGAGGTCGCCTTTCACGGTGAAAGTGAAGTCGTTCAGGAAGTTTACATCCATATAAGCGATAGCCTCGCCTGTGTTGCGAACGGTGCGGTTCTTATTCAACTCATTTTCCCAAATGGTGTTCTTGCCTGGATATTGCATTCGAGTGGTTACGTTGTTGCCGTCGGCATCGGTGTAACTACCCGTGTCGTACTGCTTGTTGCCATAGCTATCCAATAGATAGTTGCCGCTGGCATCGTGCAGGTGGACAGGATAGATAGGCGCCATAAAGCGACCTGTATAGAAGATGTTGGTCAGGCTGAGGGTGTTGTCGCCCGTAGTATAGTCGATGTTCTGATGGGAACCCGATAGGTTGATGCCCGCCTTGATCCATCGGTTCGGACGGAAGTTGAGGTTCACCCTACCGTTGAGACGGTCGAAGCCAGAGTTCTTCAGGTATCCCTTCTCGTCGAGATAGCCCAGTGAGAAATAGTAGTCGCTTTTCTCGGTGGCTTGGCTTCCGCTCAAGTTGTATTCTTGTCGGTAACCTGTGCGAGTAGCTTGGTCTATCCAGTCGAGGTCGTCGGCATAGCCAGCTTGCATCGTAACGGTAGGCAATAGCTTTCCATTTTCGTCGAAGAGACCGGTGCGAGAAGCGCCAGGAATGCTTGAAACCTGATTCTCATAGATGCTCAGATACAGTTCGTCGCTGATAAGGTGTTCGTTGGCGAAGGCTCCTGCCGTGGCGGCATCCTCGCCCTTGCTCGTCATGCGAGCGTTGCGCAGACTCATCCAGCTAGCCTCCATGAATTGGTTGGCGTTCAGCGTCTTGTAGTCCTTCATGCCGAGGGCGTAAGAACCCTGCTTGATGTTGAGGTTGAAGTGCATCTTCTCGCCCTTGCCCTTCTTGGTAGTAATGAGCACGACACCATTGGATGCACGGTTGCCATAGAGTGCGCACGATGCGGCATCCTTCAACACGGAGATGCTCTCGATGTCGTTGGCATCAAGGTCGGAAGGGTTTCCGCCGAAAGCCACGCCGTCGATGATGTAGAGCGGTGCGCCGTTGCCTCCGTTCACGGTTCCGAATCCACGGATGATGATGCTAGGCGAGGAGCCTGGCTGTCCGAAGGTATTGTTTACTTGCACGCCCGCCACGGTTCCTTCCAGTGCGGAAGTAATGCTGGTGGCAGGTCGCTTCTCGATGTCTGTGCTCTCGATTTGCGATACGGCTCCCGTGAGCGTCGATTTCTTGGCGGAGCCGTATGCCACCTGTATCACCACGTCGTCGAGTTCTTTTTCGATGGTGGTGGATGATTGCGCCAAGGCTTTTTCGCCACCCAAGAGGAGGGTGCAGGCAAGCAGGAATGGTATTTTATATTTTTTGTTGTTGATCGTCATTACACTTATTTAGATGTTTCATATCTTTGATGTCGGTTACAAAGATACGATTTATAATTGGAATAAGCAAATTTATCCAAAGGATAAACTTGGTTCCTGAGAAAAATGCTAGAAAATAATTGGCTATCTCAAATTAAATGAGTAACTTTGCCCACGATATACTGGTAAAAAGATGAATGAGAAAGATTTTATTAATGAAGCATCGTAATAACTATAAATATGGAATGGACAGTCTCATTGGGAACAAGATGAGATATATGGTCGCCATCATTTTGATGGTGATGAGTTTCTGCGGCGTTCAGGCGCAGAAGCCTGTGATTTTGTATGATAGGATTGATTCAGCAATGAATGTTCCTGATTTCAAGGCAAATTTTGAGGTGCTTGCCAAGAATCGGGTGCTGTATAATACTTATAACGATAGCATCTTCTTGATTAAGAATCATGGACAATGGGTGAATTTCTTCCGACGTCGTGCTTTGAAAAACCATCAAATATTTGCAGCAAATAAAGTGGCATTGGATAATATCTTCGGATATTTTCAGAAAGACACTGTTCGCTGGGAGTGCTATTCCGCCTTGGCGGAAGCCTTTGCTTGGTATAGGCAAAAAGGAGCTGACGATCCATTTATTACTTTGGAGATATGTAAAATATTGGACCAATACAATCTACAAGCTCCTGATAGTCTGAAAGGTAATAGTCTGGTTTATATATGGAAAGCTGTGACTTACTCAATTTTAGCAAATATAGGAAATGACTCAACAAAGTATATGGAAGCAAGTAAATGTTTTAAGCGAATTCTTGAACATCAAGCTTCACGAGATGCTAACATTCAATGGTCATACCCTGTGGCGCTTTGTAGTTTGTTGCAAACTCCATTTCTCAAGACGAAAGCTATCAGCATGAAAGAGCATCAAGCTTATTACCGAATGTTGAAGGAATGGTATCAGACCCATCCCAATGATACCATCTTGTCGCAGACGCTCATGAAAAAAATAAAAGAAAATGTTTTGTTGAATGATGAGAACTTGGTGCGCAATATATATATGTCTGATACAACAGTATTGGATAAGCAGGTGGCAGAATCCTTGATGCATAAAATTGTGAAGCGCAACTTAGCCAGCAAGCAGTTGTCGGATCTTTCTTTTGTCCGTACGTTGGCTATGCAGGTTTGGCTGAAGGATATATCTGCAAGTGAAGCTGTAAAACGGTGGATGGCTAGATATAAGAAGATATGGGAGAAAATGAAGAAGAAACGCCTATCGTCAGTACAATTGAAAGCTTACATAAGCCCTTTCTTCACCTTTTTCTATCTCAACGATTTGGCTGACGAGTCGTATGGAAAAAAGAGAAGAATTGTTAAGCGAATGTGTGCTGATATAGAGTTGGCCTATCAGCATCGATTGGATCAACAGACTACTACGGATTATATCAAGTATCTGAATATTTTGACCACATATAATCGTGTGACTAAGTATTTGAAACCAAAGGAGCGCATCCACTTCCTCAATACACTGAATGTGGCAACTCAGGTAACGACTTATGCCCATTCCGTACACGTCTCGATGATTGCCGAGGAATTGATGAAGGGTATTCTTGCTTACGAACCAGAACTCTTGGTGGGGGCATTGGGAGACTTGCAGGTATCAGATATCTTGGCAAACAAGAAGAAGTACATCGACTTCGCCCACGATGCGGCGATGTATCATGACTTGGGCAAGAACTCCATCATCTCGGTGGTAAACAACGACTATCGCCCTCTGACCGATGAGGAGTTTGCCATCATCAAGCGTCACCCGGAGCTTGGCTTGCAATATCTTGAGCTGGCACCTAGCTTGAAGAAGTTCCATGACACCACATTGGGACATCATAAATGGTATAATGGCAAGGGAGGCTATCCTGAGGGCTTTGACAACACAAAGTCACCGATGCGCATCATGATAGACATCGTGACTCTGAGCGACTGTATGCAAGCCGCCACCGAGCGAGTGGGCAGAAACTACAAGGGCGAAAAGAACTTCGAAACCGTGATGGCGGAGTTCCGTAGGGATGCCGGCGTGAGATACAATCCTGACCTCGTGGCATTGATAGATGCCCATCCCGACTTGGCGAAGAAACTCGCCGACCTCATCAATGAGGGCTGGGTGGAAATCTACTATAACATTTATAGCCAATATATCAAGTAATAATATTTAAAAAGGTATAAGAAAAGAGGGGATATTCAGAAAATTGTGTTATCTTTGCACAAAACAGTAATAGATGATATAATCAATAGAAACAGAAAAGTAAATGACAAAGCTAATAAAAATGGTGATACCCCTCTTGCTGGCTTGGATGAGTTGGATGCCAGCCGATGCCCAGCAATCTACAGCCCCCATACCTGATTTCGGAAGATGCTTTCAGATATTGGGGCAGAACCGTGTTGTGTATAATCAGTTCAACGACAGTATCTTCTTGATCAAGGACCACGACCAGTGGGTGAACTTCTTTCATCGTAGAGCCATTCGAAATCATCAAATCTATGCTTCCAACAAGGAGGCTCTCCGTACGATTACCGATTATTTCAAGCAACCTAAGTCGAAGATTCCGGATAGAGCTTACGAGCAGTTGTATAGCGCATTCAATGAAAAATATCTAAGTAATGACTTGAAAGATCCTTTCTTGACTCATACCATCGCCAATATCCTGGAAGAATTTAATAAGAATTGTCCCGACAGCTTGAATACTTCTAATGTAGTTAATTTATGGCAGGTGGAGGCGTATATGCAGATGTGGAACTTGGGGCGAGACAGCACTTTGATGAGGAAGTCGTATGACTACAATATGAGGCTCTTGAGCGAGGAGGCTAAACGTTACCCCAAATACGAAGACAACTATGCCACTGCTTTGGCTAATCTGATAACCAACGTTTGGCTGGTTTATCATATAGAGACCATCTCTGAATTTGAGCATTATCGCAAGTTGATGGGAGAGTTCCTGCGGAGACCAGACGTTGATTCCTTGGTATCTCCCAGATTTAAGAAGGCGCAACTGAGAGCGTATAAGCAGATAGACGAGGATTTGCTTCGCAATGTGTATATGAGCGATACAACCGTGATGACGAAGCAAAAGGCAGACTCGCTGATACTGGCGGTAGTGAATCGGAATCTTGCGAATCCGTCTCTATCCATCGTTTCCTATGTGCGTACCTTGCTGATGCAAGTGAAGTTGCACCAAATCACAGCCAAGCAAGCTAGGGCATTGGCTATCAAGAAGCATGAGGAACATTGGAAGGAAACCAAGAACGCCCACTTGGATGCCAGGGAATTTACCTTGTTCTTGACTCCTTTCTTCACCTTCTTCTATCTCAACGACATCGCAGAAGTGTCGCATGCCCAGAAGCGAGGCATCGTGCTCACGATGTGCAAGCACATCGAACAGGCTTTCCAAAATCGCAAGGACCAGCAGTACTCCAATGATTATGTTCGACTCTTGAGTACATTGACTACCTACAATCGCATCACGAAATACCTGAAGCCGCAGGAGCGTGTACATTTCCTCAACTCGCTCAATGTGGCAACTCAGGTTACCACTTATGCCCACTCAGTGCATGTGTCGATGATTGCAACCGAAATGATGAAGGGAATCTTGAAGTATCAACCAGAGCTTCTTGTAGGAGCTTTGGGCGACTTGCAGATTGCGGATGTCTTGGCGAACAAAAAGATGTATTTGGAGTTTATCCACGATGCGGCGATGTACCACGACCTAGGAAAGAACTCCATCATCTCGGTGGTTAACAACGACTATCGACCATTGACCGACGAGGAGTTTGCCATCATCAAGCGGCATCCGGAACTAGGATTGGAATACTTGAAGTTGGCACCTAGCTTGGCTAAGTACCATGACACCACGTTGGGGCATCACAGGTGGTATAATGGCAAGGGCGGTTATCCGATGTGGTTCGACAACACAAAGTCGCCTATGCGTATCATGATAGACATTGTGACCCTAAGCGACTGTATGCAAGCCGCCACCGAGCGAGTGGGCAGAAACTATAAGGGCGAGAAGACTTTCGACACGGTCATGGCAGAGTTTCGCAGGGATGCAGGGACTAGATACAATCCCGACCTCGTGGCATTCATCGATGCTCATCAAGATGTGGCGGATAAACTCGCCAATCTCGTGAACGAAGGTTGGGCGGAAATCTACTATCAGATCTATAGTCAATACATAGGTAAATAGTTTCCACCTGTACGATTGACACGGGCTGAAAGCCCAGAAGCACCTAGCCCAGGGCAACGCCCTGGGTAATATACATGTAAAAAATTCGCCCTGTAAGGGCAAAAGCGTTATATTTCTAGGGAATTTTATGCTTTTGTCATAAAAAAATCCTCGTAAGAGAATCTCTTTGGAAAAACTCTTACGAGGATTATTAGTGGGTGGAAACAAGCGACTGTTTCCTAACTATGCGAAGTGCAAATTTTACTTCTGGCACTCCTTGCAAGGTGTCCAAGGCTTCAACTGCTTGAAGAAATCGTTGCCCTTGTCATCTACGAGGATGAATGCTGGGAAGTCCTCTACGGTAATCT
>ERZ808266.837-NODE-837-length-9889-cov-2.420582_pt1 | contig 9889 bp, 6 predicted proteins | sample MGYA00521278_ERZ808266 | MGnify/ENA primary metagenome ERZ808266 (study PRJEB31516, sample SAMN03275591) | gut metagenome | biome: mammalia-associated habitat; material: feces | host: Papio cynocephalus | place: Kenya | collected 2012-08-02 ... | reverse complement strand
ATATCCACTCCCGCTTGTCTGACATCGGAGAGATTTGCATTGTTACGGAAATCAACAAAGGATAAGTATTTATTCGCTGTCATATCCAATAAACTCAAATTGTTGTCATTGCACAACAGCTCCTCCAAGTCATGATTGCTGTACAAATTCAACTTGCCAAGCTTATTATTCGCCACATTCAATTTTTTCAGTCTGACACAGTTGCACAAATCCAAAGACGCAATGTTGTTACCTGCACAATTCAGAATCTCTAATTCCGTATTTTTTGTAACGTCAAGATAGTCAAGGGCATTCTTTTCGCAATCCAAGTCAATCAATTTTGTGTTTTTCGAAATGTCCAGATGAGAGATACTATTTTGACTGCAATCAAGTTTCTCAAGGCTTGTCATTTTATCTGCCACACCATCAAGCGTTGTGATGTTCATCTCCGAGATATTGACATCCTTGGCGTTAGCCACGGCTTCAAGTTCAACTATGCCGTCATTGTCGGTGTCGAAATTCTGCAGCAGATACCTGACGAATTTCAGGTCACTGCAAACAGGCGAAAACCTGACATAATCGGAGACGAGGTTCTTGTCGGATGCTGTCACCTTCATGTTTATCGATGCCGAAATGTTTCCCAAGATGAAGTCCTTGTTCAGGCCTTCGCCTGAAACTGTTACGGACAGAACTCCGTTCTCGGCTGTCGCGCCCTTGACCTTCAGGTCAACAAAGTCTCCGGCTCCGGCCTTGGTGAGGGTATAGACGGCGCGGGCGGAGAGGACCGACTCCTAGTTGGCGGCGATTTCGGAGGCGGCATCGGCCGGATGAACGTCGAAGCGTAGCGTCACGTCGCCGGGGATTATGTCAAGTGCGTCGCGGGTGTATTCAATGCGCTCGGCTCCGTCGGAGTACCTTGGGATGTATGATATGGAGGTTATCCGGCTGACAATCTCCTCAAGGCGTGCGACCCTGTCCTCAAGGGCGGAGAGCCGTGTCTTGATTGATTCGATGTCGGTTTTGACACCGGCTATCTTGTCCTCGACCTTTGCTATCTCCGAGGCGAGCTTCGCGGTTATCGTCCCATCGTAGTCGCTGATTGCCTTGGCTATGGCAGCGGTGTAGGCCTCGACAATTTCAGTCCTTGTCGTGTCGAGTTTTTCCTGAAGAGCCTGTATGTCCGAGACGTTCTGCGCGATTGCAGCCGCGTTGCTCCGGATGGCCTCGGCGTTCTTCGCGATGAGTGATGCGTTCGAGGCTATGTCCTTGGTGTTCTGAAGGACGGTCTCGACGCAGTCTTCGATTCCGCTATCCTTCAGAGTGTTGTGGAGTCTCACCATCTCGTCGAGCTTCTCGCTGTTCTCGGCGATGAACTTCTGGTTCTCCTCCGCGAGCTTCTTCACGGTTGCCAAATCCTTCGTGTTCGCGGCGATTGCCGTGCCGTTCTTCGAGATTGCGGCCGTGTTCCGGCTGATGAGTATCGCGTCGTCGGCAATCTTTCCGGCGTTCTCCGCCACCGACTGAGAGAGGGAGGTGAGGTCGCCGCGCAGACCCGTGATGAGGCTCGCGTTCGCCGAGATCTTCTTGTTCGTCGCCGTCTCAAGGTTCGTGATGAGAGTCGTGAGATACGCCTTGTCGGAGTCCATCCGCCCGACGAGTTCCGTCCTCATCGCGTCGAGCTTCGCGTCAGTCTGCTCGACGGTGTAATAACCTGCCAACTGCTCGCTTACCCATGACTTCAGCGCGGTCTCAAGCTTCGCGAGCTCCGTCGCGACGAGCTTAGTGTAGGCGTCGGTGAGCTCAGTCCTCAGTGCGGAGACATCGCTGCCGAGCTTGTCCGTGAGCGCGCCTATCTGCTGCCTCGTGGATTCGTCGAGGGCGGAGAGCGACTTCGAGAGTTCCTCGGCCTTGTTGGTGAGCCGAACGTCCATGTTCATGGTATATGCGTTCAGCGTCTCAAACTGCGTCTTTATTCCGGCCACGGTCTCGGCAAGCCTGTTCTGCTGCTCGATGGTCGCGAACGTCGCGTCCGCCCAGTCGCGCACCTTCCCGTTCTCGGAATCCACATAGCTCCGCAGTTCCTCGGCGTTCTTCTGAAGCTCTGCGTCCTTGGCCTTCAGAGCCTCGATTGTGCCGTTCAGTGTCTCAAGTTCCCCGCTCATGAGGGTCTTGTAGGCCTCAAGCTGGGCGATGACCTCGGCCTTTGCCGCATCGACCTCGCCGGAGAGCTCCGACTTGTCCGCCGCCATCTCCTCGCGGAGGGTCTTCTGTGCCTCGGTGAGGGCCGCGTTCGTCTTTCCGAGCTCCGTCTCAAGCTTCGTCTGCTTGTCTTCGAGCGCGGAGATGTATTCCCGGAGTCCCGCGTCGGTCTTTTCGAGTTCCCCGATTGTCTTTTTGATTGAGGCCACCTGTTCGTCTATTGACGGAATCCTTGTGTCCTCCAGTTCCGAAATCCTCTGTTCGAGTGAGTTGATTCTGTCCTCCAGCTTCCCGCAGGAGGACGCAACAATGACAGCCGTCACCAACGCCAACGACGGCAATAGTTTACTGATTTTCATAGCCTGTTTTCCATGAATCTAGCTTCGCCCGTGACTCCTCCGGACGGTTTTGCACAAAAAGAAAGTGTGGAGTCGATTCCGTTTATCTCCAAGAAGGTTGTGGCTAACCCAAACACAGATGAACGATACCCAATACCCCACACTCAAAACGGATATGAAGTATCGGGGCACAGGATGCCCACACTGCATAGTCCACAATGAGAATGAGTGCTGTCCGTTATCCTTGTGTTTGGAAAATTGCCACATTTTCTTGGAAGGATGTCCGAAAACACTTTCAATATGTATGCTGACTGCTCAGCGCCACAAAGTTATGAAATTTTTCGGAAAACGGACTGCACTCTCTATGGTATTGAGTATCGAACTGCATTATATGCAATAAGTTGATATTTGACGCAAATTTGCCAGTCGCGACTGGCGAATTTCTCGAACATATATTGTGACGATACAAAAGATGATGCAAAACGCGCCGGGAACCATTGCTGATTCCCGGCGCGTTTCAAACAGACTAATCAAGTTTTTCCTGGAGGGCGAAATTGCATAAAAAAGATGGAGTGCAATCCGCTTTTTAGGCGATTTCGCCAATGATGACCTGACCGTCCTTCACATCCACGGTGATGGTCATGCCCTTGCTCACCTTGCCCTCAAGTATGGCCTTGGCGATGAGGTTCACAAGCTCGCGCTGCATCAGACGCTTGATAGGACGCGCGCCGTAGGCAGGGTCGTAGCCCTCGTTGGTCATATAGTCCTCGAAAGCTTCGGTGAACTTGATGCCCACTCCGTTCTCGTCCAGCTTCCTGCGGAGAGCGTCCATCTGGAGATGGAGAATCTCGCGGATGTCGTCCTTGGTGAGCTGCTGGAAGGTGATGATCTCGTCAATCCTGTTTACGAACTCAGGCCGCATCGTCGCCTTGATCTGCTCCTCCGTGGCGTTGGAGGTCATGATGATGATGGTGTTCTTGAAGTCCACCGTACGGCCCTTGTTGTCGGTCAGACGACCGTCGTCCAGAACCTGAAGCAGAATGTTGAACACATCCGGGTGAGCCTTCTCGATTTCGTCCAGAAGGATTACCGAATACGGCTTCCTTCTGACGGCCTCGGTCAGCTGACCGCCCTCATCGTAGCCTACATATCCGGGAGGCGCGCCGACGAGACGGCTCACTGAATGACGCTCCTGATACTCGGACATATCTATCCTCGTAATCATGTTCTCGTCGTTGAACAGGAACTCGGCCAGTGTCTTCGCCAGTTCCGTCTTTCCCACGCCCGTGGTTCCGAGGAACAGGAATGAACCGATAGGTCTCTTCTCGTTCTGAAGACCCGCGCGCGAGCGGCGCACGGCGTCGGAAACGGCCCTGATGGCCTGATCCTGACCGATGACCCTCTTGTGGAGCTCGTCCTCCATCCTGAGGAGCTTCTCCCTCTCGCTTTCGAGCATACGGTTTACAGGGATGCCCGTCCATCGTGCCACGACTTCCGCGATGTCGGAAGGCGTCACGGCCTCGTTGAGGATAGGATCCTTGATGGCGTTCTTCTTCGCTTCGAGCTCGCTGACCCTCTGCTTGAGGTTAGCCATCTTGCCGTAGCGGATTTCCGCAACCTTTCCGTAGTCTCCGGCTCTTTCCGCGGCGGCGGCCTGAACCTTCAGATCCTCAATCTGAGCCCTGTCGGACTGGATTTCGTTGAGTATGCCCTTCTCCGCATCCCATCTTTTCTGAAGCTCGGCGTGCTGCTTGCGCGCCTCGGCGAGGTCGGACTCAATCTTGTCGAGCTTCAGGGACACGCCCTCGTGCTTTACTGCCTCCTTCTCGATTTCCAGCTGCTTGATTTTGCTGTCAAGCTCGGCAATCGGCTCCGGCACTGAGTTCATCTCAAGACGCAGCTTTGAAGCCGCCTCATCCACAAGGTCTATGGCCTTGTCCGGGAGGAATCTTGTGGTGATGTACCTGTGTGACAGTTCAACCGCTGAAATCAGCGCGTCGTCTTCGATTCTCACCTTGTGGTGGTTCTCGTATTTCTCCTTAAGACCGCGCAGGATTGATATTGACTCCGCCGGCGTCGGTTCATCGACCATCACCATCTGGAATCGTCTCTCAAGCGCCTTGTCCGTCTCGAAGTACTTCTGGTACTCGTCAAGAGTGGTCGAACCTATTGTCCTCAGCTCACCCCTTGCAAGGGCAGGCTTGAGGATGTTAGAGACATCCATTGCGCCTGAGCTTCGTCCCGCGCCGACAAGAGTGTGAATCTCATCAATGAAGAGGATGACCTCGCCCTCGCTGTCAACAACTTCCTTCACGATGGCCTTAAGCCTTTCCTCGAACTCTCCCTGATACTTCGCGCCGGCAATCACGGCACCGAGGTCAAGCGAGTAGATTATCCTGTTCTTCAGGTTCTCCGGGACGTTCCCATCGACAATCTTCTGGGCTATGCCCTCCGAGATGGCCGTCTTACCGACACCCGGCTCACCCACAAGGATAGGGTTGTTCTTCGTCCTTCTGCTCAATATCTGAAGGACCCTTCGTATTTCCTCGTCTCGCCCGATGACAGGGTCAAGCTTGCCTTGAGCCGCCCTCTCATTGAGGTTAATGGCGAATTTCTGTAAATTTTCAAACTTATTCTCCATATCAAAATCATCTGAAACAGCCGCCTGCTTCGCTACGCTTCGTCTTTGTATCAATAGTTTGCGGCTGACGTGATACATAAAACAATCGCCCGCTCCGAAGAGCAGACGAAAGGAGGAAACTCAAAATGTATTCCAACATAAAAAGCACTGACATTTTGTCAGCGCTAATCCGGTTGTGATTTCATAATCGCCGTCACAGACCCATGAGAGCCATACGGACATTGTCAGCCCTACTGTGCGCTGGTCGTGTCAGCTGCCTCTGTGCCGAGGCCCTGCGCCGGTGAGAGAATCTCGGTGTCAATCTGGTCGGTGATGTCCCCGCTGTTGTTGATGTGCGGGATGAAGGTGGTAATCACGGACACGACGAAGATGAATGCGACGAGACCCCAGGTAATCTTTTCCAGCATATCAGCCGTCTGGCGCACTCCGAAGGTCTGGTTTCCTGTCGTGAAGTTGCTTGCGAGTCCGCCTCCCTTGCTGTTCTGGAGGAGGACAACGATTGTGAGCAGGATGCTTGCAAGGATGACAAGCACTGTCAGGATTATGAATAATGCTTTCATTATTTTGTACTTTTATTATTTCAGTTTCTCAAACGGGGACCGCCGTTTTTTCCGGTCTCAGCCCAATTTTTCGATAAGGGATGCAAAGTAAGCACTTTTTTCCGGATATGCCAAAATTAGTTGAGAATAAATTTGTTTCGCCTCGTCAAAATAGCCCTGTTCGGCGTAGATCTCGGCCAATGTTCGGGTGTAGAATCCAAGATGCGGCACCGCCCGTTCATCCTTCGTCAGCTTCTCTTCCGCTCCGCGCCCGGTGACATGACGGAAGAAATTGTCGTCCGCACCCTTGACTCCTTTATAGTCCTCGGCAGAGAAATAGTCGCCCCCGACGATGTGAACCTCGCGTCTGTAGCCCGTCTCCTGCCCGCCTTCCGCGCCGGTTTCCCTCCCTTCGGCGAGCTGGGACTCGATGAGGGCCTTCACGTCCGCATCGGCATATTCCCTGACGGCCGACTCTTCAAGGACTTCCGCAAGCCTCTTCCTGCACGGGATGTAGAGCGCCGACTCGGCGAACAGCCTGCCTCCGCGGTCCTCCGCACCTGCGACTGCCGCCATCATTTCGCAGAGTTCCTTTCTTGCGGCTCCGAACCATGGGTAGATGCTGATGACCCCCGACAGTTCCTCCACCGTAAGCTTCTTCAAGTCAATAGTTCCTCCTGCCATAATCCTACCAGTTAGCGACGGTCGCGTTGAAAATGTCCTCACAGAGCTTGTCGAGTATTCCGTCCGAACCCGAAATCAGCTCGCTCTCCACGGCGTCCAGCATCTGGTCGGCCGAGAAGTCTGCGTATGCCGAGAATGATTTCTCAAAGTCGTCCTCGGGGTATTTCTTGTTGGTGAAATATATCTTCACATTGACTGTCAGGCGGTTCATCGCGGCCTGCTCGTTGGCGGAGACTGACGTGGCCTTCACGTCGTAGCCGGTAATTTCCCCCGCAATCGTGAGGTCGGCGTCGGAGTCGACCTGCTCCAGTTTCGTGAGCTTGCGGAACTTGTCCTTCATCGCCTCTGTCAGGTCATTCGCGAGCGACGGATTGACTTTCAGAGCCTTGTACTCGAAATATTCGATGTTCACGGTCTTCACGTCCGGCTGTATCGACGTTCCGGTGAACGAATATATCCCGCAGGCGACCGCCGCCGTCAGAGTCACGACGACGCACAGGAGCCTACCTATTATATTTATGTCTTTCATTTTCATCCTTCGTTCAAAAATAACCTCGTCATCTTTTCTCGGAGTCGAGACCGTCGCCTCCCCGCGCCGGTTATATGCTCTTTTCCTGTTGCTTTATTTTCCTGTAGAGCGTGCGTTCCGAGATGCCGAGTTCCGCCGCTGCCGCCTTCCTGTTTCCGTCGTGCTTCTTCAGGGCCTTCTCAATCAGTTCCATGCTCAGTTTCTTCAGCGATATGTCCTGACCGGCGTCCTCCACGAGTTCCTGTTCTTCAGGCTCGTCGCCATGTGCGGACTTCCGGATTTCTCCTCCGTGCCATTCCGGGGCAAATCCCGTTTCAGCGCTCCCGAAGATACCCGCGGCATCATGCGCTTCCTGAGGCGCCGGGATGGCGGACGGGACAATGTGAGCCCCGCCCTTGAGAATGATTCCCTTGAGATAATCGACGTCCTGCCTGAGCTGGTATATCGCCCTGATGATAGTCTCCCTTTCCTCCGGATTCCTGAACGTCTCCTGCCCTTTCTCGACTGTCGCCGGCAGCAGGCTCTCGTCCTGATTCGGCAGGTACTGTCTCAGCGTCTCGGCGTTCACCTCGCATTTGTCCGTCCTTGAGGCGCATTTTGCCGATTCTATCGCGGAGACGGTCTCGGCGACGTTCTTGAGCTGGCGGATGTTGCCGGGCCAGCGGTATTTCTTCAGTGCGATGACAGCGTCCTCGGTGAGCACGATTCGGGCGACCCCGTATTTGTCCGAGAAGTCTGTGGCGAACTTCCTGAACAGCAGGTGGATGTCTCCCGGACGCTCGCGCAGTGACGGCATCATTATGGTCACGGCGTTGAGCCTGTAGAAAAGGTCTTCACGGAACTTGCCCTTCGACACGGCGTGAATCAGGTTCACGTTCGTCGCCGCCACGACCCTGACGTCGGTCTTGAGCACTTTGGACGAGCCGACCCTGATGAACTCTCCCGACTGCAGTACCCTCAGCAGCTTAGCCTGCGAGGCCATCGGAAGCTCTCCGATTTCGTCGAGGAAGAGCGTCCCCCCGTCTGCCTCTTCAAAATATCCCTTGCGGGTGTCTATCGCCCCTGTGAACGAACCTTTCTCGTGTCCGAAAAGTTCGGAATCGACGGTTCCCTCGGGTATGGCGCCGCAGTTCACGGCAAAATATTTCCCCGTCCTTCGTCTGCTGTTCTGGTGGATGATTCGGGGAATGTTTTCCTTGCCGACTCCGCTCTCGCCCGTTATGAGCACGGTGATGTCGGTCGGGGCCACCGCCACGGCGATTTCCAGCGCCCTGTTCAGGGCTGGATCGTTGCCGACGATGTCATATTTATTCTTTAGTGACTGAAGTTCGTTTGCGTTCATGTCCTTTAGATATGGCAGAGTAATGTGATTTGACAGCATTATTCGGGTCGCATGACCGGAAGTACCGGACAAAGTTAAGAAAAAAACCGCTTTGAGCATCATTTTTGTATATAATGTGGTCTCATCGGCGCGTGTATGTCATTTTGTTATGAAAATTGGCTATATTTGCGCCAAATTGGCTCCGGACGACGGGGCTGTTGAAAAATGTGAATATTATAAACCTTATTAAAAACAAATAAAATGAAAAAGAGCATCAAATTCTTGGCTATCGCTCTCGGTCTTGCCGCAGTTGCCTGCAGCTCACCGGAGAAAATGGCGGAACAGGCAGAGAATGTGATCGTGAAGTGCGATCCTGCCGTTCTTGAGGTTGTGGCCGGTAACATCGACGCCACAGTTACGGTAACCTACCCTAAGGATTATTTCCACCCTAAGGCAATTCTCACTGTCACCCCGGTAATCGTCTTCGACGGCGGAGAGCAGGCTATGGAGCCGTTCAAGTTCCAGGGCGAGAAGGTTAAGGACAACTATGAGGTAGTTCCTTCAGCCGGCTCAACGGTGACCAAGAAGGTTCACTTCACTTATGAGAAGGGCATGGAGAAATGCTATCTTGAGCTTCGTGGCGTAGTAAGCTACAAGAACAAGACTATTGACCTCCCTACAAAGAAGGCAGCCGACGGCGCCAACACCACTTACATGCTTGCCTGCAAGAAAGGTAAGGTTGACCTCAAGGCTGACGGCTATCAGGCTGTAATCGAAATGCCGGAGGAAGGTCAGATTCTCTACTCAATCAACAGCTCAAATGTTAAGAACTCAGAGCTCAAGGGTCAGTCAGTCAAGGATTTCCTTGCTGCTGTAGAGGCTGCAAAGGCCAATGAGCGCAAGACCATCGTAAGCACCGACATCGTCGCATACGCTTCACCTGACGGTCCTGAGAAACTCAACAACAAGCTTTCAGACAACCGTTCAACTTCAGCCGAGAAGGCGTTCGAGAAGGTGACTAAGAAGGCTCCTATCGACGCTCCGGTTAACGTGAAGTCAGTAGGCGAGGACTGGGAAGGCTTCCAGGAGCTCGTTAACAACTCCAACATCGAGGACAAGGAACTTATTCTCCGCGTTCTTTCAATGTACAGCGACCCGGCTGTCCGCGAGCAGGAAATCAAGAATATGTCCGCAGTCTATACGACTCTTGCAAAGGAGGTTCTTCCTGAGCTCCGCCGCGCCCGCTTCATCGCTAACGTAGAGTTCACCAACTACTCAAGCGAGGAACTTCTCAAGCTTGTTGATGAGAACATCGACGTCCTTGACGAGCCTGCGCTCCTCCACGCCGCAACTCTCGTTGAGAAGGATGCTGACAAGGTTGCCCTCTACAAGAAGGCCATCGAGAAGTATTCAAGCGCCGTAGCTCAGTACAACCTCGCTGTCGTTTATGCGAACGCAGGCAAGGACGCTGACTGCAAGGCTGCCATCGCAAAGTGCGACGCCAACGACGCTGACGTGAAGAATGTCCTCGGCGTGCTCGCCCTCCGCGAGAACAAGCTTGACGAGGCTGCAAAGTACTTCGCGGCATCTGCAACCGAGACCGCTGTCGAGAATGCCGCAACCGTAGAAATTCTCAAGGGTAACTACAAGGCTGCCGCT
>ERZ808266.835-NODE-835-length-9908-cov-13.231097_pt1 | contig 9908 bp, 7 predicted proteins | sample MGYA00521278_ERZ808266 | MGnify/ENA primary metagenome ERZ808266 (study PRJEB31516, sample SAMN03275591) | gut metagenome | biome: mammalia-associated habitat; material: feces | host: Papio cynocephalus | place: Kenya | collected 2012-08-02 ... | reverse complement strand
CCGTCGCGTTCATCGCGTTGCTGGTGTCCGATCTGCTGCGCACCAAGCCGATTTACGGCGAATTGCTGTCACGGTATATACGTGCGCACGGTGAGGATGGGACGGACGCCACGGCTGGAGCGGACGAAACCAAGCAAACCGATGGAATCGGCGGAACGGATGGGGATCCGGCGTCCGTTACGGAACGCGGCATCGTGGAATTGCCGTTGGAGATGGGTTCCGCCGCGGATGGTAAACGCGTGCGTGATGTCGCATGGCCTTACGGATGCCTGATCGTCGGATTGCGCCGCGGCGAACGCGAGATGGTCCCGCGCGGCGACACCGTGCTGCGTGCCGGCGACTATCTGATGGTGCTGTTCAGCGGCGAAAGCGAGCATGAGGCGCGTCGCGCGTTGCGGCGGTTATGCGAGGCCGAGTAGGTGTGATGAGTGCGCATCCTTGGCGTTCTTGTCGTTGACGTGTTCCGCTTGTGGCGGCTCCGGCATGCGTTATGCGGCGTGGGCGTGCTGTGTATCGGTGGGTTGCGCGGCGTGCGCCTGCCATGCTTGTGCCGCCGCCCATGCGTGTCACGCCGCTGGTTTGCGTGTGTGCTGCGCTGTGTCGTCTATCGATGCATGGCGTTTCACGCTGCCGAATGGATGCGACGTATCCTGCGAGTGTTCGTCCTTGTTTGGTCGGGCGGTCTTATGACCGGACCAAATTCGTGCCCGCGCAATCAGACGATCTCGCGTCAAGTGTCTGGAGCGTGTAGACTCTGCAAGGTGAAGTAACGTCCATCCGGCCGATGCCGTGCGATCAGCGTGTGAACAGCGTCGTCCATATGCATTGATGGCAATGCCGGTCCGGAATGGTACGGGCAAAAAACGAATAACCATAAGAAGACGACGAAAAGACGACGAAAAGACGACAAGAAGGTGTGATGGAAGCGCGGAAACGGCAATCAGAATCCGATATTCAATCCGGCCCCCGAATGGGGGAGGAGGCGAACCCGGCGACCCAGTCGATTGATGTTTCCGAAGTGGCGCATGCCGGCGCCCGTCCCGTAGGCGCCGCCGCGGCTTCGGCTCCGCCGCAGATTCCCTTGGCTCCGGCGAAACGTGTGCAGGCGCGGTTCAATCCGCTTGCCGACGGCGTGATGTATCTGGTCGTGTTCGTCGGCGGTTTCGCCGGCGTGGGATGCCGCCGCGTTCTGGACAGGGTGCTGTCTCCCGTCGACGGCGTCTTCGATGCCGGCACGTTCGTCGCGAATATGATCGCATGCCTGTTGTTCGCGATGCTGGTGGAATACATGGCGAACGCCACATGGCTGAAACGGCGCGTCCGGCAGGTCGCGAGCCGGGGCGTCGGATTGGGATTCCTCGGCGGAATGTCCACGATGTCCGGCGTGATGCTGGAGACCATGGAGGGATTGTATCGTGGCCGTTGGTTGGGCGCGTTCGGATATCTCGCCATGAATTTCGCCGGGGGATTGTTCGTCTCCGCGCTTGGCGTGCTGATCATGCAGATGCTGTTGGCCCGATTCGCGCATAGCACCGTAATGTCCGATTCCGTGGCATCGGGCATGCGGCAGGATGCTGCCGCATCGCCGCTTTCTGGTTCCGTTCCGTCGGGTACCGGTGGGATGGGTCCCGGTGAGACGGATGCCGACGGTATGGGCACCGGTGGAATGGAAGTGCGGCATGTGAAGGTGGCGGATGCGGCCCATTCGGCGGCCAAGAGCGCTCTTGAGGCCGCATTTGCCGCGCAGGTGGCCGCGCAGCAAGCCGCCCACGTCGTCGCCAATTCGCAATCCGCGGCACCAATGGCCGCCGCAAATGCGGGAGATGCGACGAATCGTCCCGATACGAATCTCCGCAATACGAACTTCCCCGATACGAATCGTTCCGATAGCGGGAATCCTTCGAATGCATCCACGGTGTCGGGCGCGACGGCCGCTGTGCCGGGCGCGACGAATACCACGCTGAACGCTTTGCCCAGCTTCGAGCCCAAGCCGGTGACCGCGGAAATCCCGGTCTCTCCCGATCCGATCACCGGGGAGGTGCGCTGATGATCTGGCTTATCTGCTTTTTCGGCGGTCTTGGCGCCATGGCCCGCTACGTGCTCGACGTGTCGATTCAGCGCAGTTGGAACCGTGCGGGGAACCGCGTCTTTCCGATGGCCACATTGGTGATCAATGGCATCGCGTCGCTGTTCGCGGGCGTCGCGATGATGTCGTTTTACGCGCAATCGGTCGATATGGATACGACCATGACGTTCGTCGTCGGTTTTCTTGGCGGATTCTCAACGTTTTCGGCCGCTTTGAACGAGATATTGTCGTTGATTCGCAAACGCCGTTTCGCCATGGCCCTGGGATACGGATTCGCGACTGTGGCGGTGCCCTTGGTGTGCGTCGTCGTGGGTTTCGGCATCACGGTTCTTGTCGGGCATGCGTGATGCCGGCGGACTGGCGAATTGCCGAGCATTAGACCGGTTCGATGCCACGGTAGGATGGAGCCTGTCGATGCCGGCGCGGTGAATGCGCCGACGCTGCATGGATGCGCACGCGTGTGGATGGGCGGGCGAATGCGAGAGAAGACGGGCAAAAGGAGCACGGATATGGTGGGCATGCGCGATGTGGCGAAGAAGGCCGGAGTGTCGCTGAGCACGGTGTCGTTGGTGGTCAACGACACGGGTTATGTGTCCGACGACATGCGTGCCCGCGTGACCAAGGCCATGCGGGCGTTGAACTACATACCGAACGAATTGGCGCGCAACCTGTACCACAATCGCACGAATCTTGTCGGCGTGATCGTGCCGACCATCCGGCATCCGTTCTTCGCCACCCTTACCGCGCAATTGCAGCATGAGCTTGCCGTACAGGGGCTGCGCACGATGCTGTGCTCCACCAGCGACGCGGAGAACGGCGAGGCCGAATACGTGGACATGCTGCGCCGGCATATGATGGACGGCCTTGTGATGGCCGCGCACACCGCGCACGCCGCCGATTATTGGACGTCGGTCCACCGTCCGATCGTCGCGTTCGACCGTGTGCTGGGCGCCGGCATTCCGTCGGTCGGTTCCGATCATGAGCAGGGCGGTCGATTGGTCGCCGATCTGCTGATCCGCTCCGGTGCCCGCCATGTGGCGATGATCGGTGGTCCACGGAACCAGTTCGACGATGCGGCCGGATTGCTCGGCAGATCGGCTGCCGGTGGGGCCGCCGATGGTTTGGCGAGCACCACATTCCCGACGGTCCGCTATTACCTGACATTGGAACGCGAATTGGCGCGTGCCGGCGTGCGGTACGAGTATGTAGAGGCCGGCGAAGTGGCGGATTTCGACGGATACCGTCGTGCGATTCGCGATGTGTTCGACCGTGCCGATGGCATCGACGCGGTGGTCAGTTCCGATGTGGGCGCCGCGATTTGCGTGCGTGAGGCGCTGGGGCGCGGCGTCACCATTCCCCGCGATATGCAGGTCGTGGCGTACGACGGCACGTATCTGAATGATTTGACCGGAATGGAGCCGACCGCCGTCGTGCAGGATTTCCGGGCGATCGCGCAGTCCATCACGCATCGCATCGTTCAGGCGATCGCTGGGGAATCCAAGGGCGGCATGGCCGTTCAGCAACGGAATGCGGCGAATTCCACACAACCGGGAACGGACGTGCTGGTGCCCGTGACGTTGCGCGTCGGCGCCACTACGCGTGCTGCGCGGTAGCCGTCGCGGTTGGCGTGATTCTCGGAACGAACGAATGGCATGCGGCGAGTCATGCATCGAACCGGTTCGACACGCCCGAACGAGCATCCGAATTGGACTGACGCATGCGTTCCGCGATAGTATCGAACCGGTTTGATACACAACGTCGCGCAATGCAATGGAGCCAAAGGAGGTCCCATGAAAAACAGAGTGCAGCTCATCACCTACGCCGATCGTCTCGGTGACGGCACCATCGCTTCGATGACCGACATCCTGCGCAGCCGTTTCGCCGGAGTATACGAGGGCGTGCACATGCTGCCGTTCTTCACCCCGTTCGATGGTGCCGACGCCGGCTTCGATCCAATCGACCACACCAAAGTCGATCCGCGCCTCGGAAGCTGGAACGACGTGGCCGAACTCTCCACGACGCATGACGTCATGGTGGACGCCATCGTCAACCATATGAGCTGGGAATCCAAGCAATTCCAAGACGTGCTCGCCAAAGGCGAGGAATCCGAGTACTATCCGATGTTCCTCACCATGAGCTCCGTCTTCCCGAACGGCGCCACCGAGGAAGACCTCGCCGGCATCTACCGCCCGCGCCCGGGCCTGCCGTTCACCCACTACAAATTCGCCGGCAAGACCCGACTCGTCTGGGTCAGCTTCACCCCGCAGCAAGTGGACATCGACACCGATTCCGCCAAAGGCTGGGAATACCTCATGTCCATCTTCGACCAGATGGCGGCTTCGCACGTCAGCTACATCCGTCTCGACGCCGTTGGCTACGGCGCGAAGGAAGCCGGAACCAGCTGCTTCATGACCCCGAAAACCTTCAAGCTCATCTCGCGACTGCGCGAAGAGGGCATGAAGCGCGGTCTGGAAATCCTCATCGAGGTGCATTCCTACTACAAGAAGCAGGTCGAAATCGCATCCAAGGTCGATCGCGTGTACGACTTCGCATTGCCGCCGTTGCTGCTGCATTCACTGTTCACCGGCCACGTCGAGCCCGTCGCGCACTGGACCGGCATCCGCCCGAACAACGCCGTCACCGTGCTCGACACCCACGACGGCATCGGCGTGATCGACATCGGCTCCGACCAGCTTGACCGCTCGCTCAAAGGGCTCGTGCCGGACGAGGACGTCGACAACCTCGTCAACGCCATCCACGCCAACACCCACGGCGAATCGCAGGCCGCCACCGGAGCCGCCGCATCCAACCTCGACCTCTATCAGGTCAATAGCACCTACTACTCGGCGCTTGGATGCAACGACCAGCACTACATCGCCGCCCGCGCGGTGCAGTTCTTCCTGCCCGGCGTGCCGCAGGTCTACTACGTCGGCGCGCTCGCCGGCAAGAACGACATGGAGCTGCTGCGCAAGACGAACAACGGCCGCGACATCAACCGTCATTACTACTCCACCGCGGAAATCGACGAGAACCTCAAGCGCCCGGTCGTCAAAGCCCTGAACGCGCTCGCGAAGTTCCGCAACGAACTCGACGCGTTCGATGGAGAGTTCTCATACGAGACGGACGGCGACGATTCGATCAGCTTCGCCTGGCGTGGCAAGACCACTCAGTCCACGCTTGTCTTCACGCCGAAGCGTGGACTCGGCGTCGACAACACCGCGTCCGTCGCGACGCTGGAATGGAGGGACGCCGCCGGCTCGCATCGCAGCGACGACCTGATTGCCGATCCGCCGGTCGTCGCCTGAGCGACGCTTCGGCTGGGCTTTTCGGCATCCGCGCTCGCATACCTATAGTTCGCGACGGAAAGTGGGCTGTGGCGGGACGTGCTGGTACAGTGGTCGCCGTTGAAAGAATCGCTCGAATGCGCTGTCGCAGTGCGTTCGGGCGATTTTGCATATGCATGCATAGCGTGCAGGCGGCGCGTTCATCGGGTGTCGGCAACATCGCAATGATTCCGCGCCGCAATCGCCAATCGTCGTACTGATTCCAACCTGAAGTGAAGCGAAAAGAGCACAGAGAAGATGACTGAAGACCGTCATGGTACCGCGGGGACAAACACCGCCCCGCAGGACGCCGCGCAAACTCCGCAACAGCAGCAATCCCACCAATCCCCGCAGTCGGCTGATGCGCGGCACAACCAGCAGCCCATGCAACCGCGTCCGTTGCCCGGCCAGGTGTTCATCCGCCCGGGCATCGACGATCGCCCCGACTATGAGAAGACCCTGACGCCGGAAGCCAAGGCTGCGCTGAGGCGCCTTGCCGTGCAGCAGAAGCCGCGTATTCCGGAAGCCTCCAACGAGCGTCCGGAAACGCAGGCCGCGCGCATCAACGCGGGAAGCGGCGCTCCGCTGACGGCGGCCGCGCATCTCGACGCCGCCGTGCCGAATCTCGAATCGGCCTTCCTCGATCTGCGCGACCCGATGACCGCGCCGGACGGCACCAAGCCGACCAAATCGCAGGTGCGCCGCCTGACCGCGGGATTCGCGCTTGGCTCGCTGCTGTTCTCCGTGCCGATGGCCGCGCTCAACGTCGTGCTCGTGCCGCAGTTCGTAAGCCGTCTCGCCGGCGTGAACCGCGTCACCGATCTCGCGTGGATCTCCGCGGCCGGCATCGTGCTGACGTTCTTCATGAACGCCTGGGTCTCCGTCGGCTCCGACCACACCTACTGCCCGCTCGGCCGCCGCACGCCGTGGATTATCGGCGGCACCGCATTGGCCGCCATCGCCGTGGCCATCTTCTCCGCGTGCGATTATCTGCAGGTCGCTGCCGCGTTCTGGCTGATCGCGCAGATCGGCTATGCGATGGTCGCTATGGCGCTTTCCGCCGCATTCGGCGAACGTGTGCCCGACAAGTTCCGTGACCGCGCGGATTCCTGGCGTGGCAAAGGTCTTGCATTCGGACAGCTGCTCGGCATCGTGTTCGCCGTCGCGGCCACGCCCCACGCCGACGCGTCCGGATGGAACGGCACCACGCGCCTCGCCATCATATTGTGCTCGCTCTGGTTCATCGTCGCCGCGGTGGCCGCGCTGCTGGTGGCTCCACGTGAGCCTTCCAGCAGCTATCTGCCGCGCGAGAAGGTAAAGAATGGCGACTTCTTCTCGCAGTACCGCCCTCCGAAGGGCGCTCCGAAGTTCTTCGTCGCGTTTGCCGCGCGCATGTTCGCTGTCGCGGCCACTACCGGCATCGCCGTCTACCAGTGGTACCTCGTGCGGTACGGCCTGGGCGATTCCGCCAAGACCTTGGGTCTGTCCGGCGCCGCCTGGACCATCGTGGCGATGGCCCTTGCCGCGTTCGTCGGTTCGTTTGTGGCCGCGCTGATGCTTGGCCGTATCGCGCGGTTGTTCGACGATTCGAGGATCCCCGCCGTCATCGCCTGCGTGCTGTTCATCGTGGCCGCGGCGCTGCCGTTGCTGCCGATGGACCGTACGCTGTCGCTGTCGTTGTATTCGCTGATCGCCGGTTTCGCCTACGTCGTGTACGACGGCACCAGCCAGGAACTCGGTTTGGCGACGTTGCCCGATGTGCGCTCCGTCGGCCGCTCACTCGCCGCGTTCAGCTTGACGAACACCTTCGGCGCGCTGCTGGGCGTGGTCGTCTGTGCCGTGGTGATCGTCATGACCGGCGCGTATCTGCCGATATTCGCCGTCGCCATGGTGTGCATGCTGCTCGCCGGCGTCCTGACATTGCCGCTGAAGTAGTCGATTCGATATTCCCGATGGAAGCTCCGATACTTGGAATTTCCATCGGGATTCTGTTGGAAGTTCCATGGAAGTCCTGATACTTGGATATTCCCGCTGTCCGAATATCCAAGTACTCAAATAATCCAAGTACTCAAATAATCCAAGTACCCGTATATCTGAGTACCCGAATATCCAAGTCGGCTGAACAACTATCGTGCAAAACATGCAGTTATATCGGGCACCAATATTTAGTGTGCCGGATATGCAGTTTTGACCGGTGAAATCCGGGTGTGTCCTGCATATTCGGCACAGAGGAATTTCAAGAGGCCGATGAACTGCATGATTGGCACCTTGGTGTGGGATATCGTCTATTGGATATTCTGGTTCCGAGATTCGGAGAATTGCCGAAGAAACGTTCGACATACAGAAAAAACAGCGCGTCCACATAGTGAACCCTTGGTAGAAAGGGGAGGTGCGCGCGCTTAAGTTTACGGCATAGTTCAAGCGAGAAAAGCTCGCTGGATGTAAGACTTTGCGAAAGGAGGTTCGCTACGATGAACGGAATGGTTGCACGCGTACTGCTGTCCGCACGAATTATTATTCCGCTTTCGTTGGCGGACTGATTCAAGCAATGCGGCTTCAATCCCTCGCCAACGAAGGCAGGGTTGGAGGCGCGGAACACGTCGATGGCCCTGCTCAGTGCGGGGCCATTTTTGTTGCAGCCCACAAGGCGATACGCAATGGAAACGAAGCCGGCAAGAGAGAATGAACAGCATCGTCGGTACGGCAAGTTGGGAATGTACGAACTGGGGAACCGATGATGCGAACAACTACAGGAGTAATCCACATGAGTGCAGTCGAAGCAGCCGCTGGCAAGGCGCAGGCGATGGTGCGCGATTCGGTCAAGACCGTGATCGCCGCTTCCATGGTCGGCACCGCCATCGAGTTCTACGACTTCTACGCATACGGCACCGCCGCTGCGAACTATTTCCCGAAGGTGTTCTTCGGAGACACCACCAATCCGACCGTCGCGCTGCTGGCCAGCTTGCTGACGTTCGCCATCGCGTTCATCGCCCGTCCGTTGGGCTCTCTGATTTTCGGCCACTTCGGTGACCGCATGGGCCGCAAGACCACGCTGGTGGTTTCGCTGCTCACCATGGGTATCGCGACCTTCCTCATCGGTTGCCTGCCTACTTACGACCAGTGGGGCATCGCCGCGGTCGCGGTGCTGTGTCTCTGCCGATTCATCCAGGGCATCGGCCTTGGCGGCGAATGGTCCGGTGCGGCTCTGGTCGCCACCGAGAACGCTCCGGAAAACAAGCGCGCGCTGTACGGCTCCTTCCCGGAGCTGGGCGCTCCGATTGGCTTCTTCCTGTCGAACGGCACCTACTTCCTGCTTGAGGCGTTCAACGACACCAACGCGATGACCGCTTGGGGTTGGCGTGTTCCGTTCCTGCTTTCCTCCATCCTCGTGATCGTCGGTCTCGTCGTCCGTGTTCACATGGAGGAGACTCCGGTCTTCCGTCTTGCCCAGCAGCAGAAGAAGGTTGTGAAGTCCCCGCTTACCGAGGTGTTCAAGAAGAGCTGGAAGCAGGTCATCCAGGCCACGTTCCTTGTCGCCGTCACCTACACCCTGTTCTACACGCTGGCCACCTGGTCCCTTGCTTGGGGCACCAAGACCGTCGCCGAGGGTGGTGGAAACCTTGGCTTCACCAACCAGGAGTACCTGCTCATGCTGATGGTCGCCATCTGCGTGTTCGCCGCGTTCATCGTCATCTCCTGCCTGAACGCCGACAAGTTCGGCCGCCGTCGCGTGATCATCCTCTCCTCGGTGCTGCTCGTCGTGTTCTCGCTGCTGTTCCCGTTCCTGCTCGACTCCGCCGTGGTCGGCCAGCGCAACTTCGTGGCCAACATGGTCTTCCTGTGCATCGGCTTCGTGCTGATGGGCACCGCGTTCGGACCGATCGGCGCGTTCCTGCCTGAGCTGTTCGAGGCCAACGTCCGCTACTCCGGTTCCGGCATCGGCTACAACCTGGCCGCCATCGTCGGCGCGGCATTCGTCCCGACGATCGCCACCTGGCTGTCCCACCACTGGGGCGTGCACTCCGTCGGTCTGTACCTTGCCGTGATGGCCGTGTGCTGCCTCGTCGCAGTGCTGACCTGCAAGGAAACCAAGAACGTCGACTTCTCCAAGTAAGGGTGCACCCGAACTCGGGTCGAAAATGTTCGCTGTTGATGTACTCACTATGTGAACGCGAACATGCGGAAAACAAAAAGCGGGACTAAAACAGTTTCGCAGGAGAGCGTGAGCGGTTCTTCGGACACAATCCGGGGGGAGCATTCCTAGGAACCGCTCGCAGCTACAACAACCGAATAGAAAATAATTTTTTCCCGGGAAACGCTTCCCGGGGCATATAACAGAAAACATAAAGGAGCGCCAATCATGGCAGCAACTATCTGGTACGAAAAGGATGCCGATCTCTCCGTGTTCGACGGCAAGAAGGTCGCCGTGCTCGGTTACGGTTCTCAGGGCCACGCCCACGCGCTGAACCTGCGCGACTCCGGCGTCGACGTCGTCGTCG
>ERZ808266.832-NODE-832-length-9920-cov-2.549214_pt1 | contig 9920 bp, 6 predicted proteins | sample MGYA00521278_ERZ808266 | MGnify/ENA primary metagenome ERZ808266 (study PRJEB31516, sample SAMN03275591) | gut metagenome | biome: mammalia-associated habitat; material: feces | host: Papio cynocephalus | place: Kenya | collected 2012-08-02 ... | reverse complement strand
TCAGCGGTAAGAGCGGTAGCGGTAAGTCGTCGGCATCCCAGATTGTCATCGCGGAGGCTCTGCTGAAAGGCGAGGACATCATCCTCATCGACCCATCGAAGGGTTGCATCGATTTCACCCAGTGGGCGAGACCGAAGGCGCTGGCGTTCGTCGGACTGTACCAGTTGCGTGAGACGGAGGCCGTGATTTCGTGGGCGCGTGAGGAAATGGCCGAACGTGTGCGCATCAACAACAAGTACGGTGTAGGCAATATCTTCGAGTTGAATCCGGACGAGGTGGACGAGGCTGACCGTAAGCATTTGAAACCGTTGAACATCCTGTTTGACGAATTCAACTCGTACTTGCAGGAGACGGGCAAGACCACTCAGAACCCGCAGAAGGACATGCAGATTGCCAATGATAATGCCGCAGTGTCTGCCACGAACGCTTCCATCGCCAGAACGATGAGCGCGTTGAGCAAGATTATCGTTCAGGGTCGAACCGCTGGCATCCGATGCATTTTCGGCGCTCAGCGTCTGACCATGGACGACATGAAGAAATACAATGCCAACGCTTTCTTCCGTTCGCTGGGCCGAGTCCTGTTGGGTATGGACTCTCCCGCTGGCGTGGTCAGCGCTCAGAATCTTTCCGAAGCGAATCGTCTACAGAAATCGTTGAAGAACGAGGACGGTACGATTCCGGTCGGTCGTGGAATGTACGAAAGCATGCAAGGCACGATGATGGCCGTGCAGACATGGTATTCGGGCGGTCAGGAGGAGTTGGCGAAGCTCGTGGAAGACGTTCCCAATCCGGACCCCATCGATTACCAGCAGTACATGCCGCGTGCGGCGGAACAGTTCACGAAGCTCGACGTGGAGGACATCAAGGAAATCTTCACTTCCAACAATCCGGAAACCGTCGAGGAGGAGGAAGTCGAGGAAGAGGAATGGTAATCATCCCGCTTGCTTCAGCTTTTTCAGACAAGTCCCGAAGGAGGGGAATCTTACATGACGTTCATTCTAGGTGAGGACAATCACGGGTTACCGGTCGGATGGTGGGCCGGTGAGGGAAACCAGAACGTGCTGGCCGTCAGCGGCGAACATGATTCCGGCAAGACCATGCTCGCCGACTCAATCATGTTGCAGGCTTTGGTCAGACAGTATGCCGTAATCAGGTTCGACCTCAAAGACAAGCCACTCCCCTCCCCTATCGTCAGTCCGGTCGATTACGAGGACAAGATTGAAACGTTGAACGTGCTCGACCGTACGATAGCGGAAATCAAACGTCGTGGAACATACCGTGAAAAGCATGGTGTGGAAGGCGAACCGACGCCGAGGCCACTGCTGTTGGTGTTCGAGGATTTGGACTCTCTCATGGAATCGGACGACCGGCTCTACCTGCGTGAACTCAACGAACGACTACAGGAGATTCGTGGAGGAATCATCGGCATGCGCGTCTATCTGGTGTTGGTGTCCACCACGTTCCCGACGGACGGTCAAGTCCAGTGGAAAAACATCGTCAGCCATAGCGGCCACGTCCACTTGGGCTACTCCCCCATCGAAGAATATGTTCTGCCGTCCAACAGGGAGCAGGCGAGCCAGATTCTCACCCGAATGGCCGACCATAGTTTCCGACTCAGACCCGGACAGGGCTTCTATGAGGACCGGTTCGGAGAATTGAAGCCAATCATGAAAACACACGACCTTGAAGGAGGAAACCGCAATGCCTGAGACACGGCCAAAAATCAAAATCGGATTGTCGAATATGTTCCCCAACGGATTCGACGCTCATAATCCGGACGACATGATGCGGTTGACGAGAAAGATTCAGGAGAAAGCCGCGCGGCAGCCTGAAAAGTACGAAGGCTATCTCATCGACAGCATCAGCCCCGACGGACAGTACGCGTACATCGCTCCGATGGCTATGTCCACCGACGATAAGGAGATGCAGAAGCTTCTTACCGAAGGCATGGCGCACGGTGATGAAATCGACGCCGCCGACTGTATGGGCGAGGCACGTCAGAAGGAAACCGTCGCACGTATCGAACTGAATTACGCTAACAGTACTGACCCGACCATCAAACATGTGCCGGGCATGACGTGGAAGGTCATCGATTTCATCCCGCGTACCAGTTCCAAGAGCGTCGTGCTGTTGCAGTTGATGGATGATAAGACCATTTCCATCCGCCAGCAGTTCGCGGAAGCGTTGGGATTGCAGAAGTATCCGTGGCTTATCAGGTTGACGCCGACAGCCGAGGGCGGGTGGAAAATCCGCATCAAAGGCAATGCGGCGACATACCGCCCCTCGAAGCATGATACGAAGATTCAGGAGACGGTCGAGATTGTCGGCGGTGAGGGCTGGTTCTTCAAGGCTGACGCCGAGAACGGTGTCATCACCGTGTATCCGGGCGTGCCGCCGACCTTCCCTCCTATCATCAACCCGCCGAAGGAGTTCTGGAAGAAAAGCGACCTTCGCCACGCCTACTTTGGCATGAAGCTTCCAGACCGTGGCCGCGAGACGGGAGACCTGCTTTACAACGATTGGAAGGACGCTTCCGGCGTGCTGGTGGCTGGCGCTACCAACGGTGGTAAGAGCGTGGTCATCAACTGTCTCGTGTATGCCTCCGTGTCCGCCGGTTGTCAACTCGCGGTCTGCGACGACAAGTACAAGAGCGTCGATTTCAAATGGTGCCGACCGTGGGTCATCGACCATGGTTGGGGTTGCGACAGTATGGAATCCTGCGCAGCCACCCTGCAACACGTGTTGGATTTGAGCGCCGTCCGAGCGAACGTCATCAACCAGTATGGCAAAGAGAACTGGTGGGGTCTGCCGGAGGATGTCCGCAAACAGTATCCGCCGATTCTGCTCGTATGCGATGAGATTGCGCAGTGGGCGGCACCGTTCCGCCGGGATTGTCGAAGGATAATCCGACCCGTATCAAAGCCGAATACGAGAAGGGTATCCGCGCGATGAACTATATGGCGTTGCTGAAAATCTGCCAGACGGTTCGTTTCAGCGGTATCTTCTTCCTGTATGCGGCGCAGTCCGCCACCAGCCAGAACGGTTTGGACCCGAGCGTGCGTACCAATCTTCCTTCGAAGATTCTGATTGGCGATAAGGTCAACGATACTGTTCGTGGCACCGTGTTGAATGATGCGAAACATGCGCCTACAGTTCCCGGGTATCTTATCGAGGCGGGCGTCTCCCGTGGTTGTGGCATAGCTGAACTGGTGGGTCAGGAAACCTGCGTATACAAGGGCTTTTACGAGGACGACCACAAGCATGGCAAGAGTTGGAGTGACATCCTCCGCGAGCACATGTTGGAGAACAATCCCCCGAAAGGCAACGACGAGTCGGGCCACTGGTCTTGGGACGATATTATCGTCGCCGTCCCAGCCGCCGCCGAAAAACCGGATGACGGAGCCATGTATGAGGATGACGGCCACTCCCCCAGCCGTTTGGAAACCGAAGGTGGCTTCGGTGAGGATGGTCGTGACGTCGCCGACCATGATGCTCCGTTGAAGGGTGCTGCCGCCGCAGCCCATGCGAGCAAACTGTATGCGGCAGGCGTTGACGTGCCCCATGTGAGCGCGGTGGCCGCCGCCCGTAGTCTCGCCAAAGAGTCCGCACAGCAGGGCTTGTAGAAGGTTTAACCGTAGTGTGGAGGTGTTTCTCTGATGTCTGAGCAGGATGATTTTCTGATTGGCAACAACCAGTTGGACGAGTCTCTTCTGATGGACATGTCCGACACGCCGGTAGAGCAGTCTGCCGTCAAACCGGCGAATCGGAGGAAAAAGTCTCCGGCGAAGCGGAACGCCTCTTCCACTGCGAAAAGGGAAAACGGTGGGACGGCGAAACGTTCCACCAGTGAAGCGTCTTCCAAATCCGATGGGGAGACGGCAGACCGGTCGAATGGCGTACAGGCGGAACAGGGAAACAGTGTTCCGGCTAATATTGACGGCCAGTCTTCCGTATCGCCGCCTCCACGTTTCGACAGTCAGCCAGTGGAACCGGTTGACGTTAGACCGGTAAACCAGCGAAATGATGGAACAGTTGACGAGGACAGCATCGACATTGATAGCCTGTTGGAGGACCCGTGGGGTTCACCTATGGATACAGGCGGAACGGTGGAACAGGATACCGGCGTAACGGTTGACCAGTCTTATGCCAATCCGTCCAACCAGCGAAACAGCCGACAGGCGGAACAGTTCGACGGTGAACCGTTCGGACAGGATTCCTCCCAGTCGGAGAATTGGCCTTACAGTGGACCGGCGAACCGGTCGGATGGTTCGCCGGACGGACGGCAAAACAATACGCCAGTACAACAGTTTGACGATGATATGGACCCGTTCTCCATGTGGAACATGCAGGAGCAGTCCGACAATTCGACGGCAGGCCAGCAGAACAGTGGAACAGTAGACCGGCAGACAGGCGGACAGGTGGAACAGGACTCCATTTGGCAGATGGACGAAGAGCCTCAACAATCCGTTCCACCAGTCGAACAGCAGGACGGTCAAGCGGATATTTGGAGTGTCGATTCGCCGGGACAACAGTATGCCGACGGTCAGTCCCAACAGCAAAACGGCGGAACGGCAAACCAGTCGAATGATGATTTCTGGAACGCCGGTGAACAGGCGAACCAGCAGACCAGTGAACAGGACTTTTGGGGAGACAATCCAACAGGCGGACAACCCCAACAGTCGCACAGTGAAACGGCGGACAGTCAAACCGGCGAACAGGATATTTGGAACAACCAATCGGACAGTCAGCCGGTTAGACAGTCCGACAGTGGACAGGCGTACCAGTCCGACAGTGAACAGGACATTTGGGGAGACAATCCAGCCAGCGAACCAGCAGGCCAGCAAAACGGCGGACAGGACAGCCAACAATCCGACGAACTGGATATTTGGGGGAGCAGTGACGACAATTCGCCGTACAGTCAGAACGCCGCTCCGGTAGCCTACGATGATATTTGGGGTGACGAGATTCCCGTCCAACAGGCGGAACAGGAGACCGGGGGACAGTCCGACCAGTCCGGCATGGAAGCGGCATACCAGTCGGACGGTGAAACGGCGGAACAGTCGGACGAGGATAATGAAAACTTTCCTGATGATGACTTCCACCAGAGGAACAGCATCTTCAACAACAAGCGTGGAGAACTATGGTGGGAGAATGGTTCCGACAGCCAACAGTCTCCACAACAGCAACCAGCGGCGGAATCTTCGGATGACACTGGACTTTGGGATGACAGTGGAACGGCGGGCCAGCCGAACGGCATGCCGTCAGACCAGTATTCCAATTTTCCACCGCAACAATTCGACGGCGAACTGCCCGACTATGCGGATAATGTGGACGCCGACAACACTTCGGATGATGACGGCAATAGTGGAAGAATCCGTAAAATCATCGTCATGGTCATTGTGATTCTGGCGGGCGTCGCACTCCTGTGTGGCGGCGGCTATTACGCTTATTCCACCTATGAGCATGCGCAGGAGGAGAAAGCCCAGCAAATCGAAAGGCAACGGAAGCAGAATACTCTTGTCAAAAAGCAGAACGAGTGGGATAAGCGCGTCACGGACTCCAAGGATTTGATTAAGGAAATCAAGGACAGTCCTGTAAAGGATGACAAGACCACGATGGGGGAGTGTGACAAGCTCGGCAAGGCGGCGGAAGGCAATCCGATGACCGAAGCGGCAATCAACAAGAAGCTGAAAGCGTTGAACACCCAATACAAGGCGACGGACAACGCGTATCGGAAAGCATTGCAGTCGAAGAGCGTGGACGTGTCCAACAAGTTGAAGAGTCTCATCGACCAAGCAGGAAAGCTCGGAGACGCACCCGACTCGTCCGATAAGAAGACCATGAACAGCCTCGTCAAACAGTGGAAGAACACGCAGGTCACTGCGGACAATGTGGCTGACGCGAACAAGGCCGCGTCCAGTTTGCAGGATGCGGTGAGCAAGGTCAGCAAAGCTAAAACCGACGCGGACAATGCAAAGAAAGCGGAGGAGGAAAAGAAGAAGGCCGAAGAGGAAGCCAAGAACCAACAGGAGCAGGCGCAACAGCAGGCCCAACAGCAACAGTCCCAGCAGACGTATACTCCGCAACGGCAATACACGTACACGTATACTCCGCAACGGCAGTACACGGCTCCGAAGCAACAGCAGACCACGCCATCCACTCCGGCCGCCCCGTCCACGCCGTCAACACCAGCCACTCCATCTCAGCCGTCCACCGGCGATAATGGCAACAATGGCGTGATGTTCTAAAACCGGCTTGACGTCCTCCCGGTGTTGAAATACCGGGCATCCCCGCCTAAAAATAGTGAACAAGGAGTGGCCCCAACCTACAAGTTTTCTCTGTAGGTTGGGGCCACTCCTTGGAATCAGCTAATCACGGTTCTAAACCTTCGAGTGTCACCACTCGGTGTCAGCTCCATCCTCAAAATCGGAGTTGTAATCCTCCTCAGGTCCCGGCTCCACAGGCTTGCGGGTCTTACGTGGGCGGGGAGCGGGAGCCTCCTCTTCCTCGTCCTCCTCAACCTCGTAATCCTCTTCCGGTTCGACGGGCTTCGTCTTACGGGTGGTCTTGGTCTTGCGACGCGGCTTCGGTGCTTCCTCTTCCTCGTCCTCCTCACCGTCGTAATCATCCTCGTTGGAGTTGGAGCGAAGCTTGACACGCTTGTTCCACGGGTCGTCGCCGGACTCGTAATCCGGCACCATGCGGTCGCGCCAAGCAACCATTTCAGCAATCTGCTCTTCGGTGAAAGCGTCCTCAAGGGACATGATTCCAGCCGGAGTGCCACCGCCGATAATCACGACGCTTTTGATTCGACCGGTGACACCCTGACCAATCTTGGCCTGATGCCAGCCGGAAAGACGAAGCACGGCACTCGCATACTGTCCCGCATACACCTTGTCTTTCCAGAAGTCGAGTCGACGTTCGAACTCTTCGACGGAGTCGGGGTCTTCCTCGTTCACGATGAAATGCTTCGGCATGGGGTGCAGGACGTTCTTGTCGTCCACCCAGCCGACGCTCGGCGGTTCGGTCGCGCGCGACTTGGCGGAAAGCAGATACTTGCCCCTCAGTGAGGAGTCTCGTTCGGACATGACCACCAGTTCGCCGGTGTCCCTATCCTCGACCTCCTCAGTATCGCAATCGACCAGAGCGAAGTGGATTGCGGCACGCTTGTCGAACATGCGCTTGGCCTTCAGTTCCTCGATGTACGCGTTCTGATAGTCGGAAATCTTCTTGATGACGGTACGGTCAATCGCACGGAACATGTAGGACGGTTTGCTGGGCGTCTTGTCCTTGTTCTTGTCGTCGTCCGCCTGCTTGAACACGTAAGGCTCGAACAGGGAGCAACGTCCCAGAGTGATGTGGGGGAGGAACACGTCGAGCGTGGACGGCACTGATACGGACTGCTCTGCCATTTTTGGCTTTCTCCTTTTGGTTTTCGTTCCCTTTACTTACGTAATTCAGGCGTAAACCTTTTCCATTCGGGAAACAGTTGGGAACATGGTCTGACTTGGAAAGTTGGGGAATCAGTTCTTTTATGTGGACATGTCCAAGTATAGGTCATATTTGAACCATTGTGAAATTGGGCGTGTTCCTTTATATTCCAACACTTTTCAGCATGCCCAATCGTATGATTTGGTTCAAATATGAACCCATGCTATAGTTGGGTTGAAACTTGTAGGAAAGGAGTTGCCAAACCAATGGGAAACATCTCACTGCGCAACCTTCGAATACAAGCGGGAAAAACACAGGCTGAAACAGCCGAAATATTGGACGTATCCACAAGCACATACAAACGGTGGGAGAAAAACCCACTCGAAATGCCGCACGGCATGTGGTTGGAAACCGTCGAATATTTGGAATTGTCCGCACAAATCAGAAAGAAGACCAAAATGGCAACCGACTACGGCAAGCAGAAAGTGGAATTCCAACTCCCGCCGACCGACGAGGAGCTGGCGGAGGAACGGGCCTCCTACACCGTTCCGATTCCAGAGGATTTGACCGACGTGTTCGTCCCGTCCAAGCCCGTCACCAACGAGCAGGTAATCGCATGGGAGTGCCGCAACATCGAACCATACCCGGGTTACGCCGAAGAATACTCCGCTTGGGAGGACGCTTGGGAGAACGTCAACCGCGCTCAGGCCGAAGCTGACGGCAACCACTACAACTATGTGGACAATATGGTTCTCCAGCCGGAGTTCGACCCGCAGACCAACGAGCCTATCGACTATGAGGAGCCGGTCATCTTCCAGAACACCGAAACCAACAAGGTCGAAGTGCATCTGCCCGGCGAGGATGAAGTCAAGGCCGACGCGGAAGCCCGTGGAGAAGACACTTCCATCACCGGAGACGAAGAGGAGTAACCCTCATGAGTCAAGCCGAAATCATCGACGCGACCGACGAAGAGTACTTCGCCATGGACGCGCTCGACCAAAGCCAGTTGAAAGCGTTCCTGAAGAATCCGAAGGAATGGGCTTACGACCGGCTGTTGGGAGACCATACGCCGACGGACGCGATGCGTTTCGGAACCGCATTCCACGCATACCTGTTGAACACCAGTAAGGTCGTATGTCTTGATGAAGGACAGACGTTCCAATCCAAAGCCAACAAAACGTGGCGTGACGAGCAGGAAGCGTCAGGCAACATCGTCGTCTCCTACAAGGACATGCAGTTGCTGAAACGCATGAAGCAGAACATCATCGACTCCCGTCCCGACATGTACGACCTCATCGGCGAAGGCACGTGCGAACAGTGCATCGTATGGACCGACGATAAGACCGGCTTGGGGTTGAAGGCGAAACCGGATTTGATTCCGACCGGCGTGGACTATCTTGTGGATTTGAAGACCGCGAGCAGTGCCAGCGCCCAAGACTTCCACAAGCATGTCATCGACTACGGATACCACATTCAGGCTTCGTTCTACCGTCAGGCCGTAGGTAATTGTCCTCCGGAAGCTTTCAAACGCACCAAACGCAAGCCTGTGGCGATGCAGTTCTGGGTGTTCGAGAAGACCGGCGCATGCGACTGGCAGCCGTTCTCCATCAGCGCCGACAATCCCGTCACGAAAATGGCGGGCATGGCTATCGACAGGGCCTTGTACGGTATCGCCGAACTCCGCGACAAAGCGGAAGCCGAAGGCGGTTACGGCAAAGGAATCGACGCGGCGGCACGCTACGCGCTACGCAACTGCGGCTACGACAAATCCCTGAAGGAAGTCGAATTCACCGCATGGGACATGACCGACGCACAAAACTTCGCCATGATGAACGACGTAGCGGCCTGACCTTTTCCTCCTTTTCTATTCTCCAACGTTAATGGGGCACCGATTTGGTGCCCCTTTTTTTAGAATGGGTTCATTCCGGTGAAGGGTTCTCTCACTGGATTAATCTCTTTCCTTTCAACGGCATGTCCTATTTTCTTCGCTGATGTGAGGGAGCTTCTGCTGGGATAGAGTGTTAATTCATTTTCTCCAACGGAAGTCGCTAGTTCCGGCCATGCCTCCGACACCTTCCCCAACGACCGGCAAAAACTCCGTTTGAAAGAATACATAGGCGTATCCACTGAATCGAACTGGCTTCGAAGGTTTTCCCAAGATATAACGGCGGGCTTTTTTAGAGCATATGTTCGATATGCAAGCCACTGATAGATGTCCAAGGCTCTAGGGGAACGTCCTAATTGGGTGGCGATTTCTCTGCTCAAAGGAACACAATTTTCAGTAAGAATCTGCCAAAGCAAATCGGAGAACCTAATATATGTTTTCTCGAAAGAGTTGCCATCATGGAAATGAAACTCGCCGTAATCGAAAATCCGATAGTTACCCACAGCGAGTATTTGTTCTTCCTTCGCGTCAAACCAGCCCCTAAGCTGAATAGTCGTATTCAGCATACGGTTCAGCATCTCATCAACGTCTTTGGCTAAACCGA
>ERZ808266.831-NODE-831-length-9922-cov-3.357150_pt1 | contig 9922 bp, 10 predicted proteins | sample MGYA00521278_ERZ808266 | MGnify/ENA primary metagenome ERZ808266 (study PRJEB31516, sample SAMN03275591) | gut metagenome | biome: mammalia-associated habitat; material: feces | host: Papio cynocephalus | place: Kenya | collected 2012-08-02 ... | reverse complement strand
TTTCAAAAGGGCCGCGGCCCTTTTGTTGGAGCTGCGCCGCAGCGCAGCTATCCCCGGCAACTTCTTCGCGGCGGCTCGACACCGCGCTTCTTTTCGCAGATAAGAAGCGTGGGGTCGAATTAGATCGTCGGCTGATTCGCCGCCTCGATGATCTTCACGAACTTCTCGGGGACGAGGGATGCGCCGCCGATGAGGCCGCCGTCGATGTCGGGCTGGGCCAGCAGATCATACGCGTTCTTTTCGTTCATGGAGCCGCCGTAGAGGATGGAGATGGCTCTTGCGATCTTTGCGCCGTAGAGCCTGCGGATGACCGTACGGATGCTCTCGCAGACTTCCTCGGCCTGCTCAGCGGTAGCGGTCTTGCCGGTGCCGATGGCCCAGATGGGCTCGTAGGCAATGATCATCTTGCGGATCTTGTCTTCGCCGACGCCGTGCAGGCCGCTCTTGATCTGCATGGTGATCCACTCTTCGGTGATGCCCTGCTCGCGCTGCTCGAGGCTTTCGCCGACGCACATGATGGGCACGAGACCGTTTTCCAGCGCCGTGAGGACCTTCGCGTTCACATCTTCGTTCGTCTCGCCCATGGCGCGGCGCTCAGAGTGGCCGAGAATGACGTACTTACAGCCCGCGTCCACGAGCATATTGGCCGCGATCTCGCCGGTGTAGGCGCCGGAGGCGTTGGCGTTGCAGTTTTCTGCGCCGATGCCCACTCTGGTCTCGCGCATGGCGCGAACGGCTGCGGGGATGCAGACGGCGGGAACGCACAGCGCCACGTCGCACCAACGGCCCTTGGGCATGATGGTCTTGAACTCGGTCATGAACTCCTTGGTCTCGGATGGGGTCTTGTTCATCTTCCAGTTGCCGGCGATGACAGTCTTACGATACTTACGATTCATAGTGTCAGTCTCCTATTTATCTCAATTCTATTTATAATTTCCGTTTTACGCGGGCGGACAGAAGCGTCCGCCCCTACAAGGGGGTGTGCGACGTCTCTTGATCTGCGTAGGGGCCGATGCCCACATCGGCCCACGATGGCAGCCGGTGATCCTGCATGGGGCGATGTGCTCGATCGACCCTGCAAAATGTTTGCGTAGCCGGCAGGAACTTCTCTTATTTGTCCTGAAGGCACGCAATACCGGGCAGCTCCAGTCCTTCGAGGAACTCCAAAGAAGCGCCGCCGCCGGTGGAGATGTGGGTGATCTTGTCGGCAAAGCCCAGCTGCTCGCAGGCTGCTGCGGAGTCGCCGCCGCCGACGATGGTGATGGCGCTCGAATCGGCCAGCGCCTGCGCCACGGCGATGGTGCCCTTGGCGAGGATCGGGTTTTCAAATACGCCCATGGGGCCGTTCCAGACGACAGTCTTCGCGTTTTTCACGGCGTCTGCAAAGAGCTCGCGCGTCTTTTCGCCGATGTCCATGCCTTCCATGTCAGAAGGAATTTCGGAAACGGGAACGGTCTTGACATCGATCGGTGCGTCGATCGGGTTCGGGAAGTCGGAAGCTACAACGGTGTCGATCGGAAGCAGGAGCTTGACGCCCTTTTCCTCGGCCTTTTTCATCATGTCCTTGCAGTAGTCGACCTTTTCGGCGTCAAAGAGGGACTTGCCGATGCCGTAGCCCTTGGCCGCAAGGAAGGTGTAGGCCATGCCGCCGCCGATGATGAGCGTGTCGACCTTTTCCAGCAGGTTGTTGATGACGTTCAGCTTGTCGGAGACCTTTGCGCCGCCCAGGATCGCGACGAACGGACGCTCGGGGTCGGCCAGCGCCTTGCCCATGATGGAAACTTCCTTCTGCACGAGGAAGCCGCAGACGGCGGGCAGATATTCGGCCACACCTGCCGTGGAGGCGTGGGCGCGGTGCGCGGTGCCGAAGGCGTCGTTGACGAAGATATCGGCAAGAGACGCAAGCTTTTTGGAAAGCTCGGGATCGTTTTTCGTCTCGCCCTTTTCAAAGCGCGTATTCTCAAGAAGCATGACCTCGCCGTCTTTGAGAGAAGCGGCCAGAGACTGTGCGCTTTCGCCCACGACGTCCTTCGCCATCTTCACGGGCTGGCCCAGAAGCTCGGACAGGCGGTCTGCCACGACCTGCAGCGAGAACGCGGGATCGGGGCCGTTCTTGGGCTTACCCATGTGCGAGCAGAGAATGACGCGCGCACCATGCTTGACAAGATATTCGATCGTCGGCAGCGCCGCGACAATGCGCTTGTCGCTGGTGATCTTGCCGTCTTTGGTGGGGACGTTAAAGTCGCAGCGGCACAGAACGCGCTTTCCGCTGACGTCGATGTCTTCCACGGATTTCTTGTTGTAATTCATCGAGATTCCTCCTTGTTGCCTGAATACCGGGGCGGCAGCACCGTGTCTGCACACCCAAAACCTTTCACGGGCAAGCGCCCGCAGCTTACCAGTTGACCATTTTTCCCTGCGCCTGCAAATGCGGGAAGCCCTGCTGCCGCAGCGCCTCAAACACGCCGATGGCCGCGGAATTTCCGAGATTCAGACTTCTGGCCTCCGCGCGGATGGGAATGCGCACGCAGCTATCGAAATGTGCGGCGAGGAAATCCTCCGGCAGGCCCTTCGTCTCTTTTCCGAAGAACAGGAACGTGCCGTCGGGGTAATCGGCCTCGTCGTAGCGCTTCGGCGCTTTGGTGGAGAACAGGCGCATATGCTGTACGTCGTTTTTTGCGAAAAAGTCGTCGAGGTTTTCGTAATCCCGCACGTCGACCAGGTGCCAGTAGTCAAGGCCCGCGCGTTTGACCGCCTTGTCGGAAATGTCAAAGCCCAGCGGACGAATGAGGTGCAGCACGCTTCCGGTGGCCGCGCAGGTGCGCGCAATGTTGCCGGTATTGGCCGGAATTTCCGGTTCGACCAGCACGATATGCAGCATAAGCCCACGCTCCTTCCGCACAAAACCAACTTCAAATATTCTATGACAATAGAGCGGAAATTTCAACAGGAAAATCCGGAAAAAATGAAGAATTTATGCGAAAAAATTTCTATCCTAAAGGGGTGTTCTTTTGTGCAAGTTCGGGAATTTTCCAATCGATCGCGTCAATCCCGCAAGAAAGCAGGAAATCGTTCACCTGAGAAAAGGGCCGGCTGCCGAAAAAGCCGCGGTAGGCGCTCAGGGGGCTCGGGTGCGCGGAGGCGATGATCCTGCGCGGATACGGACTTTTTTCGATGGCCGCCGCCTTTTTCTGCGCCTGCGCGCCCCAGAGCACAAAGGCAATGGGCTGCGGCAGCGAACGGAGCGAGGCGATCACAGTGTCTGTAAAGCGCTGCCAGCCGAGGTCCTTATGGGTGTTGGCTCTGTGCGCCTGCACGGATAAGACGGTGTTGAGCAGGAACACGCCCTGCTTTGCCCAGGGCGTCAGATCGCCGTTTCGAACCGGCGCGATGCCGAGATCCGCTTCCAATTCCTTATAGATATTCTGAAGCGACGGCGGCAATCTCATCCCTTCTTGCACCGAAAAAGCAAGACCGTTGGCCTGGCCGGGCTCGTGGTATGGGTCCTGCCCCAAAATCACGACGCGGATATTCTCCGGCGCGGTCAAAGAAAACGCGGAAAAGAGGTCTTCTTCCGGCGGATAGATCGTTTCGGTCTCATAGGCCAGCGCCAGACGGCGCGACAATTCCTGATAATATGGCTTTTGCAGCTCGTCAGCCAAAAGGCTTCTCCATGCGGGTGGAAGGGTCGGGAGCATATGCACATCCTCCTGATGCAGTATTTGCAGGTTTGCACTACTTTACCACAGAAAAGTGGCTGCATCAAGACGGTTTTTCCGGGAAAGCGATGGGTTTTCCGGTTTGCCCCAAGCGCTTTTTTCTGTTGCATTTCGGCAAGGCGCAGACTATAATAGAAACTGAATTTTAATGTATAGGCCGGCGAAGTGCCGGCGCAAAAAGGAGGCGCGGCAATGGGACGTATCATCGCTCTGGTCAACCAGAAGGGCGGCGTCGGAAAAACGACGACGGCGGTCAATCTGGCGGCAGGGCTCTGTAAGGCGGGCAAACGGACGCTTCTTTGCGACTTTGACCCGCAGGCCAACGCGACCTCCGGACTCGGGGTGGACAAAAACGAAGTCGCCGTGTCCACCTACGATATCGTCATCGGCGGCGAGAGCGCGGAAAACGCGATCATCCACACCGAGTTTTCCGATCTTCTTGCCTCCGGCGCGGCGCTTTCGGGCGCGGGCGTGGAAATGGTGGGACTCGAGCGGCGGGAATACTGCCTGCGCGACGCGTTAGAGCCGCTGCGGGGTCAATACGACTACATTTTCATCGACTGCCCGCCGTCATTGGAGCTTCTGACGCTCAACGCGCTTTGTGCGGCAGACGAAATTCTGATCCCCGTGCAGTGCGAGTATTACGCGCTCGAAGGACTGTCGGATCTTATGATGACGCTTCGCGCCGTCAAACGGAAATTAAACCCGACGCTCGGCATTTTCGGCGTGCTTCTGACCATGTACGACGGCCGGACGAATTTCTCCGCGCAGGTCGCAGAGGAGGTGCGCCGCCATTTCCCCGGCAAGGTCTTTGCCGCGGTCATTCCGCGAAACGTCCGTCTTTCCGAAGCGCCGAGCCACGGTCTTCCGATCTTCGCTTACGACCGGTTCAGCCGGGGCGCGAACGCGTATGACGCGCTGACACAGGAAATTCTCACGAAAGGAGCTTGAGTATGGCTTCCAACAAAGGTCTTGGAAAGGGACTCGGTGCGCTGCTCGGCGAAAGCGCCATGCAGTCTGCGCCGCAGCAGAGCCCGCTTCTGCTGCCGCTTCAGAAAATCGAGCCGAACCGGCTCCAGCCGCGCAGGAATTTTGACGAGGAAGAGCTCTCCGCTCTGGCCGATTCCATCCGGCAGCACGGCGTCATCCAGCCGCTGACCGTAAGGCTTCTGGACTCGGGATACTATCAGATCATCGCCGGTGAACGCCGCTGGCGGGCGGCAAGACTCGCGGGGCTTCGCGAGGTGCCCGTCGTCGTCATTGAGGCAGACGACAAAAAGGCAATGGAGCTGGCGCTCATTGAAAATCTCCAGCGCTCGGACTTAACGCCCATCGAAGAGGCGCGGGGCTATCAGCAGCTCATCGGAGAATATGGCCTGACGCAGGAGCAGGTGGCAGACCGGGTCAGCAAATCCCGGCCAGCCGTCGCAAACGCAATGCGCTTACTGAGCCTGCCGGACGAGCTTCTTTCTCTTGTGGAAGAAGGAAAGCTCACCGCCGGACACGCGCGGGCGCTTTTGTCCCTCAAGGATACGCGCCAGCAGCTGGCCGTTGCGCAGAAGGTCATCAATTTGCAGCTTTCCGTCCGGCAGACGGAGGCAATGTGCAAAAAGCTCTCAAAGGCCGTCAAGGCCCCGGAGCCGAAGCCCGTCGAGGTCGACTACCTTGCCGAATGCGAAAAAACGCTCTCGCGCCGTCTTGGCCGTGGGGTCAGGATCGTCTCCGGCAAGCGCAAGGGCAAAATTGAACTGGAATATTACGGACAGGAGGACCTGCAGCGGCTTTATGAAGCGCTGGCCCGGGCCCTCGGAAAGGAGCAGCCGTAATGGAGGAAGAAAAGAAAACCAATCCCGCGCCGCAGCCGCCCGCACCCTTGAGCGACGCACGCAAGGCCGCGCTTCTGCGGTATATGGCAATCCTGTTCGCCGTGGCATTTTTGCTGGTGCTGCTGTCGCTCATCCTGCAGACGCACAGCTCCAAAAGCACGATTTCCGAGCTCAGCGCCGCGTCGACGAGCGCGCTTGACAACGCCGTGAAGCTTCAGGAGCAGAACCGGATGTTACAGGACGAAAAGCAGACGCTGGAAACCCAGCTCGAGGACACGCAAAAACAGCTCGACGAACAGACCGCGCAAAACGAGCAGCTTCTTCAGTCTTCGCAGGAAGAGGAGTCTGACGCACAGAAGACGCTGCGCGAAAAAGAGCTGGATCTGGAGCACACGCGGCAGGCATACGACGCGCTTTTGACCGCGCTGGAATGCGCTACGCACGAAGGAAACGTCACATTCTCCCGGGCAATGGAGACCGTGGAGCGCTATAAGGACTGCCTGTCCGAAGACGCGCTGGCGGTTTACGAAACGCTTCAGGAGCAGTAAAAGGGGATATAAGCATATGATCGATATCAAATTTTTACGGGAAAATCCGGATGCCGTCAAGGAAAACATCCGCAAGAAATTTCAGGACGAAAAGCTGCCGCTGGTAGATGAGGTCGTGGAGCTCGACCAGAAGCGCCGCATAGCGATCGCGGAAGTCGAAAATCTGAAGGCCGCGCGCAACAAGCTCTCCAAAGCCAACGGCCCTTTGTACGGCCAGCTCAAAAAGTGTGAAGACGAGGCCAAAAAGCTCGAGCTTCAGGCGCAGATCGACCAGAACAACGCCGCCGTCAAAGCAGACGACGATCGCCGGGCCGAGCTCGATGGTGCGATCGCCCAGATGGACGCGCGCATCCGCGAGATCATGTATGTGATCCCGAACATCATCGATCCTTCGGTCCCCATCGGCCCGGACGACAGCTGCAACGTCGAGGTCGAGCGCTTCGGCGAGCCCATCGTTCCCGATTTTGAAATTCCGCACCATGTGGATATCATGCAGAGCTTTCACGGCATCGACAAGGAATCCGCGGGCCGCGTGGCCGGTATGGGCTTTTACTATCTGCTGGGCGATATCGCGCGGCTGCACGAAGCAGTCCTTGCCTATGCGCGCGATTTCATGATCGACGAGAAGGGCTTTACCTATGTCATTCCGCCGTTTATGATGCACGGCGATGTGGTCAAGGGCGTCATGTCCTTCCCCGAGATGGAAGCGATGATGTACAAGATCGAGGGTGAAGACCTCTACTTGATCGGCACGTCCGAACACACGATGATCGGCCGCTTTATCGACCAAGTGCTTCCCGAGCAGCAGCTTCCCCTGACGCTCACGTCCTATTCTCCCTGCTTCCGCAAGGAGGTCGGCAGCCACGGTCTGGAAGAGCGCGGCGTGTACCGCATCCACCAGTTTGAAAAGCAGGAAATGATCGTCCTCTGCAAACCCGAAGAGTCGATGGCCTGGTACAACAAGCTGTGGAGCTACTCGGTCGAGCTGTTCCGCAACCTCGAAATTCCTGTTCGCCAGCTCGAGTGCTGCTCGGGCGATCTGGCCGACCTCAAGGTCAAATCCTGCGACATTGAAGCCTGGAGCCCGCGGCAGAAGAAGTATTTTGAGGTCTGCTCCTGCTCGAACCTCGGCGACGCGCAGTCGAGAAGACTCGGCATCCGCGTCAAGGGTGAAGACGGCAAGACCTATCTTCCCCACACGCTCAACAACACCTGCGTCGCGCCGCCCAGAATGCTCATCGCGTTCCTCGAAAACCACCTGCAAAAAGATGGAACCGTTACGATCCCGAAGGTCCTCCAGCCTTACATGGGCGGTAAAGAGGTTCTGGTTCCGACGAAGTAACGTTTATCAGCTGTCGAATTCAGACCCGGCGAGCGATTTTTCGTCATGACAAGGCGCAAGCGCGCTGGCGTACCGTGTGTACGTCGAGCCCGCAGCATCGCTGCCATGGCGGAAAAGATCCGGCGGAAATGAAAAGGAGAGAAGATCGTATGAAGAAATTCTTTAATGAGTTCAAAGAATTCATTTCCCGCGGCAATGTGATGGACATGGCCATCGGCGTGATCATCGCGACGGCCTTCGGCAAGATCACGACGAGTCTTGTGGGCGATGTGTTCATGCCCCTGATCGGCTACCTCATCGGCGGCATCGACCTGTCGGCGCTCAACATTACGCTGAGCCCCGCTGTGCTGAATGAAGCTGGCGAGGTCGTCAAGGAAGCGGTCGTGATCGGCCTTGGTACCTTCCTGACGACCATCCTCGATTTCGTTCTCGTCGCGTTTGTCGTGTTCCTGGTTGTCCGGGCGTTCAACGCCGCAAAGCAGAAGCTCGAAAAGCCGGCCGAGCCTGAACCCGCGCCGAAAGAGCCGGAGCCCACGAAGGAAGAACTCCTGCTGACCGAGATCCGCGATCTGTTAAAGCAGAAATAATTCCCATCAGTGTCGAAAAATGTCCGGAAAAACACGCTGAAAAATGCTGTTTTCGACATTTTTCGACATTCTTTTTTCTTGCTTTTTTCGACGGTTTCCGGTATGATTTGAGAAACAGCTATTGCCGGATTTGTTTGAAGTATTTTCCAGTTCCGCACTGGATGGATTTTGCAGCCCCGGTAAAACTATAACAAAAGGGGGACTTTGAATGGATGAAACTGAAAAAATGCAGCTTGCAGCCTTTGACGCCGTATCCCAGCCTGCCGTTTTTGTTCAAGACGGTAAAATCCGTTATGCAAACCCTGCCGCCGCAGCCTTCGGCATCGAGCCGGGACAGGACGCGGACGATCATATCGCTGCTTCCGAAGATGGCGGCGTTCTCTTAAAGCTCGAAGAGACGTCGCTTCCGGCCAAACGCTCTCGCTTTCTGGACGGCGATTTGTATCTGGCGCTTCCGGAAAAGCAGGCCCCCAGCGTCGGTCTTGGCACGCTTTGTGCCATTGCGCAGGCTTTGCGCGAGCCGCTTACCAATCTCTTCAGCGCTTCGTCTCCGCTTTTCACGCAGCTCGAGGAGCTCGAAAACCCATCCATCGACCGATCGGTGGCGACGATCAACCAGAGCCATTACCGTTTGATGCACCTTCTGTGCAACATTCAGGACGCGCCTGCGGCAATTGGCGGGGAGCTTACGGTCAAGCGCGAGAAAACAGAGCTCGTCAGCTTTCTGCAAGCGCTCTATGACACGGCAGCGCCGCTCTGTGCCGCCTGCGGCTACACCCTGCGCCTGACGCTTCCCGAGCGATCCGCCTATGCGTGGATCGATCCACTCCGCCTTTCCCGCGCCATTTATAATCTTCTTTCCAACGCCATCCGCCACACACAGGTAAAAGGCGAAATTGGCCTGCATCTGATGCTGACCGACGACTACGCGATCGTCGAGGTGCACGATGACGGTGCGGTCGGTGAACGGCTTAGAGACGTCTTCTCGAGCCTGACAAATCGCCCCTATCATGCGGATCTCCGAAAGGGCAGCGGATTTGGTCTGACCATTGTCCGAGCGACCGCCAGAGCCCACGGCGGCGCATTCGTTATGACGGCTCCGCCTTCCGGCGGCACCTCTGCGGCGCTTTCCTTGACGCTTCGAGCGCCGGAGGGACTTACGACCGAGCTTCACTCGCCAATTGTCAAGTTCGACTATACCGGTGGCTTCCGACAGGAGCTCATCGAAATGGCCGATATTCTGCCGCGCGACATTTTTGATTCCATGAACATCAACTAAAGAAGCCGGCGGCTGCCAGACTCGGCAGCCGCCGGCTTTCGGATGCCTTCTTTCAACCGGCGATGTGATCGGCGGCAGGTAGCTTTCGCGCTGCGCAAGACAGTTTTTCGCAGGAATACAGACAGAATTTAAAAAAGGCGGCGCTGCCAAAACCCCGCAATCCGGTTGCGCCGTCAGTTTGAACAAGACATCCGCATGAAAACGAACAGAAAAAGACCGCCTGTCTTTTGACAAGCGGTCTTGCAGCATTGGCACTACCTATTTTTCCGGCCAGTCGCCCGGCAAGTATCGTCGGCGGAAACGAGCTTAACTTCTGTGTTCGGTATGGGAACAGGTGGACCCTCGTCCCAATCAGCACCAATGGGTAAATCAAAGGACCAGCTTTCGCTGATCCTCTGTGTTGGCATTACCTATCTTCCCGGCCAGTCGCCCGGCAAGTATTGTCGGCGGAAGTGAGCTTAACTTCTGTGTTCGGTATGGGAACAGGTGGACCCTCACCCCAATCAACACCAACTATGCAGGATGTACCCTGAAAACCGAACACCAATCGAAACGCTGCTGCATGAGAGGCTTTGCAATTAGAGCCTGCTTACGAAAACTGTAGGTCAAGCCCTCGGCTTA
>ERZ808266.830-NODE-830-length-9931-cov-4.135784_pt1 | contig 9931 bp, 11 predicted proteins | sample MGYA00521278_ERZ808266 | MGnify/ENA primary metagenome ERZ808266 (study PRJEB31516, sample SAMN03275591) | gut metagenome | biome: mammalia-associated habitat; material: feces | host: Papio cynocephalus | place: Kenya | collected 2012-08-02 ... | reverse complement strand
GTGATGCGTTCGATGGTATGGCGCGTTGGATGATGGACAATTACAACGTTGTCGGGTTCTTCGCTGATGTCGCTTATTTTGAGCAGATGATAGGCGGTTGGGAGAAGGATTACGGGAAGAAGTTGAAGGTCGGTCCGCGTAAGGGTGGCGACAAGATCAAGTTTTGGACGAATAACTGGTATAAGGACATGCAGGTTGCGTTGGATAACGCGCATACCGCGTTCCGTTACCCGTATACGGAGCCTGAACGTAAGTCGAAGCCCATCAAGGATGACATTGCTTTGCTGGCTGACCCGCGACTGGTGAATCATTTCCGTAACGCGCGTAGGCGTGAGACTCGTACCGGTTATGCGATTTATAAGGAGTCGCCTAATTCGCCGGACAAGATCGATGCGTGCATGGCTGGATTGTTGGCTTATACGGCACGTGGAAAGTATTTGGAATTGGCTGAGGTCAAACGTCGTTCCGCTCCGATGAGAATCTACTAGGTGGTGATTTCGAGTGTCTGACTCGTTGATGATTAAGAACGCTTCCGATGATGACGATGATGCTTATGTCATCACCAATCTGGCGCGTGAGTGGGGTGCGCGTCTCCCATATCTTGCCGAATTGAAACTGTTCAAGGATGGCAGGGAGATGGTGGATGCGAACAGTGTTCCTCAAGGCACTGATCCGAATGCCGCGCCAGTGTATAGGCTGATGCGCCAGTTGGGTGTGGTGAATCTCGCGCGGCGTATCAGCGAGAGCGTGACCGACCGGCAGCAGCCCAACGGTTTCCGTAAGGTCGAGGACTCTTCGTTGAAGGACACTGACGCGGATAGGATGGCGAAGCAGTGCGGTCTTAATTTCATTCTGCGCCGTAACATGCTGCCGGATAAAGGCGATTACGGGTGTTCGTTCGGCTTGGTCTCCAATATTGGCCGTGGACGGTTCATCACGCCTCTTAGCCCTTGGGAATGTTGGATGGATGTTGGCGAGACTGCTGCCATTCAATACACGTATATGGATCATGAGAACAAGGAAGTCATCCGTCTCTACCGTCTTGTTGTCGATGATTCCAAGACCACGACGAAAGTGTATTCCAAGACGGCTCAACGTGAGCATGACCGTTCCGTTGTTGCTCCAAACGATATTTCAGCTGTCGCCAAGTTGGCGTCTGATGCGAAAGCTTGGGAGCCTGGGAGTGATTGGGAGTGGGTGGAGGATTCGCAGCAGTCGGATTTTTCCTACGCGGAGGGTTGCGACTCGCTGCCGATAGTCCGGTTGAGCACGGTTGACGGGCAGGGTTTGTTCGAGCCGTATCTGCCGATGTTGAAGCGTATCGACCGTGAGACGTTCGACCGTTTGTGCATTACGATGATGCAGGCGTTCCGGCAGCGTGCGATTAAGGGCACTGTTCCAACCACGTATACCGAAGAGGATCAGGAAGTCATCGACGGTGAGAAGCAGGCCGGTGATCCGATTGACTTGGCGTCCACGTTCGCTGTCGGTCCAGCAGCGTTGTGGAAGCTTCCTGATGGTGTTGATATTTGGGAGTCTCAGACCACTGACACTGGTTCTTTGCAGAACAACATCATGGCTGATGTGAAACAGTTGGCTTCAGCCGCTGGTATCCCGTTGGATATTCTTTCGCCTGACGTGCAGGGTTCCGCGAATGGTGCGGAGTTGAAGCGTGAGACGTTGAAGTTCAAAGTCCAGACGATGAACGAATTGGATTCCGAGCCTATCGTGCGGATGATTCGTATGGCTTTGGCTGCGTCGAAAACCGCTGAAGCTTCGGCGTCCGAGTTTGAGATGGTGTGGAAGCCGATGGATACGACCAGTTCGCTTGAACAGGCTCAGGCTTGCCAACTGTTGTATCAGAGTGGCTTGTTGGCTCGTAGGACGATTCTTACGCACAAGATGGGCTTTACAGCTCAGGATGTTGCTGAGGATGATATGAATCGGCTTGCCGATCAGTTCAATGTTTCCGGCCAGTCCGCGAAGGGTGATGCGAAGCTTGTCGCGGCTGTGGAACCGGCTACGGGTTGGGATGATGAAACCCAGTCCGCAGTGGATGGATTGCCGAATGTTGACGGTGAGCTTGTCGATGAAGGCGAGTCTGAGTCCTGATGGCCGGTAAGTCGCTTGAATCGTTGTCTAACACGCTTGAACAGGCTCGTGCCGCATTGGTGAACCAGTATGTGGGCCAAGCTCACAGAATGTGGGACATGCTGACTCCAGCCGACTGGTGGAATGATGGCATGACGTTCGCTGTCGCGTCTCGTATGGCGTTGTTGGAGATGGCGTTGATTCAGCAGGTGCGCCGGTTGGGGGTTTCCTATGCGAATGAGACGTTGAGGCTTGTCGGCGTCACTCCGAAGGGTGATGTGCCGGGGCTTGTGTTCCCGCGTGACAATACCGACCCGTGGCTTGTGGCTCAACGTCCAGCTGATGCGTATCGTTCCGCCGCTGTCAAGTCTCCTACGGTTCGGCCTGAAGAATGGCCTGATAAGACCGATGAATTGTTCAGCGAGGTTGACAAGTGGCTTGAACAGGCGTTCAACCGGTTGCAGACAACTGTTGACGAGGATGTGTCCAGAGCGCAGACGAGCGCCACGCTTGACAAGTATCGGCGTAGCAAGGTTTTGGAATACCGCAGGGTGTTGCATCCTGAACTGTCCAAGACGGGTTCTTGCGGCTTGTGCGTGGTGGCGGCTGACCGATGGTATTCGACTGCTGATCTGCTGCCGTTGCACGCTAACTGTCATTGCGGTGTCGCACCGGCTGGCAGTGACTATGACCCCGGTTTCCAGTTGAATCAGAAGGATTTGAAACGACTGTACGACGAGGCCGGTGGTACTACCGCGTCCGCGTTGAAACAGGTGAAGGTCAAGACGATCACTCATGGGGAGCTTGGCCCCGTGCTTCTTGCCGAGGATGTGGAGGATACGCCTAATCCGATTCCGTCGAAGGATTCTGACGCTTGGGATACTCCCGACCGTAGGTCTACGTTGGCTCAATGTCGGCGTATGGAGAATCGGGCCATCGAGTTCAACCGGCGTTACAAGGAAGTGCAGAAGGCCGGTAAGCCGGTGACTTTCCGCTATGAGGGCCGGACGTTCACGTTCAAACCCTCCGAGAATTTGAAACAGGCTATGGCATGGCAGAAGACCATGCTCAACCAGATGCGGTCGATGCTTGGCGAAGCCGCATAACACTATTGAAAGGATTCAAGCCTAATGGCTGATGAAAACACTAATACCGCTGAAACGGCGGCATCTCAGAACGCGCCTGAAACGGGCGTGACCGCACAGCCGAAGGACACTGCCGCAACTTCCGCCGCCGCCGCCAGTATTGCGACGCAGAAGAATGGTGCGGATGACCTTTCCGAGAAGTTGGGCATGTGGAAGCATCAGGCTCGTGAGAACGAGCAGAAGATGTATGAGAATCGTGATCGTGCCAATGCCGCCGAAGCGAAGCTTGCCGACACTGAGGGCGCTCTTGCCAAGGCGAACGTGCAAATAGCCCGTTTGAAAGCGCAGAAACTGCATCCGGAAATTACCGACGAGGCTTTCGACACGTTGTGCAGGGAAACCGAGCCGGAAAAGATTTCGGAATGGGCTGACGCTTTCGTGAAATTCATGCCGAGCAAGACTGAAACGGTTGACGCGGAGCAGAAAGAGAATGCTTCGGATGCTCCATGTGAGCCTTCACCGGAGCTGGCGAAGGAATTGCAGAGCCGAAACATGCACGTATGCAAACCGAAGTCGAGCGTCACTGACGCATACAACTACGGTGCCGAGCATTCCAGAATCGAAGAAAAATAGTTTAAGGAGAAGAATATGGCCAATCAAATGGTTCATACTATCGCCAAGACCGCTCCGAAGGATGACCAGTCTTGGCTTATCAACCGTATCACCGATGGCGTGCGTGAAGCACAGCTTGACTTGGCTACGTTCACCAAGGAAAAAGCGCATGAGAATGATTACTTCGCGTCCATCACCGATGACGATTACGAAGCTTGGGTGAAGTCCGGCATCCCGCTGGCGCAGATCACCGGAACCAACAATTATGGCCCGTATGATCCTAACGCCACTGATGGCCGTAATGGCACGATCATCGGATTCTTGGAGTCTCAGGTGCATGTGCAGTTCACCCGTACCGGATTCGAGGATCAGTATCCGACTGTCGGCGTCCGCTATATGGGTGTCATCGACAAGAAGAATCTGCCGTACACCGTTGATTTCAGTAAGGCGAAGTTGGAGGGATTGTTCCTTGATTATGACAAGGGCGCCGCAGCTCCGCATGTGACCGTGTTGAATCCGACCACTGCCGCCGCATCCGCAAGTGACACCAGCCATACTGCCTGAGTTTAGTTTTCTACCCGTTTGAAACCCGCCCATCGTGGCGGGTTTTCGCATATTAGGAAGGTTTTTCAATGAGTCTGTTGAATAAGGACATCATTACTCCCGATGAGGCTTCCGCCATCGTGTTGGGAGCCTATCAGACCACTACTGCGGCTTTGCCGTTCGCTTCCATTCTGCCGGATCAGTTCACTGGACTGTCCGTTGAATGGACTCCGAATGAGGATGATCCCGAGGTTGACGAGATGAAGTTCTCCACTTGGGATGCTGAGGCACCGTATGGTCGTACTGTTGGCGGCGAGAAGCTGTCCTACACTTCTATGCTGCCGTTGCGCAAGCGTATGCGCGTATCCGAAAAGGATATTGCGAACGGCACTATTTCCATGACCAATGGTGATTTGAAGACCACTCTAAGTGATTATTTCGTCCAGTTGGGCAAGGAATTGGCCTACCGTTTGGAGAAGGCGCGTGTGGCCGTCGCCGTTGACGCGAAGCTTGGTATCAAGGAGTCCAACGAGGAAGCGAACTGGGATTACGCGCGAGACAGCGCGCTGACCACTTCTCTTACCACTACTAAGACTTGGGACAAGACTGGTGATCCGGTCAAGGATCTTCGTACTTGGTCTGACTTGATCGACGATAAGAAGGGCGCACGTCCTACCATCATGGTCACGACCCGCAAGGTCGTGAACGCTTTGATGTCCAATGCGGCCATCATCAACTACTTGTTCCGTGGCCAGGGTTCCACTCTTCCGGCTCTTGTTTCCGAGAATGATGTGAAGAGTGTTCTGAGCCTGTACACCGGCATTCAGGATATTTACGTTGTTGACGAACGTTACCGTGATTTTGCCCGCCAGTCCAAGATCACTCTTCCGGGCGGTGTGAAGAGCTTCTTCCCTGAGAACACCATCCTGCTGATTCCGGCTTTCGGTGATGTGAACATGGGTTACACCGCGTTGGGGCCGACCGCTGAGGCTCAGACTCCTGAATACGGCATCAGCCGTGAAAAGAACGCTGGCCCTATCGGAGCTGTGTTGAATACTCCGTCTTCGACTCCGGGCTATGAGGCTTACGTGAACGGTACCGCGTTGCCGGTTCTCGTGCAGTCCAACAGCACTTTGAAAGCCACTGTTCTGACCGCATGATCTAGGAGGCGCGTATGAGCACGGCAATCATCGACAATATCGACTGGTTGAAGTATATGCGCGTCTACGGTTCCGCCGACGCGGATTCATTTGAGGGGCATTTCGACAATGATTGGATTTCCGCTCAATGTCGGAAGGCAGCTCTCATTTGTTTGAGCGAATGTCCGATTGTTCGGACACGTTTGAAGAAAGGGCGTCTCTCCGAAAGTGATTTCGCGTCGGTTGTATGCGAAATGGTGTTGCGCGTGGTGCGTTTCAACCGGTTTAAAACCGAAGCGAACAGCTCTTACTCGTACACGGAACATGATCCGCAGCAGAACCAGCCCGGCTATGATCCAAGTCCTCGACTGTTCTTGTCGAAGGCTGAGAAGTCGATTCTGAATGGTTTCGCTGAATCCGCTGGCACGATGTCGCATATCAGTCTTGGTTTTGACCCCGGTTATGGAGGTTGATGATGGCGTTCTTGTTTGATGATGATACGACGGAACGTCATTACCTCTATGAGGATGATCCGAACGATTACGGCGGTCAGAAACAGCTGTTTGACGCGGATTATGTTGTTGTGATTCCACGTAAGCATGTTCAGGACGCTCATGGTGGCCAATATGTGCAGACCGGCGATCCAGTGAAGGTCATTTGCTGTGTCGAAGGTCGTGCGCAACAGGCTGGCATGTTTTCCATTTCCGGCGCTGAGGATAAGACTCCATCTTCCGATAATCCTGGTGGTTTGGAAGAGGTCACTCCGTTGCAGATTCTTGCGAGGGAGTGGCCGGGCGATATTTATTCTCGCATCTGGTATAAGGGCGACTATTACGATGCTGACGGCGCTCCTACGTGGCGTGGGCATGGTTCCCGTTTCTCCCGACATTGGGAGGTTCGTGTCCGTCGTGTTGTCATTGGTGATTATCTTGATGGTGGCATTCCTGAGCCTGAATGGGTGAAGGAGGTGGGTGGCGTTGGGAAGAATCACGATTAGGCGCGGTGTTGCCGCTGATATTGCGAAGATGTATGGGCCTGAGCTGACGCGTCGTGCCGCTGTGCGTAGCGTGTCCGCCGTCCGCGCGAAGGCGAATGAGGCCGCTACACATTCAAGTGTTGCCGATAGGATCGAGGTTTCCGTCCGTAAGACTGGCTGGCATCATCAGATTGTCATGTCCGTCATGGGCAGGGATGGTTCGCAGATTGCCCCGCATTTGGAGTTCGGATATTTCAACAGGTGGCTTGAGAACAAGTATGGTCCTCGTGATCCGAGGGCGCGTATTCCGGGCAAGCATATCATGTTCGATTCGTTGAGTCGGGTGAGATTGTGACGGATAACATTTTCAAACGCCTTGCCATTGATGTTCGTGAGTCCATTGATGCTGAACAGTTGGTTTATGAACTGTTGAATCGGGCGTACCCGTGTGATGAGTGGCCTGATGTGCAGATTTGTAGTGAGATTGATTTGCCGTTGAACGCGTACAGCGAACGTGGGCAGGTTGTTCTCTACTATGTTTCCGCTCCTGAACAGTTTGACCGTGGATTGTGGCGTTTCGGCGTGACGTTCACGGTTCTTGCCGCTGACTGTAATGATCCGTCTGGTTTCGCGCGTCACTTGTATAAGACGGTGCAGGGTTGGCCTTTTGAGGATTCCACGACGGCTGGAACGGTTGGAACCGTGTCTGTGACGGCGCAGAAGCGGCAGGCTGATGCGAAAGAGAATCAAGGCAAAAACATTAAGGAGTATGGGCTGTCGGCTGTTGTCACAGCACGTGACCCGTTCAAGGCTTGACCGTTCTGGTCAGGCCTTTTCTTTTATCAATTTCAAGTAGAAAGGCACCATTATGGCTATTAATGCCGATGGTCTGATTCAGGCGTCTCGTGGTACGTTGTTCACGGCTCCCGCGAAGACCGCTCTTCCGACCAGTGTTTCCTCGTTTTTGTTGAACAGTGGCACTGTCGCCGCAGCTGGCAGTGGTTCTGTGAATTGGGAGAATATTGGTCATACTTCCAATAACAACAAGATTAGTTTCAGTAAGGATGGCGGCGATACCACCACGAAGGATACGTGGCTTCTTGCTGGCGCTAAGAGTTCGACCGAGGCTCCGACCATTACCGTGTCCGGCGCGTCTGTGCAGGGTGATGCGGCTACCATCACGAAGGTTACTGGCGGTTGGGCTGGCGATCAGGGCGGTATTGTCGTGCCGTTGCAGCCGGTTGTTCAGCATTTGGCGTTGTTCGTTCTCGCATATGACGAGTCCGACAAGCTGAGTTTCGGATTGTATCTGCCGGAGACTGATTTCACGTTCGATAATGTCAGTCTTGCCGATGAGGATTTCGCGGAATTCAGTTTCAACGCTGTCGTGAAGTCCACCAGCGTGTTGAAGGCTGGTTCTAATGGTGAGGTTGGCGCGTATCAGATTTTCCCGCCGGAGACGTTTTCAAAAAAAATAGTTAGCCCGGCGTCTGATAGCAAGACTTCGGGCTCTCCGACCCAGGCTGGTTCCAGTTCTTCTGAGACTGCTTGATTTCTGCTTGCCCTCGCATGTACCCATCCGTGCGGGGGCATTCCTTTTCAATGATTGGTAGATGGGTTTTTGATGGGGATTACATATTATGGCTTCCAAGACTGATAAGAACACTGCTAAGACCATTTCGGATATTCCTGACACGTTGCCTGAGTTTGTTGAGCAGCATGAGGAATTGGCGGGGTGTCCTGAGTTTATTCCGGCATACGAGTTTTCCGTCGCCCTGACCTGTGATTTCATGGTGGTCGATGCGGTGGCGTCCGAAAGCTTTGCCGTGTTTGGTAAGAAAAGTTCCAATGATGTTGATTCGAGTCTTGCTGTCGCTCGGATGATTGCGGCTTGCGATAGTTTCTTCGAGAAAATCGCCAAGGATGCTGACGCTTACCACAAGTGGGTCACTGGTCGTAGTCCGGCTGCCTTGGTGCAGGTGTTCACGCTGCTTCACATGTTCTATAGCGTGGCTTTGGGAAAATCCGAAGCGTCAAGGACGCCTACAGAAAATGCAGAGTAGAGCTTACGTGTGATTTCCGTAGGTTTTACAATTTGAATCTTCCCGCCGCCATGCATGAGTATGACGGCGGTTTTCTTTTGACCCTTATCGGCGGCCTCGCTGGTTATGACGAGTCGTTGTATCGGGAATGGTTGTTGAATCATCCTGATGAGCGTGCCCGTGCCGAGTCTGATAGTGATTCCGGTTTGAGTTTCCACGGGTTCACTCAGGATACGAGTCTGCTGTTGGGTATTTACAATCAGGTCGGCTTGCTGGTTTCCGGCTCTTTGCAGTTCAAGGATGGCAAGCACCCTGAGTTCAAACCGATTATGCCCCCTAATGCCACTGGTGGTGTTGGCAAGCGTGTTTCCGCCGATTTCGAGTCGATGAAGGCGTTTCTGGGCATGTGATTGAAAACTGGGGTTTCTTATGGTGGAGTATCTCGCAGGTTCCGTTGGAATTGATATTTATCCGAACACCAAAGGGTTTGGCGAAGAACTCCGCCGTAAGCTCGCCCGATACGCCGATGATGATTTCGATGTTCGCGTCACGCCTGATGTTGACATGTCTCGTTGGCGTGCCGCGAAACGACGTATCGAGGATGATGGCATCGTCCAGAACGTTGAGATTCGTGGCGATGACTCCGATTTGAAACGTGTGCTTCGGGACATTGACAAACGCAAGGTGTCTCCGAAGGTCGAACTGACCGACGCTTTGCGTGATCTGCGCACGTTGCGCAAGCAGGTGCAGTCTTCCGACAAGGCTGTTTCAGCGATGAACAAGCGTATCGCCAATGGTGGCGACGCTTGGCGTTCGGCCACTGCGAAAAGCAAATCGTATCAGGACGCCGTGAAACGCAACACCCGTCTGACCACGGCGTATGCGAATAAGCAGATCGACGTTTTGGATAACGTCAAGAAACATATCCGCAGTATGCAGGATGCGATTGAGAAGGTCAAGCCTCTGGGCAGTGACAACAGTGCTTCGATGGCTCGCGCGAATCGTCTTGTCGAGCAGCTTGACAATGCGATGCAGCAGTTGAAGCGCGACAGCAAGGCGAAGATTCGCGTTGATGTAAACGAGATTTCCGGGGCCGTCAACGTTCTTGAGAACGTGTCCAAGCGTTTGCGGCAGGTCGATGGGATGGACGCCCATGCGAGGGTCTATCTCGATGGCGCTAACAGTATGGAACGTGAGCTTGAAGCGTTGAAGCGAAAGTTCCGTAGTCTTCCGAAGGACATCGAAACCGACTACAGGTCCGCCATCGACAAGTTGAATCTTGCGGCTTTCCATGCTGGCAAGGACAAGGACTACCACTATGAGGTCAATCTTGACTTGGATGTGACCCATGCACGTGAGAAGGCGAAGAAGCTTCAAGAGGATTACAAGAAGCTTGAAATGGACATCGACCTTAAAACGGCTGGTGCCCGCGCCCATCTTGCC
>ERZ808266.829-NODE-829-length-9939-cov-2.574970_pt1 | contig 9939 bp, 10 predicted proteins | sample MGYA00521278_ERZ808266 | MGnify/ENA primary metagenome ERZ808266 (study PRJEB31516, sample SAMN03275591) | gut metagenome | biome: mammalia-associated habitat; material: feces | host: Papio cynocephalus | place: Kenya | collected 2012-08-02 ... | reverse complement strand
AGGCCAGACGGTCTACATCAGCTGGCGCGGGAGTCAGTATGACCCCGAGACGGTCCTCCAGTTCCGGCGCTGGGTCGACCCGGCGCATCCGTGGCAGGGACTCGGGCTCCGGGTGAGCTTACTCGACGTTGTGAACAGTCTCCGGCAGGAGCAGGCGACGAAGAAGGGCTTCATGTCCGATAAGTGGAAGCCGAGCGTCATCGTGAAGGTAGACGCGTTGTCCGATGAGTTTGCAGGCCCGGAGGGGCGCAGCCGCCTGATCAACGAGTACATCACCGGCAACAACGCAGGAGAGCCCTGGATCATCCCGTCTGAGCTGATGGAAGTCCAGCAAGTCAAACCGCTCAGCCTCTCGGATTTGGCCATCAAAGACGGCGTAGAGCTCGACAAAAAGGCTGTGGCCGCGCTCGTCGGCGTGACTCCCTTCATGCTGGGCGTCGGCAGCTACTCCGACAGCGAGCACAACCACATGATCAAGACGACCGCCACGACGATCGCGAACATCATCTGCCAGGAGCTGACGCGAAAGCTTCTCTACGCGACGGACCTCTACTTCACGATGTCGACGCGCAGGCTCTACAGCTACAGCACCAAGGAGCTCGCGGACGTGGCCTCGAATCTTTACGTGCGCGGCCTTATGACCGGCAACGAAGTGCGCGACTGGGTCGGCCTGAGCCCGAAGGAGGGGCTGAACGAACTCGTCATTTTGGAAAACTACATCCCGCGCGATAAGATCGCAGACCAGAAAAAGCTTACACAAGGAGGTGGAGACGGTGGAACAGAATAGACAGCAGCGGCAGGTGCGCTGCATTCCGCAGGCGTTTCAGACGCGCGAGGCCGAGAGCGATCTCTACATTGAAGGCTACTTCGCGGTATTCAACTCAGAATACCCTTTGTGGGACGACGTGACCGAGATCATTAAGCCTGGCGCGTTTACGAACTCCATTTCGGGCGACATCCGCGCCCTCATCAACCACGACACGAGCTTAGTTCTCGGCCGGACAAAGCCCGGCACGCTGACGCTCAAGCAGGACGAGCGCGGGCTCTGGGGTTCGGTGCGCATCAACCGCGACGACGTGGACGCGATGAACCTTTACGCGAGAGTCCAGCGCGGAGACGTTGACCAGTGCTCGTTCGGCTTTGCCATCAAGTCAGAGACCTTCCGGGATCTCGGCAATGGGAAATACCGCTGGGAGATTGAAGAGGTCGATCCCCTGTACGAGGTCAGCGTCTGCACCTTCCCGGCTTACGAGGCGACCTCGGTCAGCGCCCGCAAGCAGGATTTTGCAGCAATCGAAAAGCGCCGCCTGGAAACGTGGCGCGCAGAAATGAACAAAAAGTTAGGAGGAAACCCGTAAATGGCAGCACTTAGAGTTTTAGTCCTGAACAGCGAAATCGCCGCGCTTCGTGCGCAGCTGGCCCCGCTGGAGAAGACCAGAGACGGCTTCGCCGCGAGAGAAGAGCAGCTTCGTCAGGCGCTGGGCGAGATCACGGAAGCCAGCACCGACGAAGAGCGCAGCGCCGTGTCTTCGGCTGTGGATACTTTCGAAGCCGAGCGCAGCGCGAACGCCGCCGAGATCGCGAGAGTCCAGGGCGAGATCGACACCCGCAGCGAAGAAATTGCCCGGCTGGAGGCCGAGCAGACCCCGCCCCCGGCAAGCAATCCCACGGTGTCCAACTCTGACACCAGAAACAACGATCACCACGAAAGGAGCTTTGTACCCATGAACAACACCACCGAGCGCCGCTGGTTCGGCCTCACCTACGCCGAGCGCGACACGCTCATGCAGACCGAGCAGGTCCGCACCTTTATCCGCAATGTCCGCGAAGCCAGAGCGCAGCAGCGCAGCGTCACCGGCGGCGAGCTGGGTATCCCGGACGGCTTCCTGCCGATTTTGCGCGATCTTACGTATCAGGAATCGAAGTTCCTGCGCTTCGTCTCCACCACCACATTCCGCGGCACGACCCGCCAGAACGTCGCCGGTATCGCGCCGGAGGCCATCTGGACGGAGATGAAGGACCGGCTCAACGAGCTCGATATCAACTTCTGGCAGCTCACCATGGACGGCTTCATGGTCGGCGGCTACATGGCCGTCCCGAACTCCGTTCTGATGGACGACAGTGACCTTCAGCTCGCAACGACCATTCTTCAGGCGCTGGCCGCGTCGCTTGCCAAGGCGATCGACAAGTCCATCTGGTTCGGCACAGGCGAAAATATGCCAGTCGGCATCATCACGCGTCTGGCCGCGACGGCAAAGCCCACCTGGTGGGGCTCTCAGCAGGCCGCGTTCACCGACCTTCACACGAGCCACATTCTGAAGCTCGACCTCGCGTCTAAAAACGGCGTCGAGTTCTTCCAGCCGCTGGTTGCGGCGCTGGCCGTGGCGAAGCCCGACTACTCCAACGGCACCGTCATCTGGACGATGAACCGCAAGACGCACATGGACCTGATGGCCCGCGCTCTGGCCTACAACTCGGCCGCTGCAATGGTCGCGGGCGTCAACAACACCATGCCAGTCGTCGGCGGCGAGATCGTTGAGTGGGAGGTCATGCCGGACAACGAGATCGCGGGCGGCTTTATGAGCCTGTACCGTTCGGTCGAGCGCGAGGGCACGACCATTGAGTCCAACACCAACGTGCGCTGGCTCGAGAATCAGACCTGTTTCAAGGGCCTCCAGCGCCGCGACGGCAAGCCCGCCCTCGGCGAGGCGTTCGTTCTCGTCAACTACAACAACGCCGCGCCCACCACGACCACGACCTTCGGCAAGGATCTTGCGAACACGGCTATCGGCACCCTGATCGTGACCACCGCCGCAGGCACAGCCAACGGCAAGACCGTCGTAACCGTCGCGGGCAACAGCTCCGGAACGCTCAAGTACCAGACCGCCGGTCAGGCTATCGCAGTTGCGAGCGGCGAGACGCTGGGCAAGGGATGGACCGAACTGCCTGTCAACAAGACCATTGACGGTACGACCGGCGAGACCATTACGGTCGTTGAGGTCGACGGAAATGGCCGCGCGATCGCCGTCGGCTCCGGCAGCGTGACCGCGAAGGCCGCGGGTTAAGGAAGGAGGCGGAGCCTGTGTCACTCGACGCGCAGCTGGCCTATCTGACGGTGGATCTCGGTATCCTGCGGACGACTGAGCAGCAGGAGACGTATCTGCGGGGTCTTCTGACACAGGCCGCTGATTTTATCGCCACGCGCGGCGTCGTGCTCCAGCCGGACTGTGACGCCGACGATATGCTCGCCGCGATGGTTGCGGGCTGGATGTATAAAGCCCGGGCGAACGCCGAAGACAAGCAGCTGCCGGCGTACCTGCGCCGGATGCTCAACAGCAAGCTTACGCAGCAGAAGATGGGAGGCGGCGCGGGATGATCTACGACAAGGTATGCACCGTCTGCGACCTGCTCCCGGCGTCTTCGCCCTTGCAGCGCCGCCTGCGCATCGCCTCGAGCCACTACTACTGCGAGCGGGAGGTCTACGCTGCCCGATTTTATGCCGGGAAGCAAGCCGGTGTGCAGCTTACCCGGATGGTCAGCATCCCCCGCGTCTTCGGCGGCGAGGATATCAAGGCCGAGCAGTACGCAGTGCTCGAGGACGACCACATTTACCGCATCGACCAGGCGCAGCGGGGCTTCGACTCCGACGGCCTGCCGATCACAACGCTGAGCTTGGCGGAACCGGAGGGGAAATATGAAATACTCCAAGATTGAGCAGGCGCTCGAGACCGTGCTCCCCGGCGCTGTGTACAAGGTGCAAGCCCCGGAGCACGCGCCGGACGGCTCTCCGCTCACCCGCTACCTCGTCTGGACGCCAACCGGCACGCGCAGCGTAAACGCCGACGGCATACCATTTGCAACAATCGGCCTGTGCGTCGTGACCGTGGCCACACAGACGGAGGGCGACACGCTGACCGCGGAGGTGCTGCAAGCCCTCGCGGCGGCGCACATCGCCATCGGGCAGAGCGAGCAGTCCTTTGACCAGGAGACGATGACGTATTATTCCGATATCCCCTGCGAGGTGATCTGATGGCGCAGCTTGACATCAAAGAGGCGCAGGACGGCATTCAGGAGGCAATCCGGCAGCTTCAGAAGGCAGATCTCTTTACGGATGAGAATTTACAGCCGATCTTATCTACCGGCACGGAGATCATGCTCAGCAGTGTAAAGTCCGCGTTTGTGCAGGCCGGGCACAACAACCGCGCCGAGCGCCGCACAGGCCAGACCTTCCAGCACTTTACGAAGGCGCGGAAGGTCTCGCGCGACAAGCGGGGCGTGCCGTATATGTACGTCACGATCTCCGGCAAGGACAGCCGCGGCCAGCGCTACGGCACGAAGGGCTTTGTCCTCAACTATGGCCGCAGGACCGGCGGCAAGATACCGGCAGACTATTACTGGTCAAACGTGGTGCAGTCGACATGGAAGCGCGTCAATGACGCTATGAGCGACAAGGCCGCGGAAATTATCAACAACGCACGATGAAAGGAGGCAACCATGCCTGCATTTGATCTGAGATACCTGCAAGTTGCAGAGTACAAAAAGAAAACCGACGGCACGACCGAATACGGCGACGCCGTCTCCATGGGCGACGCGATGACCGTTGGTCTTGAAATGCGCTTTGCCGAGGGCCGGCTTTACGCCGAGTCCATTCTGGCCGAGTACATGAAAAAGGCGACCGGCGGCACGGCGACGGCCGGCGTCAAGTACATTCCGCTTGCCGCGCAGAAACTCATGTTCCGCGCTTACGAGATGCAGCGGACCGTATCGAGCGCCACCGTCAAGAGCGTCACCTACGGCAAGCCCTCGACCGGCCGGTACGTCGGCTGGAGCTTCTATATGCCGGACATGATCGACGGCGTGGAGAAGTTTACGGCAGTTTTCGTCCACAAGGTGCTCTTCGGCCCGCCCGCCACGAACGGCCAGACGCTGGGCGACAACATCACCTTCCAGACGCCCACCACGACCGGCGAATTCCTGGTCGACGATCTGGGCCACCTTCTGGAGGTCGCGACGCTCGACACCGAGGCGGAGGCCAAGGCGTGGTGCGACGCAGTGTTCACGACGGCAGCAACTGCTGTAACGGAGGCGGGCGGATGACGGAAGATATCAAGCCGCGCGAGGTAGCCTGGCGCTTTGACGGCCGGGACTGGGTCCTGCGGTGCAACAATAACGTCCTGGCCGAGGTGCAGGAGATCAATGGCGGCGATTTCGGCCCCATCCTGTCCACAAAGCGGACGCTCAAGTCGATTTTGCAGCTGCTGGCCGCGATGCTCAACGACTACGCCGACGAGCAGAAATGGGTGGACGAAAAGGGCTTCGCCATCCGCTACACCGAAAAGCAGCTCGGAAGGCGGCTGTCTCTGGCCACGGTGAACCGGCTCGCGCCGGACGTGATGCGCATGGCGATCCTCGCTGTCCGGGACGCAGAGGCCGAGAACGACGCGGCAGACGAAAAAAACGTGCAGACCAGGCAGGAAGAAGCGGCGGTATCAACTTCGCCTGGTACTTAAATATCTGGGTAAATGTGCTGAAAAACGACGAGACCGTCTTTTGGCGCAGGATGACACCGGCGCGGTGCATGGCTATCTACAGAGAGTACTTCTCCATGGCCACGCCGGGCCGGTGTGCGCGTAATGCGCCCGAGCAGCCTGCGCGCTTGTCGCTGGCACAGTACCTGATGGGAGGTGGCGGCTGATGGCAACGCCCGGCATTAACACAAAAGTAAAGATGGACGGCGAAAAGGAATATCGCGCCGCCCTTGCCCAGATCAACGCAGGGCTTAAAAATTTAGGCGCGGAAATGCGCGCCACAGAGCAGGATTTTGCAGACAACGCCGACAGCGTCGAGGCCTTGACTGCCAAGGGGGACGTTCTCGCCCGGCAGATGCAGACCCAGCAGGAAAAGATCGACACGCTGCGCGAAGTGCTTCAGCATGCAGGGGAGGCCTACGGCGAAGCCGACAAGCGCACGATCGACTGGAAGACCAGCCTCATTGACGCGGAGACCAAGCTCAAGCAGATGCAGGCCGCGCTGGAGGAGAACAACGACGAGCTCGACAAGGCAGGCGCCAACGGCTCTAAATTCCAGCAGGCGATGGACAAAGTCAAGGAGTCCGTCGCGAAGGCCAAAGAGGAAGGCACGGGCGCAAAGGGCGTTTTTGCCAACCTTAGAGAGTCCTTTTCGAGCGACGAAAAAGAGGCGGCCGGTCTTGGCGATGCGCTCAGAGCAGTCACTGACGCACTTGGCATTAACCTGCCGAAGGGTGCAGACGGCGCTTTTGATGCACTGAACAAGGTAAAGCTCGGAACTGTTGCTGGTGTGGCTGCGTTTGCTGGCTTCGTCGCGGCAATTACATCAGCAGAGAAAAAGCTCATGTCCATCACGAAGGAGTCCGCCGAGTATGCGAAGGAAGTCAAGACGCTCGCCAGCGTGACCGGGCAAAGCACCGAGCAGATCCAGGAGTTCCAGTACGCCTCTGACATGATCGGCGTTTCCTATGATCGCGTGAAGGACTCCCTCAAGGAGGTCACGAACAAGATGCAGGAGGCGCAGAACGGCTCGGAGGACACGGCGGCCGCCTTTGCCTCACTCGGTGTGAACATTGAAAACGCCGACGGCAGCCTCCGCAGTGCCGACGCGGTATTTTACGACGTGATCGACTCGCTTGGCCAGATGTCCAACCAGTCTGAGCGGGACGCGCTGGCGATGGATCTGATGTCCGAGTCCGCGCAGGAGCTGAACCCTCTCATTGAGGTCGGGAGCGCCGGGCTCAAGAAGTACGCCGACGAGGCGCACGAGCTGGGCTATGTGCTGGACGACGAGGCCATCGAAGCACTCAATGCTACAGACACGGCGCAGCAGAAGCTCCTGAAGACGCAGGAGGCCGTCACCAAGCAGATCTCTGCCGAGTACGCACCGTACATGACCGAAGCTCTTGGCGATACAGCTGATTTTATCCAGAAGATCGGCAAGTCCTTCACGGACACGGCCATCGTGGACAAATTCGGCTCGATCCTGACCTCGGTGTCTGATATCCTCGACCCGCTGGGCGATCTGATCGACTTTATCCTTCCGGGGCTGGACGCGGCGCTTACGCCGGTCGCGACGACGATGGCGCTGATCGCGGACACGACGAATCTGCTCGTCGGCCTTCTGACGCTGAACGGCGACAAGATCCGCACCGCACTCGGCCTCAATATATCCAGCGGCCAGCTGAGCAATATGCAGAAGCTCGAGTACAAGGGCGCACTGTCCAGCGGCCAGAGCTACGTCTCCGGTGTCGGCTACACCGGCACGGGCGGCTACATGGGGGCCGACGGAAAGTGGCACCAGAACGCGGCCGGTACGGACAACTTCATCGGCGGCGTGACGTGGGTCGGCGAGAACGGACCGGAACCGGTGTGGCTGCCGCAGGGTACGCGCATCGGCACCAATCAGGAGGGCCGCAGCCTCTCCGGCGGCGATACCTACAACTTTTATGTGCAGGCGAACGAGATCCGCGAGATCGACGACTTCATCCGCCGCATGAAGAATCAGAGACGAGTGGCCAGAATGGGGGTGACGTGAGGTGTCAAAAGTAAACCTGTATGCAAATCAGAGCGCAGCCATTGAACGCAGCGATAGATCTTACAATGATCACGAATTGCAAGTGATCGAGGGCCCGACACTTGGCATTGTTGGATTTGCCACGGAAACCTCAACTGCGCTTTATAACGTAATAACAGGCGTCGCGCTCTGGTTGTATTTTGAACAAATATACAAATATAGAGATGTATATGTGGACATACTAGGCAGCTCATTCGACGAAAAAACAGTTACTTATGATAATAAGCCGGGCGACTTCACAACAAAGTCTTTTACCCTCCCAAGTGCGTTAACAAACGAGTACGTGGAGGTCGGTAAGATTGCATCGACAAAAGATGAAATAGTCCGAGCAATTAAGTACGGCATAGTGTTCCAGTGTGCCAGTACAGTCCTATACTACACAAGCCACAGCGAGAACAAGCCATATCTTGCCGTTGAGCTGTCGGAAGAACTCGCGACCGGATCTTTGAAAGATTTTTCTCCAACAACGGGCTATATCGATCTCAGCCAAAGCAATATCTTCGGATTTGACTTTGAGCAAAAATCAGACGAGACGTCTATCACGCCTCTAGCTGTCAGATCCTTTACACTGCAACTGCGTGAGCATGGACAGACGGAGATCACAAGCATCAACGTTACCACATGGGCGGGCGCCGCGCCGAACGTTACCGTTCCGGCTGGCACGATCAGCGGCGAAAGCATTGACTGGCGTGTGATCGCGAAGACCAACGCAAACCAGACGCTCACGTCAGACTGGATGACGCTGAGCGTGGAAGACGTGCCACCAACTGCGTGGGTAATCAGCCCGAAGGACGTGGTTGTGGATGGCTCGAAAAATCAAACCTTTATCTGGGGGCACGCCTCGTCCACAGGCACGGCGCAGTCGAAAACCGACCTGCAAAAAAGCACGGATGGGCAGACATGGACGACGCTTGCAACCGTGACCGGAGCTGCGCGGCAGTGGACGTGCCCGGCGGGGACGCTCACGTCCAGCATCAAATACTGGCGCGTGCGCACCTACAATGCCGACGGCGTCGCGGGCGAGTGGAGCGACGCAGCGCAGATCGTCGTGATCGCCGCGCCGACAGCGCCGAGCATCCAGATCAAATCCACCGGGCCGCGGCCGTCCATCAGCTGGCAGACCTCCGAGCAGGAGGCGTATCAAGTCGAGCTGGACGGCGTTCTCTCCGGCGGGACGCACTACGGCACGGAAAAGACGTGGACAAGCCCGGCATACCTCACCGACGGCAGCCACACGGTGCGCGTGCGCGTGCAGAACCAGTATGGCATGTGGTCTGATTGGGGCGCGGCGGCGCTGCCTGTCACCAACACGCCGGGCTCCGCAATTACGCTCACCGTGCAGGCTTCCAGCGTGGCGGATCTCAACTGGCAGACCTCCGGGAGCTACGACTTTTATCTGGTTTACCGCAACGGAAAGCCCATCGCAAAGCTCACGCAGACGCAGTACACCGACGAGCTGTCTTCCGGCAGCACGACGTATCAGGTGCGCGGCTGCTACGCAGATTCCAGCAACTACGGCCTGTCCACAGCGGCCACGGTCGACGTGCGGGCAGAGGTGCATCAGGTGTCAGACTTGGACACCGGCCTGACGCTCCTGCTTCCGTACTCCGACAGCCAGCACCGGCAGACCGCACGGACCGTATCGCGGCAAGTGGAGCTTTTGCAGCTCTCCGGCGCGTACTACCCTGTCGCGGTTGAGGTAGACTCCGGGACGGATGCGCTGAGTATCACGGCGGCGCTGACGGACGAAGGTCAGGTGCGGCAGCTGATGAACCTCGTCGGCAAGCTTGTCTGCGCCAAGACGCCGCAGGGCGACATGGTCATCGGCTACATCACGAGCCTTCCCAAGCAGCACGACGGCTTTTTGAACGTCTTCAATTTTACCGTCGAGCAAATCGACTACGATGACGAGGTGACGCTATGACGCACAAGGTATCTTACCGCGTGGACGTGCTGCGGCGCGGCGCGAAGTTCTCGGAGCTGCGCTGGCTCAAGGATTCCGCGCCCGATGTGCTCGTCGACGCATCCGGGGACATCATGGGAAGCCTCGGCGGAACATTTATGCACAACCCCGACATCGAGTACCTTTCCGACGAGCTCCAGCCAGTGCTGGAGCTCGACGGGCAGGAGTATCCCCTCGGCGTGTACCGCATCACGACATACTCGGACACCATCGGCGCGCAGGGGCACTTCCTCCGGCTGGACGCCTACGACCGCAGCTGGATGATCCAGACGATCAAGACGGAGGGCATTTTGCACCTCGCCGCCGGAACGAATTACATCACCGCCGTGCAGCAGCTCATGACGCAGGCCGGTATCGGGCTCGTGATCGCA
>ERZ808266.825-NODE-825-length-9967-cov-5.426957_pt1 | contig 9967 bp, 6 predicted proteins | sample MGYA00521278_ERZ808266 | MGnify/ENA primary metagenome ERZ808266 (study PRJEB31516, sample SAMN03275591) | gut metagenome | biome: mammalia-associated habitat; material: feces | host: Papio cynocephalus | place: Kenya | collected 2012-08-02 ... | reverse complement strand
CCTTGTTGACGTTCTGGCCGCCGTGACCGCCGGAACGGAACGTGTCCCACTCCAAATCGGAAGGGTTTATCTCGATGTTGATTGTGTCGTCCACCAACGGGTACACGAAAACGGACGAGAATGTGGTCTGACGCTTGCCCTGTGCGTTGAACGGAGAAAGGCGCACGAGTCTGTGCACTCCGTTCTCAGCCTTGAGATAGCCGTAAGCGTAGTCGCCCTCGACCTGGATGGTGGCCGACTTGATTCCGGCTTCATCGCCCTCAAGAAGGTCTGTGACAGTCACTTTATAGCCGTTTCTCTCGCCCCAACGCATGTACATCCTCATCAGCATCGAACTCCAGTCGTTCGCCTCGGTGCCGCCCGCCCCGGAATTAATCGTCAGCACGGCTCCAAGGTTGTCCCCCTCCGCACCCAACATATTCCTAAGTTCCAATGCCTCAATGGCTTCTACCGCTTTTGAATATGATTCCTCAAGTTCCTGCGTCTCCGCTGTGGTGACACTCTCGTCCGTGCTTCCGCCGAGACTTTCCTTGGCGAAATCGTACAGCACATCAAGGTCATCCACCTCGGTGGAGGCCTTGTCAAAACCTGTCACCCAAGACTTTACACTGTTAAGGTTCTTCATGAAGACCTCTGCGGCCTTCGGGTCGTTCCAAAAGTCCTGTGACTCCGTCTTCTTCTGCAAAGCGGCTACCTGCCCACGTTTCGCAGGGATGTCAAAGACACCTCCCCAACGTCTCCAACCGCTGATGCAGAGCCTCAATCTGATCTTTTAGTATCATCTGCTCTCCATTTTAAATTTGTTCCTGGCAAACCCCATATTTGCAGAGTGGTTCACTGCACCAAGGAATGCAGTGCAAAGGTAATGATTTTCTCTGATTCACGCCAAGGACGATGGAACATTCATCTGACCGTAAACACGTTAACAGCCACTCATAAATCCCGAGTCGGTGGCGCATAATTTTCTATCAATCAGCAACATAAGGTTTCGTCTTCAGGCAAATCAAACCAAAGACAGCAGGCTTATCCGTTGATTATCAGCCACATACACACCACATCACCTATACAAAACCGTATGCTGCTCCGCATACACATCAAGCACGAATCGCATTCTTCTGAAATAAAAAAGACGAGAAGCATACGCTCCCCGCCTTAAGTGTTTTCACAACGGAATAATCCTTATTGTGAATTGCTTCAGATGTGACAAATTTAGCGAAAAGATGTGAATATCCAAATAATTATTCTAAATTAGCGGGTAAAGACCATAGAGTCTTGAATTCAACCACGTATCATAATGCAACAACACCTCGTATGAAAACCATTCTTGGATTAGACCTCGGAACTACCAGTATAGGCTGGGCATTGGTTAAGGAAGCAGAGCCATTCTCTGACGAGAAATCAGAGATTGTCAGACTCGGTGTACGTATCGTGCCTCTTACGGTGAAAGAGAAGACGAGTTTTGAAAATGGCAAAAGCATTACTACAAATGCCGACAGGACTCAAAAACGTGGAATGCGTCGAAATCTTCAAAGGTATAAACTAAGAAGGCAGGCCTTGATTGAGGAACTAAAGGATGCGGGATGGATTGACGACGACTTCATCTTTTCAGAGACTGGCCCTGGATCAACTTTCCGCACATTACGGCTTAGGGCGAAGTCAGCATCGGAGGAGGTTACTCTTGGCGACCTGGCGAGGACGTTACTACAGATAAATAAGAAGAGGGGCTACAAGAGTTCCAGAAAAGCGGCTTCAAGCGATGACGGCCAGGCAATTGACGGAATGGCTGTCGCCAAGGAGATGTATGACAAAGGATTGACTCCCGGGGAATATGTCTATCAGCGTATGCTCGAAGGCAAGTACGCTATTCCCGAGTTCTATAAATCGGACTTGCAGGATGAGTTCGACAGGATATGGACTCTCCAGAAATCCTTTCATAGTGAATTGACCGACGAACTTTACAGGAAGCTGTCTGACAGAAACAAGAGCCAAACCTGGGCGATATGTCGTGAGGAACTGGGCATCCAAGGACTGAAAAGCAAATTCACCGGAAAGGACAGACTAAGAGAAGCCTACCGTTACAGGCATTTGGCCGCCTCACAGGAAGTTGATCTGGAAGTCCTGACCTGCGCCTTACAAGATATCAACGGCCAGAAAGCCTCTCTCAGTGGTCTTCTAAGCAAGATTAGCGACAGAAGTAAAGAACTATACTTCAATAATTTGACCGTAGGTCAGATGTTACTTAAGAGAATTGAGGATAATCCAAACAATAGTCTGAGGAACATTGTGTTCTACAGACAGGACTATCTTGATGAGTTTGAAAGAATCTGGACCGAACAGTCGAAATATCACGCTGAACTTACCCCTGAACTGAAAAAGAGACTCCGGGACATAATCATCTTCTACCAACGTCCGCTAAAGAGTCAGAAAGGGCTTATCAGTCTATGCGAGCTCGAAACCAGAAAGGTAGAGGTCACCGTTGATGGAGTAAAGAAGGAAAAGAACATCGGGCCACGAGTATGTCCGCGTTCCTCTCCTTTGTTCCAGGAATTCAAGGTCTGGCAGACAATCAACAACATCTTGGTCAACGGAACCGCCCTTGATGACGAAGAGAAGTCCGTCATCGCAAAAGAGTTGATGTTCAAGGACAAACTTAAAGACAGCGATCTCCTCAAACTGCTGTTCAAAACCACAAAGGGACTGAGTGTCAACTTCAAGGAGATTGACGGCAACCGCACAATGGCGACATTGATGAAGGCCTGCTTCAAGATTGCCGGGAACTTGGGATATGACGACACTGCTCTCGCTAAACTCTCTTCGGAAGACCAAATAGACAGGATCGAGGAAATATTCAAAGAGCAGGGATTCAATACAGAATTTCTTCATTTCGATTCCTCGCTTGCCTCTCCGGAATTTGAGAATCAGGACTCCTACAGGCTGTGGCATCTGCTATATTCTTATGAAGGTGATAAGTCCGCAAGCGGTAATGAGTCGCTCGTGAAATGCATAATGGACCTGTGCTCTATGGATGAGGGGTCAGCAAAGATACTTGCCGCCTGCACCTTCCTTCCCGATTATGGCAGCCTGAGCGCGAAAGCTATGAGGAAGATTCTGCCATATATGAAAGATGGCCTTGAATATAGCGCCGCCTGCACGATGGCCGGTTACCGGCACTCAAAGCGCTCGCTGACCAAAGAAGAGCTTGACACCAAGGAATATTCCGACCGCCTTTCCATTTTGCCGAAGAACAGCCTCCGTAACCCTGTGGTCGAGAAAATCCTCAACCAAATGATCAATGTTGTGAATTCCGTCATAGATGTCTATGGCAAGCCTGACGAAATCCGCATCGAGATGGCCAGAGAGCTGAAAAAGAGTGCGAAAGAAAGAGAGGAGGCACAAAGGGACATAGCATCCGCGACTGCGGAAAACCAGAAAATAATCGAGATACTAAAAGGCGAGCCATTCTACCTCCCGTTTCCGACACGTAACGACATCATCCGTTACCGCCTGTACCAAGAACTGGCTCAGAACGGGTACAAGACTCTTTATAGCAACACTTATATTCCTAAAGACAAGCTGTTCTCCAAAGAATTTGACATTGAGCATATCATCCCGCAAGCTCTCATATTCAATGACTCCTTTGCCAACAAGACACTTGAATCAAGGCAATGTAATCTTGAGAAAGGGAAGGCGACGGCAATGGATTATGTCAAGTCGAAATATGATGAGGCTGGAGTCCAGACATACCACAATAGAGTCAATGGTCTGATAGGCAAGGGGATTTCCAAGACTAAGGCCAAATGGCTGCTGATGGAAGGCAAGGATATTCCGGAAGATTTCATCAACAGAGAACTTCGTGACAGTCAGTATATTGCCAAGAAAGCAAGGGAGATTCTTGAGTCACTTGTCAAATTCGTTGTCCCGACAACAGGCTCTGTGACGGCAAGGCTACGTGAAGACTGGCAGCTTGTGAATGTGATGCAGGAGCTGAACTGGGAGAAGTATGCCCGGTTGGGCCTTACCGGTGTCAGGGAGGACAAGGATGGACGCAGAATACCGTTCATCCAAGACTGGACAAAACGGAATGACCATCGCCATCACGCGATGGACGCGTTGACAATCGTTTTCACCCGCCGGCAGTTCATCCAGTACCTCAACCACTTAAATTCTAAAATTGATGCTGTCTCTTGGGACAAGAAGGATCTGGATCTTAGGGATTATGACCTTGATGACATCAAGTTCGGCGATATGAGCGCCGGAGACAGGTACGGCATCGTCAAGGCTTTGCAGGACAGGTTCCTTTACAAGGACGGCAACGATAAATACCGCTTTGTCCCACCGATCCCTATGGACAAGTTCCGTACAAAAGCGAAAGAGCAATTGAGCGACATTCTCATCTCCTTCAAGGCAAAGAACAAGGTCTGCACAAGAAACGTCAACGTGACAAAGAACAAGGGAGGGGTAAACAAGAAGGTTCAACTTACACCCCGTGGGCCGTTGCATAATGAAACCATCTATGGGAGCAGCCGGGAATATGTGGCCAAGGATGAAAAGATAGGCGGTTCATTCAATTCCGAAAAGATCTTGACTGTCTGCAAGAAACAGTTCAGGGACGCCCTTGCGCGAAGGCTGGAGGAGTTTGGCGGAGATCCCAAGAAGGCTTTCACCGGGAAGAATTCACCGGAAAAGAATCCGATATGGGTTGATGAATATCATTCGGAGCAGGTCCCGGTCAAAGTGAGGACAATGACTATAGGACAGAGGTTCACTGGCCGGAAGCCCGTTGATGTCAAGCTTAAGATAGAGAACGTCATTGATAAAAAGATTCGTGAGATTCTCCAGGCTCGCCTGGACGAATTCGGCGGCAAGGCGGAAAAAGCTTTCACGAATCTTGACGAGAATCCGATCTGGCTCAATAAGGAAAAGGGAATCGCGATCAAGAGGGTGACTGTGTCAGGTCCTGCGAATCCGGTTTCCATCCGAATCAAGAGGGACAAGGATGGCAAGCCTATCATTGGCGATTCAGGTAAAACAATAGGGTCTGATTTTGTGAAGCCCGATAACAACCATCACATTGCCATATTCAGGGATTCTTCTGGAAAACTTCAGGAGCATCCGGTATCTTTTCTTGAGGCGACTATCGCCAAGTCTAACGGCTTAGATGTTGTTGACCGGAACTACAAGAAAGATGAAGGCTGGGAGTTCTTGTTCACTTTGAAACAGAATGAGTATTTTGTCTTTCCGAATCCAGAGACTGGGTTCAATCCATTGGATTATGATTTGACGGATCCGAGTAATTATGCGGAGATCAGTCCGAATTTGTATAGGGTGCAGAAGATAACTACCGGAGACTATTTTTTCAGGCTTCATCTTGAGACAACAGTAGAGGAAAGCAAGGCACTGAAAGGAATAACCTGGAAACGTATTAGAAATGCATCCGCTCTTGAGGAACTCGTCAAGGTCCGTATTGACAATCTCGGTAGAATCGTAGCCGTCGGGGAATATGATTAAACGCACACTCTATTTCGGAAATCCGGCATACCTGTCGCTGAAATCGGGGCAGCTTGTGATCAACAAACCAGCCTCCGGTGAGGAAAAGAAGGAGGTGGCCAAGACTGTTCCGATTGAGGATATCGCATCGGTAGTACTTGACAACAAACAAATCACAATCACACAAGCTTTGCTGGATAGGCTTCTTGAAGAGAATTGTGCGGTCATAACCTGCGATTCCTCGCATCTTCCGACCGGACTGATGCTTCCTCTGGACGGTCACACGCTCCAGAACGAACGTTTCCGCTCGCAGATTGCCGCATCTCTTCCTCTGAAGAAGCAGATTTGGCAGCAGACTATCCAATCCAAAATCGCCAATCAAGCCGCGGTTCTTGAATATGCCACCGGCGAAAAGCATCCGAATATGCTTAAATGGGCGACGGGCGTGCGTAGTGGGGATCCCGAGAATCTGGAGGCACGGGCGGCCGCATATTACTGGAAGACGCTTTTCTCTGACATTATCAGAGGTTTCATACGAGGAAGGGACGAAGATGCCCCGAACAATCTCCTGAACTACGGCTATGCCATTGTCCGCGCCACTATAGCCAGAGCTTTGGTTTGCAGCGGTCTGTTGCCGACCTTGGGTGTTCACCACAGAAACAAGTATAATGCTTATTGTCTGGCTGATGACATTATGGAACCATATCGCCCGTATGTTGATTTGCTTGTCTATCAGATAGTGAAAGAGGATGGTCCGTTGAACCTAGACACATCTATAAAGGCAAGGCTTTTGTCCATTCCGATGACTGATGTCAGAATCAATGGGGTGACAAGCCCTCTGATGATAGCGGCAACCACAACTTCCTCGTCATTGGCTAAATGCTTCTGTGGAGAATCCAAGCAAGTTTTGTATCCGATTTTGTAATGAACCGCTCAGAACGGATAAGCCAGTATCGTGTTATGTGGGTTATGGTGTTTTTTGATCTGCCTACCGACACAAAGAAGGAGGTTAAGGCTGCGACGGAGTTCCGTAAGCTGCTGATTAGCGATGGGTTCATAATGTTCCAGTATTCCATCTATATTCGTCACTGCGCAAGCGCGGAGAATGCGGATGTTCACATAAAGAGGGCGAAGTCTTTCCTTCCGCCCAAAGGGAAAGTCGGGATTCTCAGGATAACTGACAAGCAGTTCGCCGCGATGGAACTTTTCAACTCACAGAAGTCTGAAAATCTTCCGAAAGAGGGCCTCCAGTTGGAATTGTTCTGAAAAACCCTTCACCCTACAACAAAAAATCCGGCAAACGCCGGATTTTTTGATTCTCGAACATCTCATATAAGTTACTACATCTCAACGTTCTACACAAACTCTATTGTGTTCAAAGAACGAAGATACAAAATCTGAAAGCAATTCACAACTAGTTATGATACATGGAAGGACAGGAGATGATTGTGTTCAAAGAACGAAGATACAAAATCTGAAAGCAATTCACAACGGCAGCGGTTCGTCTTCTCGTCGTACCACGATTGTGTTCAAAGAACGAAGATACAAAATCTGAAAGCAATTCACAACACATGCGTATCTTTCTCCGGCAGTTCCGGAATTGTGTTCAAAGAACGAAGATACAAAATCTGAAAGCAATTCACAACTATGGCCTTGTTGACCTTGTCGCTCCACGCATTGTGTTCAAAGAACGAAGATACAAAATCTGAAAGCAATTCACAACGAACCGCCTTTGTTAAACTCATCGTAACATATTGTGTTCAAAGAACGAAGATACAAAATCTGAAAGCAATTCACAACTTGGATGATGCAGTGCCTGAAATGGAAGAGATTGTGTTCAAAGAACGAAGATACAAAATCTGAAAGCAATTCACAACGTATTTGAAGAAATAGTTGTTGTCGTCCCAATTGTGTTCAAAGAACGAAGATACAAAATCTGAAAGCAATTCACAACTCACGGCCGCGGGGAAAAAACACAAATAAATTGTGTTCAAAGAACGAAGATACAAAATCTGAAAGCAATTCACAACTTCTCCTTCTCCATCCTGAGCCTTTCCCACATTGTGTTCAAAGAACGAAGATACAAAATCTGAAAGCAATTCACAACAGATTTGTCAACGAAAATATAATAGCCGTAATTGTGTTCAAAGAACGAAGATACAAAATCTGAAAGCAATTCACAACAAAAGCCTCAGTGCCGCTCCACGTGCCAATATTGTGTTCAAAGAACGAAGATACAAAATCTGAAAGCAATTCACAACTTCTGGAACATTTACATTTACATTTACGGTTGACTACTCTTTCACATTGCATCAATGTACATTTGGGTCTACACACCTAAAACCATAAACCGGTAATTATAAAGTGGATATCATTCCAGGTGCGCGGCGTTTTTCACACCTGGAATGGACGATGCCCACAGAACGCGTCGCGGAGGGTGATCATACATACAGGTGTGCATGAATGCCCACACCAAGAACCGTAAGTCGATCGTTATCAAACTGATGCCACTCCAGGTGCGAGGAGTTTTTCATACCTGGGAAAGAACAATGCCCATGGAACGCGTCGCGGAGGGGGTGCCGCCTCGCAGGTGTGCGGAAACATTCACACCTGTAGTACCAAATCGTTGTCTGTCAACAAAATAAATTTCCAGGTACGGCATAACAACTCCGAATGGGTGCCACGCCTCTTCAATGATGCCTTTGAAGTTAAAGACATTTGCATAGGTAATTATCAGGAAAGTCTATACGAGTAGACTAATTATCGCACTATTATACTAATAATCAATCAAATACATACGAAAACGTTTCGCGGTAATTCTGATTATAATAATGAGTTGAGAGATCTATGGCCAACTGGTATATAATTTCCAATCTGAAAGTAACTCACGACTCACCGTCTCAACCAGAGTGAGAAGAAGCGGTCGTAGATGACGTAGGAGTCATCATCTTCTTTCAGAACAAGGCCTTTCTCGACAAGGACGGCCAAAGCTTGACGGACACTGCTCGGTGCGGTCAGATTGTTAAGACGCATAAACTCGGCATCGTACGGTTTCGTCACCTTTCCGGCACGGGCTATGGCATACAAAAGCCTTAACTGACCTTTGGACACCAATTCGCAGTACGTCTTGTAAGTTGAGCTCTCCTCTTCTATAACATCATTGACAACCCTATGGACATCTTCCTTAGTGACAGTCTTTTGCGGCAATGAATATAACATATTCATCAAGTCCTGAACATACCAAGTGTGCCCTGACATCAGTTCATAGACATATTCAAAGACTCCTTCCGCCATTTGCTTCCCTCCGCGCGCGAAAAGTCTTTCCGCAAAGGAGGAATATGACTCCAAAGGGATCGTCCTAAGGACAATCTTTTGAGTACTTTGGTAAAACGGTCGATTTGCCGACGAGAACATCGCCTCCATCAAATGCTTTTTGCTTCCGGCAAAGATGAATCTCGCATTTGTCTGAAACTGAATATACGAGCGCAAAAGAGCCTCAACACCTTTTTCAGGATATTCCGTAATCTGCTGAAACTCATCTATAGCGACATAAACACGTCTTCCTGCATTGGCGAGATAGTCGAAAATCTCCTTCAGACCCAATTCAGTTTTAGATTCTTGAAGGTCCAATGACACTGTAGGTGACAGATTGGATGGATCAAGAGAAAAGACCGGGCGAAGATTTCGGAAAAACTCCACTATCTGCCTCTTTGCGCTGTCCGTACGGGAATCAAGGGCTCCTAGCAAGGTCTTGCCGAACAACAAAGTAAAATCCCACAGATTCAGAGTTGGAAAAATATCCATATAGACACATACCGCAGACTTATCCTGTCGCTTGATTGTGTCGAACACGTGAAGGATCAAGCCCGTCTTTCCCATACGTCTTGGGCTTGTCAGCGTCACATTGCGTCCGTTACCTAACGCACCTATGACCTTGGCTGTCTCCGTTTCCCTGTCACAGAAATATTCCTGTCCTGCATATCCGGTTATCAAGAAAGGATTATCCGGACTTTCATTCACTTTTATGCTCATAATTACAATCGATTATACTCAACTGCAAAGATAACACAAAAAGTGAAACATAAAAAGTGAAACGCTATTTATGAAACGAATTTTCGGTAGGAGGGTCACTTCGACAGGCTCAGTGACCGGGAAAGCAATCGGCAGTGACCGGCAAAGAGAACGCTGAGCCTGTCGAAGCGACTGTGAAAGCGCAGTTACCTGAACACAGGAATTTCCGTCTTGATGAGGATGCCTCTCGGAGCGCCGTGCTCCAATGGAGTGAGTTCGATGTTCTTTGAATATGAACGCGTTACAGACGCGGTTTGTGGATAGACCTTGCCAGCGGCCTGAAGGGCAGCGCGGAGCATCGTCTCGTTCTCGTCCCCCAACTGACAGCCATCAAATGGGTCGTCATCAATCCTAACTGCTGCTCTCGAAAAAGTAGACACGGAGAGGTAGAAAAAGATTGAATGTTGTA
>ERZ808266.823-NODE-823-length-9975-cov-2.541230_pt1 | contig 9975 bp, 8 predicted proteins | sample MGYA00521278_ERZ808266 | MGnify/ENA primary metagenome ERZ808266 (study PRJEB31516, sample SAMN03275591) | gut metagenome | biome: mammalia-associated habitat; material: feces | host: Papio cynocephalus | place: Kenya | collected 2012-08-02 ... | reverse complement strand
TTACATAAACAGAACCAGTGCAATATTTATCAAATATCTGGAATGTACCCTTCTTCTTTTTACTAGACATTCTAGCTTTAAGTTTAGAAGCGATTATTGAACCAGAAAAATAAGTATTATCAACATCTTTAGATTCTGGATCCCCGCCAATATAAAGCTCTGAACCTTCTACTCCAGCATCAGTTGTATTAAATATTATAGAACCACTAGAATCCGTAATAAAGAATTCTGAACAAGTTAAACCTTTAGATGCTTTTGTATTAATAATAAGATGTGAATTAGACTTAATTTCAATTTGAGCATTATTAGAACTCATTACAACTGCTTCAACACCATTACTAGTAAGAATATTAATAGTATCTTTTGTAGCTTTAAGTTTAAGTCTACTTTTCTCTGCTTGGTATTTAATGCATGTTAATTCTGCGTTTGTAATTGAAACTCCATTTAATACTACATCTACCTTCTTAACATCAGTATTAAACACAAACGATTTATCAACAAAATTACCAGTCAAAGTAAGAATTACTTTATCAAGCGGGTTATCTGTTGTAAATGATTCTGTAGGATTACTAATTGTATATGTATTATCTGATAGTACACATCCATTATATACATCTCCTGTACCATCTTCAAGTTCGTATGTAACTACAGCTGTGCCTTCTACTGAGTTAGAATATTTAGACATTCCGCTAAATAGTAAAGCATTGTCTACATCTGTACTTATATCTAAGTCATTTAAATAATATCCTGCTGTTTTGGAATCAAATACGTTCTGCTTAATATTATATGCATAGAATTTTCCTCCAAATACATTAATAGTACCTGTAGGTCCACTTCCAAAAGCATCATTAGCTTTATTAATAAAGAATACACCTTCATCAATATCAAGTAAAGAACCTCCGTGAACACCATCGTGTGAAGCTTCGATATATACGTGATTATGCCCCGATAATAGCAATTCAGAAGCCTTGATTCCATGTCCTCCTCTATTTACAAGAGTCAAATAACCACACCCGGCAATACGCATATTATTATTAGACATAATACACGCCTCTTGGTCGTCTGCGATTTCAGCATCCTTTGTAAGCAGTATTTCATTAATAGAATCTCTAGAAACTATAATGCTAAGATCTTTTACTCCTGTTCCCGTCGGCATATAACAAATACCGTGAGGTTTATCTGTTTTAATATTTACTCCGTCTAGAATAACTATAGTATCATTATCTGGAGTATCTGAAACCAAACCAATTTCAATACAACCATATAAATCTCCTCGAAGTTTATAACTTCCTCCAGAACTTAAAGAGATGGTTCCATTTACAGGCTTTGTAAGTGTATCATTTACATAAAATTCTGATTCAACGGCATTTCTGGATATGATTGAATCTTTAATAGGTTTTAGTTTTGATTCTAAATCTATTTTAGCTATATGGCCTTCTACAGTAGATTCCCCCATCTATTAAAACATCTGTAACGGCGGTTGATTCTGTTTTAGCGTTAATAGCATCCTGAATATCGGAGAAGACTCCATTTCATTCTTCGTGTGAAATAGAGTCTCCCGATTTTTTATTTATATACTTTGATATATCCATATTATGTTAAATAAATAGGGAATGAATCTCCAAATACTCAACTAGAATTATATTCTAAGTCATCATCTTCGATCGTATCTTTATAAAGAATTGTAAGATAAGTTTTATATTCTCAACAAGGACATTTTGTATTATCTTTTATATTTCCAAGACATCCAGAACTTTCAATACTTAATAGTACATTATCTGCCTCTGTGTACATATTTCGTTTTAAATATTCTCGTACAAGTAATATAGATGATAATACAACGTTTCTTTTATACCTAAGACTTGTATCAACATTTCTGCCTAATGTTTTAGAGTCAGTGTATTTATCCTGAGAATCTATAAAAAGCTTTTTAAGAAGTTCGTAAGAAACAAGAGTATATTTAACATATAAAGCATCATTATCTCCTTGTTCTCACATTCCCGATTCTAGGGTTGAATATAAATCTTTTAAATCAATTTCTATAAAATCGTCTGGATCTAGAGTTTCTTTTTCAACATAATAAAAACATTTCTTATAATAGAAGATATTATTTGGTTTTATTATTCTTGATTTAACATACTTTTTAACTCTAGGGATCAATATTCTATAGTACTCATGAATTCCGTCCTCTGCCAATACGAAATCAGTTTCCTTTAATTGATCTTCAGATTTAATTTCTTCTCTAATAATTGCATTGCATAGATTTGAGTTGCGAATTATATAATCAACACAAACATATTCAGACAAATCTATATTTTCATACTCTGTAACAATATCTGTTACCACAAGCTTTCCTCCGACAAAACTAAAACTTAAATCGGGCTTATTATTTATATTAGCTGCCATTACACGTCTTTAATTTTATCATTATAAGGATTGGTGTCCATAGTCTGCAACGCTTCTATTTGAAGCGCTCTTTCCTTAATCTCTGCAAGCTTATCATTATTTTCTTTAGAATCATTAGCTTTTTGTTCTTCGATTTTAACTTTTCTTTGTTCAATAGCTAACTTATCTTGACTATTCTTTTCAACTTCTTTATTAAGCTTCTGGTTCTCTTCTTGGAGTTGATTGTTTTGTTTTTGAAGCTCTTGTGCTTGTTGTTGAACTTGCTGCAATTGTTGTTGAAGTTGAGAGATAACATCATTTTCTTTCTTTTTAGACTCTACTGCTTCATTGATATAATCACGAAGTTCAGTAATATTCTTAGCTGTCATAATATTGAATATCATAGTAGGATCTGCCTGTCCTGACTTAATAAGTTCAACACTGGATGATTTAAGAGTTTCTTTGTCTTGGAAAGAATCTGTGCTATCTTGAATATGTATATCAAAATCAGTCATAGTGTAATACTCAGGTAAAGAAGTAAATATTTGATTTAATTTAGTTCCGTTTATAATAGTTCCTGTAATACCGTTTTTAAATACTATTTTAGCTAGATTTAACAAATCATAATTTACTTCCTTATAAAGTAAGTCCATAGCTGAAAAATATTGCTTTGTAAGAAGAGTGGATTGACGTAATCCTACTTTAACATTAGATACCGCATCTCTTTGTTGTATTCCTCCTAATTTCTCTGGGAATACACCAGTAATAGAACATGCTTGATTTTCTATACTATCAAGTACTGCTTGGAATGCTTGAATAGTTTGAACTTTAATTGTATCATCGTATCCATTAAATGCCGTGTTAATTACTTGCGCTCCATCTTGAGCTGAGTTGTATCAGGCAATACCTTGCTTCTTGTAAGCCATTCATTTTTGGGCTCTTTCTGGCATTTCCTCCCCTAAGAACTCTGGAAGTGATGCAGCATCAAGCCAATCACCAAGAGTGCCTGAAGAAGCAATAAGGCTGTCTCTATAGAAAAGTGTAATATCGTACTGATCTTGTAAGTTAATGGTATTCAATACAATACTAAATGGTTGTCCATTCTTATCTGAGAAAAACATTCCATTTATAGATAGAGTGCAATCTTTTGGATTAGATGCGCTTCTTATGATATTCTTTGATTCTCCTCTTACTATATAAATTTCCTCTCCAATTTTAACTCCTTCATGCCTTGTAAGCCTATCATTCTTTTCATCATAAACCAACCATTCACATTCATACACACAAATCATATTATAGTTGGTATTATAATATCCAGCCGTAGTAGACATAATAGGAGATACTTCCAAGCCTGCTATAAGCCCAGGAGTTGGAGATCCTGCTGTAAATGGCTCATAGTTTGTATATGTTTGAACATATACATCATTAGTTTGGTGAGAGTTGTAACTTGTTTTGGTTTTAAGAATTTCTTTAGCTTCAGAAGAAAGTTCTTTACCATATTTAGCTAGAATCTGATCTTTAGTCATTCATTTACGAGCTACAGCTCTTGGTGAACGATTGAGATAAAACGAATTATTATTTCTTTCAACAAAGGTATCAACTGGATTAAGAATTTCCAAATCAAGATTTGAGTTGCTTCCAGATGGAGATGTTTTATAGTAAGCAAGACCTCCTATTAAAAGGTCTGTAAACAAATCTCTCATTTTATTCTTTATATCCAAATCTCTAGAATATTTAATATAATTTAATATATTCTGCGCTGATTTTTCATATTCAGACACGTAACTCTTAGATATATCCTTTTTAATCCTTTCCACCTCTGCCGCGTAATAAGGATCATTAAGAACTTCTTTACCTTCTTGAAATATCTGTAAAATCGCATTCTGTAATTTTTCCGTAAAAAACTTATAAACTTCAGAATGTATTTTAAGCTGCTTATCTCTCATTATATTAGTTACTGTTTTATCGTCCTTACAAGTAACCTGAAGATCTGGATCGAGTTCTAGATATTCTCCAACTAGCACATCAATGTGCTTTTTAATTAATGGAGTAAATCCTACTGATGTAGGAGTTCCTATACCATAGTTTTCTTCCAAATGCCTAAATTGCTCAGGATCCCTAACACAATGATAATAATTATAAGCTTTCTTTAATTGCGTCTTCTCGTAAACAAGATCAGAAATACATGAATTTATCTTTTCTATTTCTAATTGTTTATTCATCATCGTATTCTTTTACTGCTTTCCAAAACTTCACAACTTGCATTTTTCTAGATCTCATTTCTGCCTTAATAAAATCCTTAAATCCTTGTTCAGAGCCTTGATAAGCTAGTACAATAGGAGATAACTCCAAATCTAAATATAACATCAATCCTCATAAAGGAGGATTCATATCTTCTTTTTCTATATTTAATTTACCGACATATTCTCTTCCTGTTTCAGATTTGATTATATCTAGTATTTCTTGTTTTAAGTTGCTTTCCATGATTTAGTAGGAATAGTTCCAAATCTTCTATATCCTCTTTCATCAACATATCAACCAAAATCTTTTCATTGGTTTTTAGTTGTATTTGTTTTAGGGGCTACACCAGCCATATCTTCATCGCCAATTTCACATTGTCCCATAGCTGCTATAATATCAAATTTACGTTTATTCTCATAAGTATAATTCAACATTTGATCTAGCATATCTTCAAAGTCAATAGTATGTCAATAATCTGCTATAAAATTAGCAATGAGTTCAAGACCATGTCTAATTACAGCTTCTGTAGCCGGTAATCCTATTAACTGTTTTGCTCCTCTAGACTTTTTCATTCCCCCAGACAAAGCAATTGCTGGCCTAGTCATAAATAGATTAGATTTTCCTTTTTCTTTAAAATAGGTTTGAATAGAGATTTTTGTGTACTCAAGCATTGCTTTACAATTATATCATGTAAGCAATTTCATAGTTAGATCATAAGCCTCTCTAATATCGTTAGGTCTATATTTATACATGGCAACATATTTAGAATCTTGCATACCATAAACTCTCTTTTTGATAACGACACAAAAATCAGACACGTCACTATCAGTTGCAGAATCTTTTCTTCCCATATCAATTGCATCTATACCAGCAACATACAGATTTTTAACTACTTTTCCAGTTTCATCTAGTTGAGGGGTTTCAACTACTAATAAATGAGATGAAGGGCTATCTTTAGCGATAACTCTTTCATGCCCATCACCATAAGACGGATCTCATAAAAGCGCCATTTTTCTAGGTTTCTCGCCCTGTCCTTGGACTTTAATTTGAACCATTCTTTCTGCAATTGCGGCAGCATCAAATACGTTATCTCCATGTTTAGAAAGAGCTTCTCTTGGAGTAAAGCAGTGCTCAGCACATTCTGTTAAATAGTCTTTATCAAGTAGTTTAGCTCTTTGTGCTTCAAAATGTTCTTTAAGTTTAGGTCAATTTGTAACGCCTCTACTATCTAAATATTCTGAAGTTAAAGCAAATTTATGAGCAGGTAAAAAGAATGCAGTTATTTCTGGCCTTCCATCATCTGAATCATAATTCTTATAAGGTAATATATCATATGCTTTAGGATTAAGAAACATTGTCCTAAGTCCTCCTAAAGCCATATCGTCGCCCCCAGTATTATGCGTAATAAAATTATTAGCTAAATATGTATGAGCCCCTGCAGCCGTTAAATTATATACAGGACGATTTCCTATATGCTCAACATCTATTACATGAGCTTCCCTAATTCCAATATAAGTATAATAATGCTTATAAGAATCTGATTTCATGCTATATTCTTTTGCTTGTTGAAGAACCTCTTGTTTATATTTTATTCTGATCGGAATTTGTTCTGCAAATTTAACTATACTTACCGCATCAGAAATTTCAAGCTTATAACATGGATTTTTATCTTTTCTATTAGGAGCTATTCGCGGTTCTATTTTATAAATTTTACCGTAAATGCCAAGCTTTTTTAATAGAAAATCAATTTGTCCAAGTATTTCTTTTGAAGATTGTGTAATGGAAATCCTATAATTATTTACTTTAGTTTTTGGAACTGTTCCATCTGTGTCAAATAAACCTGCTAACATCTGAACGGTATCTTCTTTTGTTAGTTCGTTATAATATGTTGGAAGACGTTTATTTGTTTTGACTTGGCCATAAATTCCAATTTCTTTTAATTTAGGACAAAGCTTTTTAATTCTAAGCTCTTTATATAATTTCCCATCAACAGTTAGTCTTGATGGCCTATCCAAAGAGGTTTCGTAGTTAGATTCAACATAATTTAATACTTCTGGATCACAATTTGATATACGGGGAGTTTTATCATGGCCATACGTACCATCTCCTATAAGGAGTCCTACTAAATATGGGTCAAATAATTTTTTATCTCCCCATATATCAATCTCATTACAGATTCCGATAACATTATATTTTGCTTTCATATTAACTTCATCCGCTCGAACCCATTCGTAATTAAATCATCTAGCACGTTTATTTGTTCCTTTTTCAATTCTAGATGAATGCCTAATTCTTGTAAATATCGGATGATCTGCACTACATTCTAAAATTCCCTTATCTGTAATTATTCTTACACACTCTTTCTCTTTCGGCTCTTGGAACGATTCGATATCTTCTTGTAAAAACTTACCTTCGTGGAATCCTAAAATTCCGTCTTCTTTTTTAAGATCTTCAATATTAACTTGTTTACCAGATTTTGTTCATACTTTAGTTCCAGCGCAAACACAACCTAAAGCAACTCTTAATCCAAAGTGTTGACCTCCGAGCTCTACAAGTGCTTTACCTTTAATTCATGATTCTGTCAATATGTTATTAGACCCCGCTTCTTCATATACAAGTCTATCTCGTCTGTCGCCTCTTATTTTATCTGATGTGTTGGCAATAATTGAATCTATTTCAGATCCTCAACCATATTCTGTTCCATCGGCCGATTTCTTTGTAGCTCTTTTTGTATCTACATTATTAACAGCAAGCCTTACGTGTCGCATCCCTCTATCGGTATGAGTATTTAATCAGTCAAGATTAAATCAACATTTATTTTTTAAAGGAGTTAATTTAGCGTCATCTATACACGTTAGTAGAACTTTATATTTACGCCTAACTGTATAAGGGCACACAGACATCGATGCAGTCATTTCTGACCAACCTACCCCTCTCGCTTTTAGTGCACAAGCATCTAGATGCAATTTTGAAGCCATTTCTACATAATGGAATCATTCGTATTGTTTAGAAAGAAATTTAGGAAATGACTCTGCTCGACCTTCTCCTCCTTCATTCCCTTCAACAATAATATCCATTCTATAATAATTAAGATAGAAATAATTATCTCCAGTTATGTGATACTTTCCAACCGTATAACCATTAATACACCTGTCAAATTCTTCCATTCAAAAGTCTCTATACTTCTTAGAACCATAAGGGAATTGTGTGTAATGTCCAGTTTTTGTATATGTATCAGCAGCTACAGTGAATAAACTTGGTTTAAAATCAAGTCCTTTATCCATAGTTATAGGTCTATATCCAGTTAATTCATAAGATAATTCAGGATCAAAATATTCTATTTTTTCTGTAATAGGTACATCTCATTCCTGATTAGGATGAGGTTTATGTATAGTAGTAGAAGAGTCTAATATATTATTAACTTCTTCTTCAGTATTATTTTCAGATTCTTCAAAAAGCTGACGTTTAAGATCTTCTTCATATCTTTCGCTAAACGTCATTTTCTTTTCTTGCTCTTTAGCTTTTTGAATAGGAGTTTGCATTCTTGGTAATTTTCTAGGCATAACTAATCGTCAAATAATCCAACTTCTGCATCTCCTCTAACCTTTTCTCCGCTTTCTGCTAAATCCTTTTTATGCATTATTTCAAGTTCTTGTAATTGCTTTCTGCAATCAGAAATTGATTTAATATCATTAATAACGTCTTTAGGTTTATAAAGTGGTCTACCGTCAGCATCAAGATCTAAATTAAAATCAATGCTATCCAAAAACACTTGCATCTTATGCAATGTTTTAAATGCAGTCTTTATAAGAGAGAGTATAGGATCCGATTCCTGTATTTCTTGATATTTATGATATGCTGCTAGAAATTTTTCGTCTTTTAAATCCTCTTCTTTCAATCCAGAATCATCTAAAGCAGCTTCATGCTTATCTTTTTCTAGATACTGAAAATACGGGGATTTATAATCCAAAACCAAATATATATATGTAATCTCTTTATAGGCTTTTAATCTTAGTTTGCCCGTCTTATCTTCTTTACACTTATTTCTAGTTATATCTCACAAATCCTTAAACTCTTTTACAAGAAGGATACTATACTCATCTATACTTAATCTATTCTCTGCATTATCATATACAAAGAAATTCATTATTTTTTCTTAACTGTTTGCGGGAAATTAGCGTGTGTATAATTAAGTATTCCGGTTTTTCTAAATCTATCCATAACGGAATTATATTCATCGGAACCTCTCTTATAAGTCTTGTCATAATCTCCACCTCTTCCAGAATATGTTTGCCGAACTGTTGTATCTCCAGGAGTAATAGTAATCGTAGATGTTGGAGATACGCCGCCGTATATCTCATCCATTATATATGTTTGTTTACCATTAGGCTCAACATATCCTTTAATGGATCTATTTGTGGCTCCTTTATAATCACTTACTGGAGTTCCTGAAGTAAACCATTTTGTAAGCCAATCAAACATCCCAGCTGGTTTTACCTTATAAAAAGGACCTCCGCTCTGCATCTTCTTAATAAGGTAATCAAATTTACCGCCTTCTTTAAACATACTATTCTGTTGCATTGCTTGAGTTATTTGGTCTTGATATTGAGAATAAATTGTAACTACATTTTTAAGCAAGTCTTGATTCTGTTCAAGCATTTGCATAGCTTGTTCTGGTTGCTGTTTAATTTGTTGTACTAATTCGTCTGGAAAATCTTGTCCTGCTTGTTTAAAAATTTGCTGATAAACCTCAGGAACTTTACAAAACGACTGAGCAGCCGCTTGAATTAATTGCTCATCCATATTATTAAACGTGAATTAAATCCTTAGTAGAGAATATTGCTTCGTGCATTACTTGATTCTTATCAAATCACCTTGTTTTAATACCGATAAATATACTCTCTTTTTCATCTGAATCCTTATTAACAAAAGATTTCGTTACCTTTTCAACTACATACATAGTAGGCTTATTTTCAATTGCATCATGCCTAAGTGTCACTATATCTCCAGGCACATAAAATGTTTTTAATTCATCCATATTACATTACTTTTTAACGAATCTACAAAGCACATTTGCTTCGTCAATCATATATCAATTCTTTTTTCTAAATGGAACTGGAACTGCAATATGTCTTATCAAGCATACATCTTCGCCTGGTACACAATTAGTGCAATTAGGACCAACGGCAATAACTTTAGCAATATCAATGTATTCTTGAGAATCTTCCATTTCTCCAGTTTCATTAGATTTATATTTCTTTGTACTTTCAACTCCAAGTATAAGCCCTGTATCGGTAGTCTCTATAGTCCTGTAAGGATTCTCCGGATAAAATTCTACCAATATATTCC
>ERZ808266.821-NODE-821-length-10004-cov-2.465775_pt1 | contig 10004 bp, 5 predicted proteins | sample MGYA00521278_ERZ808266 | MGnify/ENA primary metagenome ERZ808266 (study PRJEB31516, sample SAMN03275591) | gut metagenome | biome: mammalia-associated habitat; material: feces | host: Papio cynocephalus | place: Kenya | collected 2012-08-02 ... | reverse complement strand
TGGCACACTGGCAACCCGTTCAATTACACCGTTACCGAGAATGTTGAAGGTATGCAGAAAGCGATGGCGGCTTACCAATTGAAACTTTCGTCTCTTGACGAGAATACGAAAAAGCACATGAACAGTGTTGCAAATTCGTTCGTTAAAGTATCGGATAGAGGAAAGACGTTAGGGGAAAAATTCAGGATGATCGTCGAAAGCGGTGCTGAAAACTGGGGAAAGTTCAGTTCGAAAATGCTGGAGTGGAATAATCACATGACTAGCTCAATTTACGGCCTCTTTTACACTTCAGAAGATGTAACAGGAACCATAAAAGGTATTGCCGAAGATGACGTCCCGAGAATTATAAAATTCCTTCAGCAGAAGACTGGGCAGTACGGAGACGACTTCAAGAGACTCTGCATGGAGCAACCGGGACGTTTCAGAACGATGCTTGAAGAAATTCTCGGCTCTGCCACTGTGCTCGTGCCTGAAATAAACAAAAAGCTCCACGAGCTGACAGGTCTCACGTTCAACGGTAAAAACGCGAGCCCAGAGAGCACCCCTCTGAACTCAATTCAGAGAAGAGTGTTCGCAAACCTTGGTTTCAACAGAAAAGCTTACGACAAGCTTGCGCCATACCTCACAGACGGCTCGTACTAAAAAACGAGCTACAGGGGCTTTATAACGAGTATAAGTCAAGACTCAACGGGGGCGCTACAAAACAAGAGATTTCGTCCGCCAAAGCAAGCTATGATGCACTTTGGAACATCGCGAAGAAAGGAATCGGCTACACTTTCGTCCCGGAAGATAAGAAATCGAACAAATCGCCTAAAGATTCCGCCAAGAACAAGGCGGATCAAGAAGCCCGTAAGGCTGACCAGGCCAGCTTGAAGTCCTTGCAAGCAAGACTAAAGCTTATCAAGGACGCTTATTCCATGTACAAGCAATATTACGACAAGCTTCATGACGAAGTGGCTGCTGCGAAGGTTGTCGCCGGCAAATTCAGAGGGCAAGGGTTATCCAATAATGACATTACAAAGATTATGTCAGAAGATGGCCTTAGAAGCCTAATGTCCGACTATGTGGCCCGCGTCAGGAAATGGGTTCCTCGCCAAAAGTCAGAGATGAAGGACAACAAGGATTCCGCCATTGCTGAAGGCGTAAGGGAAATCAACGACATTGACTTCAGGAAGATGACGGAAGGAATGTCTGACTTTTCATCTTCGGTTGACAAGTCTTTGAAAGAAATGGACCGCCGCTGGAAGTCCTACCAAGGCTTTCTGAAAGCAACCGGAAATCCCGCTTTTTCCGCATCCGCATCAGGGCTTTCCTCTGACGGCAACTCCGTGTACAGGAAAGGCTTTGAAGGCCTTTACTCCGATTATCTGCGCGACTATATCAGCGGTATATCTCCTCACGTAGGCGGCATAAGCGCAGCGAAGCTAAAAACCATGTCAGACGAGGACATCAAGAAATTCTTAGGAAGCGTGTTTGCGGACAGCGATCCAAAGAAAATCGACGGTTTGACAAGCGCCTTGAAAAAGTTGCGAGATACAATTGTTGACACTGAAATGCAGGACGCTGTCAACGCTTACATTTCAATGATAGGAAAGGCTGTTGATGAAGCGTCTGTTGCAGGAAGAGCAAATGGCGAATACGAGACAACGAGAACCAATCTCGACAACGCGCTTTCGACGGGCATTATTGACAAGGCCTCGCATGACGCAGCTGTACGGATAGCAGAGGCTGTCCGAGACAACGAGATATTGAAGAGCACAGCGAGTTATGCGGCTTTGTCAAGTTATGCCAACGGAATGGCCGATGACACTTTTGAGAAAGCTTATGAGGACGCTTTGAAAAACCTCAAGCAGCAGCTCGATGCGAACACTATTTCTTCGACACAGTATGCGAGCGAGCTGAAAAAACTTGACGATATACAAAAGAAACGCGCTCGGTCTGGGATATTTGGAGGCAACTCATCCAAAGCGGCATTCCTAAAAGGCGGGCTTCCTGGCCTGCTTGGCTATTACAATGACAACGCGAATGCGCGTAGAGTGTATCTCAAGGGACAAGGACTTTCATCGGAAGATATAGAAAACGATGATATTGTCAAAAAAAATACAAAGCTTGCAAGCAATGTTGACGAACTCATCACGGAATTTGGTAGCCTTGGCAGCTGTATTGAAGCTATAAACGGAGTATTCAATGGCTTACAACAGGCGACGCAAAGCCTTTCCGAAATGTTCGATGCGCTCGGAAACGAGTATATGGCGAACTTTTTCTCTGACACAAGCGACGCTATAAGCGCCGTTGGAAGCGTGTTTTCTCCAGTAGGTGACATTGTCAAAAGTGCAACGAGCGGAGATATTGGGGGCGTTGTTTCTAACGCAATCTCTGCGCCTATCAAGATTTTCACGAATCCGATAACCGCTTTCGCGAAGTTGCACGACAAGAAACTTGACAGGCAAATCAAGGAGCTTGAGCGTGCAAATAAAAATATTGAGAACGTCAGGAACTCAATTGACAGAAACTTGCAAAACACGCTCGGAGGCATTTATGCGTACAGAAGCAAACAAAAGGATGCGAATGCTACCGGCTCGTTTGAGTATTACGACCAGATGTATGCTTCATATGAGCAACAGCTTGCAAACCTTCAAGCACGCAGAGACAAAGAGGACCGCAAGAAGAAGACGGACAAGGGGCAGCTGGCTGACTACGACGCTCAGATAGATGAGTTATCAGACAAGATCAATACCCTTGCTAAGGATATGGCAAATTCGATCTACGGCATAGACGTGAAGAGTTGGGCAAAAGAGCTTACTGATACACTTGTTGAAGCTTGGGCTTCTGGCGAAAACGCTGCCGAAGCGTATGGAGATAAGGTTCGCGACATCATGAAGTCTGTCGCCAAGAACATGCTTTCGCAGATGTACATAGAACAGTATTTCCAGCCAATAGAAGATCTCATTGAACAGCGCATGAAAGAGCGCAAGGGCAAGCTCCTGCCGGAAGACATCGCTTCGTTTGCCCAGTCTCTTATGGATGCGTCTTCATTGGCGACAGACGCAATAGACCAGACTCTTGAATACTGGAAGTCGCATGGCTTGGATTTGTCGAACTCCAATTCAAGTAGCATGACAAGCTCTATTAAAAGCATCACGGAAAACACCGCTGATATTCTTGCGAGTTATATCAACGCCATGCGGGCTGACGTAAGCGTTCTTAGGCAAGTACAGGGGCTGTATCTCCCTAAGCTGGATGTGACGACGCAAGCCCAGCTGCAACAATTAACGATGATCTCAGAGAACACGTTAAGAAATGCAGATGCGGCAGTCTCCATACAGACTTCAGTTAGCGATATGCGAGACATGATCAACAGAGCGCAGAACAACACGAAACCGTTTTATGTTTATGTCAAATAAAAAGAATAATCTTAGCGTCGCCGAGCAGATGCTTAACGACATGCTAAAAGAACGAGCCATACAATTCGGGATGTGTGACCGAGGCAAAAAAGAGTGGAGGGAGCGCAAGTCGCTCTCCTCCCTCCTTGAAATGTACGTCCAAAACATGGAGTTTATTTTGGATCATCCCGATTATGTTACTAACGAATTTCTTCTGACACATGCAGACGACTATACTCTGCATGATCATGGGATATATGTAAACGAACAGTTCTCTATCACCGTTCCGCCCGACTTGATTGTAAGAGGAGAATGTGACGGAGAAGTGTTGTGCCCCTGTTTTTCCGCGCCAGAAATGTACGTATGCGACAAGAGCAATGTTGATATACATGTCTTATATAACTCAATCTCCTACATACGCATATATGGCCATTCAAAAGTGAACATTAAGTGCGAAAAAGGTGGAAAGGCGTTTGTCTATCAATTCGGAGGTTCCGTTATTTATTCCGGAGACGGAAAAGTTTATGTTAGGGAAAGGCGGCATGAATAATCTATACATCTTAATTGCATATTTATGCAATTATTTGTATATTTGCCACAAATAAACGCGCTACTATGAAATACTATAAGTATTACATACAGAAAGAGGCAGACGGATCGCCAGTGAAGGAAACAGCCGAAGACTTCAACATCTACGAGGTGGACAGCAAGTTTTACGGCGGGGCGTCCGCAAAGGAACTTCCCAAGAGAAACTGGAACGACGAACACGGGGACGATGAGTTCGTCCCCAGCAATCTCATGATGGAGTCTGTTTCGCATTCCGTAAAATTTGGATATAAGGGTGACAAATACTCAGCCAACAAAGCCCTAAAGGATTTCATTGATTATCTATCAAATGGCGGATCAATGAAAATCTATGACGAGTACAACAAGATAGGCCGTCAGCACGTGCGTTTCAGCTCCGTATCAGACGACGCTGAGCTTGTGCGAAGTGACGAAGGCGATATTCTTATATTTACAGTCAATCTAAAAGTCAATGACCCCGTGACAGATGTAGTTCTCGGGAAGTAACAGAAAATAAAGCATGGCTAAATGGTGCATATACGACAAGAACGGCAATGTGATACACGAGAGCGTCACGGAGTACAACGGAGATGGGGACGTTGTCGTTCAAGACACTATTGAATATAGCGGGAAATGGATGGGTGAGTGTTATGTCACCGTATCCATAAAATCACCATATCCGATAAATTTCCAAATCGGTGATTATATCATATACAGAAACGAGAAGTTTGTTCTTGACGGCGACCCGTCGGTTGTCAAGAAGTCAAGGCGCGGAACATACGGTGAAGGTTTCGTATACGATAGTATCAAGTTCAACTCCCTGTCTGGCGAGCTTACGCAGATGCGTTTCCACGACTGGGTGCTTTCAGACTGTCAGCTGCACTATACATCGTTGCCTTCCTTCTCGTTCTATTGCAAGGATGTTGACGACCTTGCTGACCGTCTTCAGGCCAATACGGACAGATGGTGCAAGGCCAACGGTTACGCCAAGGAAGACTACTGGGTGTTCTATACGCTTAGAAACAACACAAGCACAGGGACGTCTGACGCCGGCCAATCACAAACCTTTTACGAGCGCACCTTACAACGCGCCAAAGATATTTCAGATGACGAACAGTTTCTTGCGTCGGTCAAGTCTAACTGGGAGAAAGCTTATGGAATAGGTTCCGCTTATTCTGACAGCCGAGACGATGAGCGTTATGACAGGACTTTGAGCGCCAGTAGCCAAACCGTTTGGGATATGATGTCCTCCATCAAGCAGCAGTTTGGTTTAAACTTCATCATCAGAGGCCGCAATGTGTATATTGGTATGTCGGGAATACCGACAGACCACATATTTAAATACGGGAAAGGCAATGGACTATATGAGGTTGATAAGAACGCGGAGCAAGACCAATCTGTCGTAACAAAGCTTCACGCATACGGAAGCGACCAAAACCTTCCGACACGATACTATGCCGAGATAGCTTCCGTACCTTACGCAAAGGTGAAATCCATCTACTTGAAAGATGACGTGGACGAGACATCATCTGTAGTCATGGCGCAAGTCATTCTTGATTTGAAATGGTCGGATAAATACTTTAACAACGTCATAGACCAGTCGCAATCAGATAGTGACGTCTGGCTTGTCGGCCTGCGCGTTAGCGATATTGAAGTAAATGGCAGGGTGTTTCCGAATGGGGAGGATTTGTACCTGACTGTTGGGTATAACGAAAAATCTTCCGCTCCAGACAATAATGTCGGCAACAAAGAAAATGCGTTGGCGTTTATTAGATCGGTTGCTGTCAATGAAACGATAGAGTTCACGAGCGGAGTGAATAAGGACTCATTCCCATCAGACCACAAGAATTACCCGTCTGCGCAAAGCCTGCCGAACAACATGGCTGTTAACAGTCTTATGCTTCCAGGATTCCCGACCTATGCGCTCTCGGACCTTTGTAAAAGCGAATATGACAGTGAGAAAGACGTTACGAGATACTATATCCGTAAGGCAGACAAAGGGGAAGATTGGATAAACTTTCATGAAGAGAGCGGAAAGCATATCGTGACATTCTCTGACAACCGGCACGATCCGTATATCCTATCCATGAACGCTGAAAAAATCGGCATCAAGGAAGGTGACATCTCGTGCACGGAGGAGAACGACGACAACGGCCTTGAAAAGGTATATCCGACCATCGAGAAGATGACCGGCGTTGACGCAGGCTTGTCTACAACAAGCAGGCTTGATGAAATCGCTGCTGCGGATGTCATAGACGACAACGGAGCGTTTCCGACGGACTACAAGGAAGAAAACATCAGCGGTTTTAAGGTATACCTTCCAAACCTCGGCTTTGACCTGAGGCAGGCGGCAAAGGATGCCGGTGGGTCAGATATGAAAATCAGCATGAAGGACGGTTTTTGCGGAGGCCGCACTTTTGACGTTGCGCAGGCAAACTACAAGGAAGGCAAGTGGGTGTTGGACTGCAAGCGTTCTCATGATGAAGCATTAGACCTGTGGTTTCCATATTCTTACGCCAAGTCTGTAAGCAACATTGATCCGTCTATGGCTAATGCGTACCAGATACGAGAGGGAGACCATTATGTCATCACTGGAATTTCGGTCAGCGATGTCAATTATGTTTGGGCCGCAAGCGTAAGACTACTTAGAAAGGCCGTTCATTGGCTATGCAAAAACGATTATACAAAAAATACATACTCGCCGAAGATAGACGAGATATATATGGCCCGAGAAGCAGAATCCGCTAAGAAACTCGGGAAGGATAGCCTTCATGATACCATCAAAGAAGGCGACATGCTTATATTCCAAGATGAAGACTTGTTGCTCGACGGTAAAGTGTTTATCGATCAGCTTGGAATAAAAGAGAACGGGAACAACGGGATACCGACCTATGAAGTAACGCTTCGAGACGAGGTTACTATCGGGACCATTGAACGCATACAGAATAAAGTAGATTCAATTGCGAACGATGTAAAGACAGGTAACGTCGGAGGCGGTCTCACAAGTGCTTCCCAAGTAGAATCGCTCATCAGGGCATATGGGTCTACGCTCTACCTCTCCAAGCAGCAGGCGGACACGGCGAAGGGACGCATCACGTTTGAACAGGGGCTCACGTCGGACGGAGACGCGGACATCAATGGAGACGAGAGGGTCGGTGGTGACGAGCGCGTGGAAGGCAACGCAGAGGTAGGCAAAGACCTCGGCGTGCATGGTGACGCGACTGTTGACGGCAACCTCAACGTGGGTGGCGAGACATATCTGAAAGACCTCACAGTATCGGGTTCGGCTCACTTCTTTGAGCTTGTGATAGACAAGATCAAGGCGGCTGGCGGCACATACATCTTCTCTGCGGCCAACTCGTTCAATGTGGACAGGGCGGTTGCCGGCAACAATGTGGTGCGCCTCTACTGGCTGGCCGAGAATGGCGGCAAGGGAAGCATGAACACGTGGGAGGTGGGCGATCAGGCCATCAGCATGGATTTCAACCGTGCGAAGGTTGGCGAGACCTTCAGCGCGAGCAACAAGTATTGGTGGGCGTTGGTCACGGCGACAAGCGGAGATACGCCCGAGAGTGTGGAAGAGGAGAACGGCACCAAGCATCTGTACCACTGGATAGAGGTCAGCACGTTGGAGAAGGCTGACGGATGTACCGTGGAAGCGGAGGCGGGCGATGCCGTGGCGCAATGGGGAAGCCGTAGCGCAGACAAGAAACGACAGGCCGCTCAGATGATTGCCGCCTACAAGTCGCCCGACACAGGTGTGGAAGCTCCTTGCTGGGTGCAGTACGTAGGTATCAACTCTTTCACCATCACCGAGGACAACCGTCTCAATCGCGTGGCCTACAACGGTAATGTCTTCAAGGGGGCTTTTGTCGCGACAAGCGAGGGCGAGCAAGGGCGTGACCTGCTCGAATGGTTGGAAAGCCTTCAACGCGAGAATGACACGCACTTCGACATCTGGTATGGTGACGAGGTACCCTCCCTGGAGAACGAGCCTGCCGTAGAGTGGACGACGGACAGCAAGAAGGCCGAGCACGTGGACGACCTCTATTTCGACCGCTCGGACACGGCGAAGAGCGACGGCGGCCACTGCTACCGCTTTGTCGCAACAACCAAAGACAGCCTTACGACTTACACCTGGGAGGACTATACCGACCACGACACGCTGAAAGCCCTCACCAAGGCGCAGAACATCGCTGACGACGGGGTTGTCACCGCAGGGACGGAGAAGATGCAGCTGCTCATCACGCTCAAGAACATGCAGTCGGAGTTCTCTTCCTTCAGCGAGCCGACGACCGATAGCTCCGTTAGCTACACGCAGGCCTACGGGGCGTACAAGAAGGCCTATAACAACTTCGTGTCGGCAACGCAGGATATCGTGAGCGACGCTAATATCGGCAAGGACACCATCCTGTCCGACATCGGCCTTACGTCAGAGAGTTACGTGAACCTTTACTACAACTACTACTCCACGCTCGGCAAGATGCTCGAAGCCAGCGAGGCCAGCATCAAGGCGAGCATCAGCACGATAGGCGGCAGGATAGAGATGGCCGTCACGAAGAACGGCTTGAAGACCGCAGGCATGACGGTGGAGGACGAGCACATAACGCTTGATGCCAAGAAGACGACTGTCAAAGGCGACCTCACCGTGCAGGGGGCCATCACGGACAGCACAAGCTATGTGGGCATGGACGGCTCCTTGTGGTCTCCCAATGAGGTAGGCGAGTTGGAGAAGTCTTCCGCCAACCTCTTGGTGGGCGACGGCAATACCCTCTTTGTGCCCGTTGATATGTCCACCATCAAGAGCGTGCAGATACAGACCGCAGACCCGTCACTTGTTTCAGACGGCAATCCTACCAACGCAAGCACGGCGCTCGTGACGCTCCCGATGTATGACGCGGTGGATCTCGGTTGTGGCGTGACGATGCCTGCATACCGTCGGTCGGGCACGCACGTGCTTGTCCGCAACGCCTTCTCGCTGTCCTACAACCAGTGGAGCAAGGGCGACGGATGGACAAACGGAGACCTGCGGAGAAACATCGCCTCTGCCGCAGTCTACATCTGCACAGACCCTCGTACACTGGCGTTAAGCAACTACTCGGCTTCCGCTCCTGCCATCACCGCTGACGGACGTGGCGACGGCGGAGCGACGGCCGACTACTTCAAAGGCTGCATGTCGCTCAACGGGAGACGTGGGAGGTGGCTTGTCCTGCTTCCAGGCCAGCAGGTGGAGCTTGTATCAGTCATCACCATGTGGCAGACGGGCACCAATACGCCCGTGCCCTACCTGTCATGGTATGTTGCAGGCGGTGACGGGATGGACTGGTTGGAGAAGACCGTCTCTTTCCGTCCCGACGGCACGGGCTACACCGAATACGATGCCGTGTTTCGCTCGGCCGTTACAGGAGGCGAGCATTTCGGCATCGGGGGTATCGACAAGTACGCGGACGCTTTCTTCGGCTACCCGAAGTTGAGCGACGCGTCGAACCTCTCCGAGCAGGTCGTGGTGACACTCTCGGCAGACAGCAAGCCTTACATCACAATCGAATAGCAGTCATGGCAGAGAATATCAACATAGTTATCGGCAATGTGGTGCGCCAAGGAGGTGTGGCTCGTGTGCGCGTGTCGTGGCCGACAAGCACGGTCAACAAGCTACAGGTGAACGAATGGCCCGTACTGCTCAACGCCCTGACCAAGACCGCATACACCGACGCGACAAAGAACAACGGCTTCACCTACACTTTTCCTTTTGCCCTGTCCAAGGGTACTGGCTTCCCTTATTGCCTGCCCATGGAACTCGAAGAGGAGGTGGCGGTGGCCGTGCTCGGATAAATAACCTACTAAAGACAATATACGGATATGGCATTGAACATCAAGAACAAGAATACAGGTGACTTGCTCACGGCCACGGAGTTTAACATGTTGGTTCAGGCAGTCAAAAACAATGAGGCAGACATCGCCTCGCTGGGCGACAATGCGGTGAAGATGGTGGCCCTCACGCAGGCCGAATACGACAAGATGGTGACGGGCGGCACGCTCGACGCCAATACTTACTAC
>ERZ808266.820-NODE-820-length-10005-cov-3.292362_pt1 | contig 10005 bp, 6 predicted proteins | sample MGYA00521278_ERZ808266 | MGnify/ENA primary metagenome ERZ808266 (study PRJEB31516, sample SAMN03275591) | gut metagenome | biome: mammalia-associated habitat; material: feces | host: Papio cynocephalus | place: Kenya | collected 2012-08-02 ... | reverse complement strand
CTCCACAATTTAGAAAGACCAAAGAAGGCTTAGGAAGGCTTATCCAATAACAATCCTCAAAATCACTCAATATGAAAAATTCCACCAAAGAAACAATCCAGCACTGCTCCGCAGTAGCCATGCTCCTCGGCGGCTTCGCCCTCGCCGTCGCAGGTTTCATCGTACCGCCCACCGGTCAAATCCACGAGTCTGTCCTCGGCATCTTCGCCGAGTGCCTAATCTACGCCGGCTCCATCTTCGGCGTCACCATCTACATCCAGACAAAGTACTCCGAACTCCGTTCCTATCTCGACAACAAACTCAAAGACGAGGATCGCACCAAACACAAGTCCAAAGAATAGCCCAAGCCAAAGAATAGCCCAAGCAACAAAAGTCCCCAATACGTATCCGTCCCATCCGCCCTATACGTCCTAACATTAGCAACAAAAGTGGCCCTATACCTCCTAACATTAGCATCAAAAGTGGCCCTATACCTCCTAACAATTCCCAATCATCATGCGTAAAATCACAAATATAATAGTCCATTGCTCCGCCACCCCCGAAGGCAAGTCCTTCACAGTCTCCGACATCGACCGCTGGCACCGCCAACGCGGTTTCGCCTCCATCGGCTACCACTACGTCGTCTACCTTGACGGCAGCATCCACACCGGCCGACCGCTCTCACAAGTGGGAGCGCACTGCCAGGGTCATAACATCAACAGCATCGGAGTATGCTACATCGGTGGCATGACCTCCGACAACAAGCGTCCCAAGGACACGCGCACGGCAGAGCAGAAGCTCGCCCTCATAGAGTTGCTGAAGCACCTCAAACAGCAATTTCCCCATGCCGCCATCCACGGCCACCGCGACTTCGCCGCTAAGGCGTGCCCGTCTTTCAACGCGACAAAGGAGTATGCCAACATCTAAAGTCCACCCTGCAAAGCAGCCTGTAATATACTGCTAATGCAGCCGACAGCAACGCTAAAGCCCAAAAACCAATGAGCAGACTCACAATTCTTATTCTTTGTGCATTTGTACTATCATGCAAGAGCACAAAGACAGCCACGTTCAACAATGAAAGTGAGCGCAGCGCCGCTGTGCAAGCACAATGGCGTTCCGCTCAAAATCTTTCATTCCGTGACATTCAGCGGCTCACCGCCCTTTCTTTCGATAGCTGCGCGTTCACCTTCGGGGTTCCGGGCAAGCCCGAAACCCCTCAAGGTGACGCTATCAGCTATCCATCGGGCAAGCCTAAAGGCAAGCCCCAAAAATCCAACAAGGCAAAGTCTTCCACATCCAAGGCTACGCCTTCAGCTAACGCCAAGTCTTCGCCTTCAATCTTTCCCCACGGCAAGCCGTCATCCATCAAACTCTACGGACTTCACCTCTCCCAAAAGGTCGAGGAAAAGTCCTCCATGTACCAGAGTGAGGCGGACAGCCTCGCCAAGGCGATGCAGTCCTCATACGACAAGTCGCAGGTCAGCACCAAGTCAAGGACTTCCGTCCCCTTCACGGCAAAGCTCGCTGTTGCCGTCCTCTTCCTCCTAATGGCAGCAGCCATCATCTACTTGATCCGTCGCGTCCGCTCCGCCAAGCGCACATCGTTCGGGAGCCGCCTGACTCCCCAGTAGACCGACGGCTCCGGCGGCGCATTGTTCGGCGGCGAGGACAAGCCACTTTGTGGCTAAGTGAAATCGTGTGTCGTTCCATTGCGTTCCGGCTCTTCGGTCTTCTGTTGCAAAAAGAGTATGCCACTTCCCATAATCCGTGCCGTCACTCTTTTCTCTGGAAGGGCATCGGACACATCGCCGCAAGCGTCGACAAGTCCGATGCGTCTTTCAGAGAAAGTGCAAGCACACGAGCCACGGCAACGGGGGAAGCGACATACACTTTCCTACACGCCAGCCCGAAGCACCTACACTACATTCCACGCCCCACGATTTCACGGCTACGCCGGTCCTCGCCACCGAACAATGCGCCACCTCCGCCGTAGAGATTGCGACATCACCCAGCCGAAACGAGTTCGTCTGACCTCTGCCGCAATCTCCCCAAACCGAGAAACAGTCCCTGTTTCTCTCTTCCGCCATCAACACGCAAGCGTCATTGTTAATGTGCAAGCACACAGCTCCAAAGATGCAAGCATCCATACTTCAGCTACGCTCATTCTCTTTTCCACAACAGAATTGTCTATCTATTTATTTATAAAAGGTGAACAGTGTTGCACACCCTTCACCTTTCAGAGATAGCGGATAAGCCTCCGTTGCACTACGGCATATCCTTTCCGCTTGCAAGCAAGCCTGATGTTTTGGCATACGGCTTTGCCGTATCTATTGTCTTATGCCGTAAGGCAGTGGCTTCCTCCGCTTCCGTCCCCGTCCGCTACGTCCGCCACATCCTTCCGTCCAGAGTTTTGGTATGACAGGCACTCCGCTAACGCTCCGCACCCGTCATGGAGAAAGTCCAATCACCGCTGCGCGGACATCGGACTTTCAGTTGTCTGTCCGAAAGGGCATTGCGTTCCAATCCGTTCCATTACATTCCGGGTCGCCGGGTGGCTCTACGCGCCACTCGCCAACCCTCCATTCCATTGCACTCCTTTACACTCCACGCCCATTCGGGAAAAGCAGAAAGAAAGCAGTCGGACAAGCCGACAGCACTCTTTCTGCCAAAAGCGGTATGGCAGAGGCGATGGATAAAAAGGTAGTCCGCCTCTTATGTCGGGCAAGACCGACAGGCGGATTACCTTTTTATCCCTCACCACTGCCGCATTACCGCCCGATGGGTCGGGCGGCTCCCTTGGGGCAGTATGTAGGGCAGTGGTTAGTGTCTGCATCCCGAAAGTCCCCATATCAAGCCGAGACCCCTCGCTTTTTCTTTGGAGTTCGCTCTTTGCAGCCTTAAAAAGTGCCAAAGGGTCGCTTTTAGTCGGTCTGAAACCCCTCGCTTTTCGTCCTCGTATGCGTGTTCTTGGGTCGTATTCGCCTTATTCGTCCTATCAGCCTTATTTGTCATCCCGAAACCCTCGGTTCATTCTGTCATCGTGGAACTTGGCAAGCCTTATTTGCCGATAGCCAACTTGGAGGTCGCTTTCATCAGCGTGGAACTCGGAGCGCATCCGCATCCCTCGGCAACTTGGCAAGCCTTTCGTGCCTTTATGGAACTTGCAGTGTCATTTCTTCTTTGTCCGTAATGTCGGCTTTTTCGCCTTTTCTCGCAACTTGCCCATTTTTACGAGCGCAAGCAACCTGTTTCTTAACATTTGTTTACATATTCCGCTATGGTTGGGCGGTTGGAGTGGGTAGGGAGTACAGGGCGGTCGGGGGGTCTTTATCAAGACGGGTTAAGGGAAAATCCCTTAACAATCCCTTAACGGCTTGTGTGTCAAGCCTTTTTGTTTTCTATCACTTAAAAATCGTCGGTTTTCTTCGGATTTCAGTGTTCATTTTATAGTCAAACTCCCTTTATACACGTCTTTTGAGCGTCATTTGGAGTGTCGTATTTTTGCATATCATATTCACCTCAAAACTGAAAGACGTATGTCAAACATCAATACCAATGCAACCGTAACCCTTACTGTCAACGGAAAACAAGCCGAGGATATGCTCCTGAAACTCAAAAATCAGGCGGCGAACCTCGAAAAAGCCATTGAGAAAGCTGCGGCGGCAGGAAACAAGCAGCAGCTCACTAAACTCAAAAGGGAGTTGAAGGAAACCAACCGACAGATAGCCCAGATAGAGAGTGCCGCAAAGGGTGTCGAGGATGTGCTTTCCCGTCTTGATGAAACCTCACCCAAGGAACTCAACAGAACCCTCGCACAACTCAAACGGAACTTGAATGGCTTGGAGCGTGGCAGCGAGGAATGGAACCGCCAATGTGAGGCTATCAAGCGAGTAAAGGCGGAAATTGCCAAGGTCAATGGCGAGCTTCGCGACAATGAGAGCCTGTGGGAACGCATGAACCGAAAGCTTAACGATTGGCAGACGGCTCTTGCCGGCATCGCGGCTGCGATAACGGGCATCATCATGGCGGGACGCTCCGCAGTCAACGCCTTTGCGGATATGGACCAAGAAATGGCTAACGTCCGCAAATTTACGGGACTTTCGGCTTCGGAGGTGAAGGAACTCAACGAGGAGTTTCAGAAGATTGACACCCGAACTGCCCGTGAGAATTTGAACAAACTCGCACAGGAAGCCGGACGGCTCGGCAAGACCTCGCAGGAGGATGTCCTCGGCTTTGTCCGTGCCGCTGACCAAATCAATGTGGCTCTTGATGATTTGGGCGATGGCGCAACCCTCACATTGAGTAAGCTCACAAGCATCTTCGGTGACGAGGAACGCCTTGGCACGGAGAAGGCTCTTCTTGCCGTAGGTTCGGTGATTAATGAGTTGTCGCAGAACTGCACGGCATCGGCTCTATATCTCGCCAACTTTGCGCAGCGCATGGCTGGTGTGGGTGCCCAGGCGAAAATGACCATCCCCGAAATCATGGGATTTGCTGCCGTCTTGGATAGCCAGGGACAGGCGGTGGAGATGTCGGCTACTGCCGTGTCCAAGGTCATTATGGATATGTTCAAGGAGAACGACAAAATCATCAAGGCTACGGGATTGAACGCCAAGGAGTTCAACGAAACGCTCAAAAAGAGTACCAACGAGGGACTTCTTATGCTTCTCGACAGGCTTCATGAACTTGGCAACATTGACGTGTTGGCTCCTGTTTTCAAGGATATGGGGGAGAATGGAGCGAGGGCAGCACAGGTAATATCCGCTCTTGCAGGAAACCTCGACATGGTACGTTGGGAGCAGGAGGAAGCGGCCAAGGCTTTCAACGAGGGTATATCCGTTACCAACGAGTTTAACGTGCAGAACACCACAGTACAAGCCGGACTTGATAAAGCTCGAAAGGGCGTTACTGAAATGGCGGTCGCGCTCGGAGAGCAACTTCAGCCGATAATGAGCCATGTGATTTCTTCCACCACTTTGTTGTTGAAGTTCATGTCCACTTCCATATCGTTCATCAAGAACAACGCAACAAGCATCATCGCGCTGACTGCCGCTTTCGTGGCTTACAAAATTGCAGTCAATGCAAGCAATATCGCCTTCAAGGCACATTATGCGTGGCTTGTTGTTTCAAAGGCTGCTACTGCTGCATACAAAACAACAGTCGCTACCTTGCACGCGGCTCATTTGCTTCTGCAAATGGGCTTGGCAAAGCTGCAAGGCAATTGGGTACGTCAGTCATGGCTCATGTCTGACCTCAAAAAACAAAGTGCATACTTGGCTTCGGGATATGGTGCCATCGTTGCAGCAGCCATCCTTCTCGGCACGGCTCTTTATAAGTTGTATAAGCGCATGACCGAGGTAAGCCAGTCGGAGAAAGACCTGCAAGATATTAGAAAGCGAGGACAGGAGGGCATCATCGAGGAGAAGAACAAAATCAACGCCCTCATTGCAGTGGCGCGTGACGAAACGCAGTCGCTGAAGGATCGTCACACTGCCATTGACGCATTGAACAAAATCATCCCCAACTACAACGCCCAGCTTGACGACACCACGGGCAAGTACCGTGAGAACAAGAAGGCTCTTGACGATTACTTGAAATCGCTCACTCGAAAGTATGAGATTGAGGGTGCCAAGGACAAACTCAAAGAGATTGGAAAAGAGCGTGTTGACCTCAATCTGAAGAAACAGAAGCAGCAACAGATTGTGGAGTTGGATGAGCGCGAGGCACGCACTGAAACAGTCCTTCCCGGTCGCGAGGGAAAAGTGGTGCAGCTCGGTGTCAACTCGTATCGTGCTTCCAACAAGCGAGCACTTGAAAAGACCAACGAGAAACTTGCGGAGCTTGACCAGCGCGAGGCGAACATCATGGGCATCTACGGTGAGGACATCAAGAAAGATGCTCTCGGCGAGGTAAAGAAAGAGGAAAAGCAGGAACAACAGACGAATACGCCACCTCTTTCCACCACAACAGACAAGAAACATGACACGAAAAGTGAGGACGTACTGAAGCCGGAAAAGGACTGGCGCACACGCGAGCAAGCTCTCAACCGGATCGCATACGCCAAGGGTGAGAAGGACTATGAAGCCTACACTAACCGAATGACTGAAATCGACATCGAGTATAATGCCAAGGTCATGGCGAACGGCAAGGCTACACAGGAGCAGAAGTTGGAGGCGGAAGCGGCTTATTATGAAGCCAAGAAGAAGCTCACCGATGACAAGAATACGCAATCCGCCAAGGAGGAGAACGACTATTACAACGAATTGGTAGCCACCGAAAAGCAGCGGTTTGTCGATGGCAAGGTCGACCAAAAGACTTTTGACGATGCTCTCGAACTCATGGAGTTGGAGCACCTTCGCCGTTTGACCAAGGTCTACACGGAAGGCTCCAAGGAACAGCTTCAAGCGCAAAAGAACTACCAAAACAAACTCGTTGAAAACCAGAAGCGTAATCAGAAGACCATCGAGGACAGCGAGAAGAAGCACCAAAAGGAACTTGCCAAAATCAAGGAGGACTACTTCGGTGACAACAAGACCGAGAAAAAGGAGAAATATGACAAGGACTCTTCCGCTTTGGATGAAGTTTACGCCCAGGAGATAAAGGCTGCTGGCGACGATGCCGCAGAAAAGCTCCGCATTGAGGAAGCCTATCAAAAAGCCAAGGTCGCTCTCGCCAAGAAATATGGACAGGAGTACACCGACACGAGCAAGAACTTTCTCGAAACCATGACGGAGGACATGACGGAATGGCTCAACTCTGACCTCGGACAGGCGGTGCAAGGATCGTTCGACACGCTGACTTCGGGCATGTCGTCCATCTTCTCGGGCATGACTTCGCTCATTCAGGCGGAGTTGGAGATACAGACTGCTGCCATCAACAAGCGGTATGATAAGGAGATTCGCAATGCCGAGGGCAACAACTATAAAGTAAAGAAGCTCGAAGAACAGAAGCAGAAGGATCTTGCCAAGAAAAAGAACGAGGCGAACAAGAAGATGTTTGCCATGCAGGTGATTCAAGCCGTGGCGCAGACTGCGCAAAATGCACTGTCGGCATACGGCTCCGCTGCCGCCATTCCTCTTGTCGGTTATATCCTCGCACCTGTCGCCGCTGCAATGGCTATCGCTGCAGGTGCCATTCAGATAGCGGCTATCAAGAAGCAACAACAGGCAAGTGAAAGCCAAGGATATGCCAAGGGCGGTTTTACGCCACAAGGAGGTAAATATGAGGAGGTCGGCATCGTCCATGCTGGGGAATGGGTCGCATCCCAAGAGATGCTTGCATCCCCAGTTGCACGTCCCATAATCAACGCCCTCGACTATGCGCAGCGGACTAACACCATCGGATCCTTACGAGCCGATGATGTTAGTCGGACGATTGCACCAACATCGTATATCGCACCGCAACAGACTCTACCTATTGTCGTGCAGCAGCAGTCCGACGGACTGGCCACTGCCGCCATCATCCAAAACACAAAGGCAATGAAGGACTATGCGAACACGATGAAGCAGTTGCAGCAGCGGTTGTCGGAGCCGTTTGTCACGGTGAACACGGTCACTGGTGACACCGGCATCAAGCAAGCGCAAGACGAGTATGACACACTAATCCGCAACAAAACACCAAAGAGCAGAAGAAAATAACTATGGAAATCATAATCAACGGCAAGCAAGCCTATCTGAAGAAGAACACATCGTTTGACTTCATTTTCGAGAACCGCCTTTTTACGGGTTCGGACAGTTACACGCTCTCCATCACCTTTCCTCTGAAAGGTTGCGCCCGAAACATCGCCATCTTCGGACATATCCACCGCGCTGATGTCATCAAGTCAAAGGTGGTCTTTGACTGCGACATCCGTGACGGAGCCTTCTTCAAGTCCGGCTCCATCACCATCACGGAAATATCGGCAGTGGAGGTGAAGACGCAGTTCCTGGAAGGACGCAGTGAGCAGAACTTTGACGAGACGTTTGACGACATCTATCTCAACGAGCTGGATCTTGGCTACCCGACAACAAGGATAGGTCTGTCGGCATCGAACGCTCTGCAAGCGTACCCGACCAACAATTGGGTGCCGCTGCCGTGGGTGAACAACTATTCCGGAAACATACAGAATCCGTACACGGTAGGCAGCCATTATGTCACCGGCTTCGAGAATAGCTACGAGGAACACTCTTTCCAGCCATACCTATTATATATATTGAAGCGTATCTGCGACAAGCTGGGCTACACATACGATTTCACCGAGTTGGAAAAGTCCCAATACAGAACACTATTGATTTGCAACACGCTCCCTTCCGCTTGGGATGCATGGAACTTCGCCATCGCTCTTCCTCATTGGACGCTCACGGAGTTCTTCGAGGAGCTTGAAAATTTCCTTTTCGGGGAGTTCGACGTCAATCACAAGGCAAAGCGCATCGAGTTTCATTTCTCCAATGCGCTCGCCAAGGCTTCGGGCGAGGTGCTTATAGAAAAGGTGATTGACAGCTACACGGCAGAGGTCAGTCAGGAGGACGAGAGCAAGTATATGGCATCCTGCAATCTGAAGTATGCCGACAATGACGCTTTGCTCTGGGCATACTATTCCTGCGACTGGTTCATCCGTGCCAACAAGTCAAAGGCGATAGTGTATGACAAGATGATGGAGCTGGTGAAGGCTGCGGAACAGTTGAAGGTGAGCGGCGTGTACGAGGGTACGGGGCGTGACGGTAGGGGCTACAGTTGCTCGATGTGCCGTGGCTATCCGAGCGCGTCGGACGGCAACAGACTATTCTACTGCAAGGAGAACGACACTTATTTCGTGATGTACTGTTACAAGTCGGAGCTGTTCAAGTCGCAGTACGGCAAAAACTGGTACAAGTATTATAACCGATTGCTGCCTGTCAACCAGTTCGGAGAAAACTATGTCGGTGAGGATGCCGATGAGATTGAGCTGAAGATTGTCCCGGCATGGATTGACGGCACGGATGACAAGTACGGCAATGTGCTTTTCCTCGACTGCGGAGAGATGGGCAGCAGCGAGTCGTGGACGATTTCTGAAGACGAGAGCAGTAGCGGCAGTAGCAGCTCTTTTACGGGAGCTCGCACTGACAACAGTACGGCTTTCGGGCGAAGAAGCTACACTGACAGCAGCATCGACTACAACGCCGGCGACCTTGCGCAGGGTTATGCGAGCTATGCCATCGGCAAGGGCAACGAGAACAAGACGAGTGAATACTTCTCCGTCATATATGTAGGCTTTTGGGACGGGCAGACGCTCACGGCAGGGCATCAGCCACACCCGGTGGTTGACAAGGTGGAGGTGTGGGACAACTTTTCTTACTCTGTCTACAACAAGACCCTTCGGCTCAACGAGAGCACGGCAAGCGCAATGCGCAGCGTCATGCACAAGATTGACGGCAAGAAGAAGTACTCCTTCTCCTTCCTCTCCGACACGATACCGAGTCCGAGAGCACTCTTTTACATCATGGGGCAACGGTACATCTGCGAAAAAATAACTGCGACCTTCCATGAGTCGGGAAAGTCGCAGCTATTAAAGGGCGTTTTCTATCGTGTCATTGACGATTGAAAGCCGTGTCTTAGATGATTGACCGCTGCAAGGCGGTGGCGTGACGCTCGATTGTCGTGCGCAGGATCTTTGCGTAGATTTGCGTCGTCTTGATGTCTTGGTGTCCTAACATCCGCGCCACATTCTCAATAGGCACATCGTGCGCCAATGCCATCGAGGCGAATGAGTGCCGCGCCACGTGCACAATTTAAGTAAAAGTAACGAAAAGAGAAGATGAGAAGAATCAACTGCAAGTGGTTGAGAATGAGCAACATTTCTTAATTCTACCGAATAGCGACAACGCAAGACAGAGCAGGATATTGAGTTCTTTCAGTTACCAAACCGTTAGCGGTCAGTTACCGAAACCGACACTGCTAACGAAGTGAAAAGCAAATAGTTTGTCACCAGTGTTTGTTGCACAGTTCTGCACAACTTTCGATAGCGGAGAATGCTTACTGATTGATTATTTACCCCAGTTCGGGATAAGA
>ERZ808266.818-NODE-818-length-10006-cov-8.063210_pt1 | contig 10006 bp, 14 predicted proteins | sample MGYA00521278_ERZ808266 | MGnify/ENA primary metagenome ERZ808266 (study PRJEB31516, sample SAMN03275591) | gut metagenome | biome: mammalia-associated habitat; material: feces | host: Papio cynocephalus | place: Kenya | collected 2012-08-02 ... | reverse complement strand
CATGGTGGAGAATGGAGTGAAGCCATTCTTCTCTGCGCAAATTTGCATATTGTGGAACTGGTAGCCGTACATGGCCGATGCACCGATGGCACGTACCTTGCCAGCCTTGACCAATGAGTCAAGAGCCTCCATCGTTTCCTCGATAGGGTGGTCGAAGTCGAAACGATGAATCTGGTAGAGGTCAAGATAGTCTGTGCCCAGTCGCTTGAGCGTTCCATCTATTTCACGATGGATGGCCTCGCGAGAGAGACAGCCCTCGTTGAAATAGACCTTTGATGCGATGACCACGTCCTCACGGCGGATGCCCAGGTTCTTGAGAGATGTGCCCAAGTATTCCTCGCTGGTGCCATGTGCATAGCAGTTGGCCGTGTCGAAGAAGTTCACGCCCAGGTCGATGGCTTGCTTCACCATCTTCTCTGTCTCAGGCTGCTCCAAAGTCCATAGGTGAAAATCCGCTGATGGCTTGCCGTATGACATGCAACCCACGCAGATACGGCTCACCTTGATGTCCGTTTTTCCTAAAGTTGTATATTTCATCCTGTTGTTATTTATTGGCTTCATGAATACATCTGCAAAGATACTGGAAGAAATCTGAAAATTGGCTACCTATATTACAGAATTTGTGATAGGATTTACAGAAACGTTCAATCTATGCGCTTGATGAGTCTTGCCGGGTTTCCCGCTACCACGGTGTTGGCTTCCACATCCTTGGTCACTACGCTCCCGGCTCCAACCACCGCATTCTCGCCAATGGTTATCCCTGGCAAGATGGTGGCTCCTGCGCCTATCCAGCAATTCCTTTTCAGGAGCACTGGTTTGCAGGTGAGAATCTTGCGGTCATGCAGGTCATGATTGTTGGAGATGAGCTGTACGTTGGCAGCTACTTGTACCCCATCCTCGATGGTGATGGTACCAGCCGCCATCATCAGACAATTGTACATGATGGTAACATCCTTGCCGATTCTCACCTTGTTTCCTCTCACCACGTTGATGCCAGGCATCACACGACTTCCCTCACCGATGTTTCCACAAAACAGCTCCTTGACAAGTGAGTTGTATTCATCAGAGAATGGCATCGTCTGAGTGAGTTCGAAGCAAAGCTCAAAACATCGTTTACCCTCTGTAGGGTCGTTTTGCCGAGGGTCTCTCAGGTCTATTCTTATTTCTTCCATTGTATGTGCGACAAAATTATAAGCTATCTAATGAAGTGCGTAGGAGTCCACTCTTCCTTCTTTGGCAATCCGTATTTCTCCTTGCCCAGTTGGATGCTCTTCACCAGGAACGCCATGTTGCGAGCCAATTGGCGCATGGTCTGCAGTCCCTCCTCATCTTGCAGTGCCTCTCCAGGCATCCTGCCATGTACATTGTTCCAATATTGTGATGGCACAATCGGCATGTTGCTGATGGTAAAATACTTGTTGAGTATGTCGAAGGTAGCTGTGGTTCCGCCACGGCGAGCCACGGCTACGGCTGCGCCCACCTTCATGCTCTTGTCGAAGGGAGTGGAGTAGAAGAGGCGGTCGAGGAACGAGAGCAAGGTGCCGTTAGGAGAAGCGTAATAGACAGGAGAGCCCACCACGATGCCGTCTGCCTCCTTGAACTTCTCAGCTACCTCGTTCACGATGTCATGGAACACGCACTTGCCTGTTTCACGGCATTTCAGACAAGCGATGCAGCCATGGATGTCCTTGTGCCCCACGTGAATCATCTCTGTCTCCACACCCTCAGCCTCCAAGGTCTTCTGAACCTCGGAGAGGGCAATAAAAGTGTTGCCCTCTTTCTTGGGGCTACCATTGATAAGTAATATTTTCATGAGTCTTGTTCGTTTATACTTTTATTGATAATTCCTGATTCTCACGTCAATTCCACTTCCATCCAACAAATCCTTCACCTGTTGAATGTGGGTGTCTCCGTAATGGTATGGGAAGAGCACCTTGGGATTGATAACCTTGGCAGCTTTGGCAAGCTGCTCGGGTGTCATGGTGTATGGCTGGTTGCATGGCAAGAAAGCCACGTCGATTTTTTTGATGTCCTTCATCTCTTCAATGTCCTCCGTGTCTCCAGCGATGTAGATACGAAACCCATCCAACGAGAGCACGAAGCCGTTGTCCCTTCCCTTTGGATGGAACTGGGTGTGCGCAGGTGTGATGTTGTAGGCTGGCACTGCATCTATGGCTATGCCTTTTTCCATATCCTTGTGGTCTCCATTCCTTATAGCCTCGCCCTTGCCTAGCATCTTCTGGCAGTTCTGGTTAGTGACGATGATGGTGCTAGGTTTCGATAACTCCTTGACCGCCTTGGCATCAAGGTGGTCATAGTGCTCATGGGTAATGAGGATGAGGTCTGCCTTTGGCAGCGTGGAGTAGTCGGTGGCGGGCTTTAGGCTCGTCACAGGGTCCACTTCTATCTCCTTGCCATCGAACACGATTCTAATGCAGGCGTGCTTGATGGCATAAATTTCAATGCGTTTTCCGCTTGGGGTAGTGAAGGTGTCCTTCTGTAGTCCTTCCCCTGCACATGCCGTGTTACCCATGACAAGTGCCATTAACAATGCTTTTATCCATTTCATGGGCACAAAGATAGCAAAAATATGGATATGTTGGTACTTTCGGGCGAACAAAAAGCCAGACTTCCATTGGAAATCCGGCTTTTTAAAGAATTTTCTTACTCCTCAATGCGCTCAAACATCTCTTTCCACTCATTAGGTGAGAAGGTTGTGGCAATAGCCAACAGGGTAACGAATGCGATATAAATTCCCATCATCTTACATGCTCTTTAATACGTTATACACTTCCTCGTAAATCGAACAGTCACAAGTGACGTAACTCTCCAGCTCATTCTCCAGCTCATACCAATAGTCATCCTTTCCGAACGCCTCCTCCACATTGGGATTCTTGCCCTTGTAAAGAAGCTTGCCGTCCTGCAGCTTGATGTCAGTTACGATAACCCTCTCCAGCTCCATGCCATTTAACTCTCTGATGAGAGCGGCGTTGTCACCAGCAAGTTCAATCCCTTGTACTCCCTTGATAAGCAAGAGTTCCTTGATGGCTGTAAGCATGTCCTTGCGAAGATTGCTTAAAATCCCACAAAAATTATAATGCGGCATATCCATAACTCCAAAATCGTTTAACGTGTGAACCCACGGCAGACCTGCTGCAATGAAGTAATTAATAAAAATAATTATTTCCCTCCTCCCCAAATCCAAATAAAGAAAAGGTGGAAGGCTTTTACGTGCATGAGAAGACGGCAAACCTTAAAGGAAATCAAGGCAAGGAATTTCCGTGTTTTTTTTCGGTCGCTTGGGCGGCTTAGACAAAAAATACGGAAATCGTCCTTTATGGCGGTACTTGCCGGTTTCCTGTTTGCCGTACTTTTGCAAAGTAAAAACCAACACCGTCCTTTTTGGCTTTAAGAGGAGAAAAATCCGATGAAATCGGACGAAGTTATAGGATAAATGCTTACCTTTGCAGAAAAAATAAAATGTGATAGGTATGAAAGATCAATATAACTTGAAACGTTTTCTGGATGCCCAGAATGAGTATGGCATGTATGACATCGCCATGGGTGAGCTAAAAAGTGGTAGAAAACGCAGCCACTGGATATGGTATGTCTTTCCACAGATTAAAGGTCTTGGATTCAGTTACAATTCACAGTACTTTGGAATCGGTTCCATTGAAGAGGCCAAGCAATACTTAGAAAATCCCATATTAAGGGAAAGGCTGGTCAAGGCTTGCAGCCTTCTTAAGGAGCAAGCTGAACAAGGCAAGAATATGGAGGAAGTCCTCGGTGGAATAGACTCCATCAAGGTTCGTTCTTGCCTAACGCTCTTTGATTCTGTCAGTCCCCATGATGTCTTTGAGGACTGTTTGCTGGTATGTTATGACGGTGAGAAGGATAAAAAGACCTTGGATCTGTTGAAGGCAAGACCATAAATGAATTAGAAATATAGGACAATAAACAAAACAGAACTTATGAGAAAGAGATTATTATTACTTATGGTTGTGACCATGACTATGGTCATCAGCCTGATGGCCCAGAACCATCGAACAGTCATCATTTCGCTCGATGGTTGCAGATGGGACTATCCACAGATGTATGACACGCCAAACTTCGATGAAATCGCAGAAAATGGTGTGAGCGGCGTGATGCAACCATCCTTTCCGTCGCTTACGTTCCCTAACCATTACACCCTTGCCACAGGCTTGGTGCCCGACCACCATGGTATCATTGGCAATACATTCTATGACAAGGCGAGCGGGCTGACCTTTAGCCTGGGAAACAAACAGACCAAGCAAGATCCTCGTTTCTGGGGTGGTGAGCCAATCTGGATTACTGCCAAGAAGCAAGGCAAGAAAGTGGGCGTGGTCTATTGGCCAGGCTCCGATGTAGCCATCCAAGGCACTTACCCAGACTATTGGTTCAATTATGAGAAGAAGCCATTGCTTACTTTTGCTGAGAGAATCGCCGAGATAGAACGCATGCTCAAGATGCCAGCTGATAAGAGACCAGACCTCATTATGGCTTACTTCGACGAGCCGGATCACTCAGGACATAGCTTTGGACCAGAGAGCAAGCAGACCCGTAAGGCCGTGGAGACCTTGGATTGTCTCATCGGTCAGCTGTGGAGCGACATCAAGCGCATGCCAGATGGAAATGACATCAACTTAATTATCACCTCCGACCATGGCATGGCCAGAAATTCCAAGCAGCGAATCATCCACTTGAAGGATTATCTAGACAAAAGCTGGTATGAGAAGATGTACCATGGCTTCCCTACCATGATCTATCCCAAGAAAGGTTGCGAGGGCAAAATCTTGAAGGCCTTGGCCAACGTGCCTCACATCAGAGCCTATAGAAAATCGGAGGTTCCTGCCTATCTGAACTATGGAACCAACAAAAACATTTCGGATATTGTGGTCATCACAGACATCGGCTTTATCACAGGCGATACTGATAAGTGCATCGCTGGCAACCATGGCTTCGACCCGACTTTTGGCGACATGAATGTCATCTTCAGAGCCGTGGGGCCAGATTTCAAGAAAGGCTATCAGAAAGAGAAAGTATTCAAGAATGTGAATGTCTATCCATTGCTGAATCGCTTGATGGGTACAACTCCTGCCAATTGTGATGGCAATGTTGAGGAAGTAAGTGACTTCTTGAAGTAAAAAATGTAGAAAGCATGGCATTCAGGTTGTTTCCTATGCCATGCTTTCTGTGTATTCTATCTTGTTGCTTCGGGCTATAGCCCACTGGCTATGCGCATCACCTTGCTGGTGTAGTTGGGATCTTGGGCATAGCCGATGCGATTGAGGAAGGCATAATAGTCGCCACCGACATACTTGTACTGTACATCGTCCTTGTAGGCCTTGACGCTTTCTTCCCAACTGTTGAACACGTAATAGCTTCCGTCCGAAGGGTGGCGTAGTCCAAACAGATTGTGGCTTTGGAGACAGAGCGGACTGGTGAAATTGCCTGTTTCCAATAACGCTTGAGCCAGTACGATTTTCTTGAACTTCACCTCGTACTTGTCCAAGGTCTTGTAAAGGTTCTCGATGGTCAGATTGGACTGTTCATCGTCGAACACGTCACAGAACTCTTTCAGTTCGAGCGTATCCACCATGTTTGCCTTTTTGTCCATGATTGCCTTGGCTGGCATCGCGTCAGGGCATGGCATATCTTGCGCATGTCCCGTTTGCGACACAAGAATGAAGCAAGCAAACAGAATGAATGATATTTTGTTTCTCATTGTTTATTGCTTGTCTCTATTGAAGGTAGGATACTCATCTGGCAATTCGATGGATACCTCGATGAGTCCTGCCACCTCTCCACCAGGTTCCTCGAACCAAGGCGTTTGGTGCAGCAAGCGACGCTTGCCATGCTTGATGATCTCATAGGTATTGCTCTCGCCAGTCTCAATCATGTGGCGAATCATCTCGCGAGATTTCTTGCCGTGGCAATCGTATAGGTTCTGTCCCACGACACCACCGTCACGCTTTCTAGCTGGTGCATTCTGATAGAGCACCACGCCATCCTTGTCACAAACAGTGGCAGCGAATGCTACGTTTTCCAAATAATCAAATGTCTTTTCCATTTTTATAATCTTTATTTAATGATACAACTTCATTTTACTCTCATCATGAATGTTCGCATGCACCGCAATTTGAACATCCGTTGCAAGTCATCCTGCTTCCGCAAATATTGCAATGTTCCCGAAATAACGACTTCGGTTTTGTGATGACATCACCAAACAAATTGCCTTGTGGCAGATGGAGGTTGTAATGAATGGGCTTGCCAGGGTGGCTCAATCCACTCAGGAAAGCCTGCTTGCTCTGAACTTGCTTGTCATGAATCATGTATGTCTTACCATCCTTGACAAAGCAAGTTCCAGTCTCTATGAAATTAAATGATACCTGATACTTCTTGCATTGCTCGCTCAAGCTCTTTGCCCACTCATAGTGGCACGGCCTAGCTCCATCATAGTTTTCACCTCCACATAAAACGTCCTCAATTTGACCTGTTGCCAAATAACAGGAGACTTCTATTGGTCCGATGAGGGGAGCAGCCATGAATCCTTTGTGCTTTGCCGGCAACTCCAAAAGGATTGGTAAGCGTTCGTCTGCCCGCTTTTGATTTTCTGTGGTCACAGATAGAAGAACATTTTCATATCCATCTCCCCAGTCTTTTGGCAGGCATTTCTCGATTCGATGGGCACGCTTGGTGAGCAAGCGAAACACCATGTCCGGCCGAGCCTTGATGATTCTCCAAGCCTCGTCTCTCCATACATCCGCTTCCTCCACGAAGAAATCGGTACTCAGCCCCACGTACATCTCCATGCCAGATGGATACTTGTAACTGCCGTCTCTCTTTCTTTGAAGGGGCATGTCGAAGTTGCCGGTCTTGAAGACCTTGGCCGTGTCGATGCCACGCTTTCTGTCCAGAAAATACATGTAGCAATGCTCGCATCCTTCGCTTATCTTGTGGCAGCCATGCCAAGGATTCCAAATAATCATATACCTTATTAATCTTATTTCAGAAGAATGTTGTCTATCTTGTCAAACAATTTTTTTTCGTTCTGATAAGGATGAATCTGGAAGTAAGGATTGCCTGTAAGCATGGCGGATAGCTCTGTTTCACCCTTGTCATAGAAGATATGACATGGAATCCCATGACTTTCCGCATAGGCCAGTTCATAGCCTACTCCCAGTGAGGGGTTGGTGCATTCCGCAATGACCATGTCGCTTTCTCTCAGCCATGCCGTATCCTGGAGGTAGATGATAGAGTCTTGCTTCCTTCCTTTTTCTAGGAGGTTGATATCCTTGCAGCCAATATGTTCGGTGAGCACGATGTCCGTGAGCTTGATATGCTCTATGATTCGTTGGTAAAGGTCTGCAAGACTTCTTCCTCCACGTATGGATCCTGCAAAATATATTTTCTTCTTCATGTCACTTTTGTTCTTACTTTACTTCCGTCAACTTACCCGTCACGGAGTCGATGATATAGCCATGCAGGTTCACATCCTTAGGCACCAAAGGATGGTTGCGGATGGTGTTGACGGTGTTTCTCACCGAATCCTCCGTATCGTGGAATCCTTCCAGCCAGTGGTCAAGGTCTATGCCGCAAAGCCCGATGGTGTCGATGACATCCTGATGGATGCCACGCTCCAGCATGAGCTGCTTCATCTCTGCTCCGTTCATGTGGCAAGCGCCACAGTTGGAGTGGGCGATGACCATGATTTCCTCCACACCCAGCTCGTAGATGGCCACCAGGAGGCTGCGCATGGCAGAGTCGAAGGGACTGATGACCAGTCCTCCAGCGTTTTTGATGATCTTGGCATCGCCATTCTTCAACCCTAGTGCAGCAGGCAGAAGCTCGGTCAGTCTGGTGTCCATGCAAGAGAGAATGGCAAGTTTCTTATCCGGATACTTGCTGGTGAGATATTGCTCATAGCCCTTGGAGGCTACAAACTGTTCGTTGTACTTGATAATTTCCTCGATAATCATAATTCCTATTTTTATCTAAGTTTACACCTTTATTATATATGTCGTTTTCACTGGATATCCTTTACCATCCAGATGCTTACAGCAGGATGCCCGGAGTTTCCCAATGCGTGCGATATATGCTGGAACCCAGATTTTTCGTACAGGCTCACAGCCTTGGAAAACTCAGGAAATGACTCGATGTAGAGTTGGGAGTATCCATGTTCTTTCGCCCTGTCTTCTACAAGCGACAGCATCTTGCGTCCGAATCCTTGCCCCCTGAACTGAGGAGAGAAGTATAGTTTCACAACCTCCGCCATTCCTGGTGGCAATCCTTCTGTAGGGTAGAACCCAGCTCCGCCTAGCACTTCTCCCTTCGCATCCTCGATGACCCAATATTCAGCATCGTCCCTCTCAAATTCCCTGGAGAGATGCTCCATCCTTGGGTCGCAATAGACTGAACCCGTCAGTGGTGCCCCGAATTCCTCGAAGCATCCCCTTGCTACGGCCAGGAGAGCAGCGTCGTCCCTGCCTTCTATTTTCCTGATGTTATATTTGTTCATTTGTCTTTTTTCTATTGATGCTGTAATCAAGTGCAAAGGTATATATAATTCATGAATAGACAAAATTCTCAGTTGATTATTTCTGCTCAATTAATAAAACTTAAATTCCTGGGAAAATCAAGTGAAAACTTGTTTCAAGTGCGGAAAATGTGTAACTTTGCACGAAAAAAGTATCAAAAATGTGATTAGTAACACATTTTTGGCACTTCAACTACATAAGAAGGTTCATATGTTTGATAGAAAAATAATAGTAAGACTGAAGCAATGGCTAGCTAAGGAGGATAGAAAGCCCCTGATGATGCTTGGTGCAAGACAGGTGGGAAAGACATCGGTCTTGAAACGATTTGGCAAGGAATGTTTTGAGCATTGTGCTTATTTCAGCCTTGACGAAGAGGATGGAGTGTGTGATATTTTTAGAAAGACCAAGAACCCCAAGCAAGTTATCGAACAACTCTCGTTTTTGACGGATGTCCCCATCTTGCCAGGCAAGACCTTGTTGATACTTGATGAAATACAGGAATGTCCAGAGGCAATAACTGCCATGAAATATTTCTGTGAGCAAGCACCAACATATTGCGTGGCTTGTGCCGGTTCCTTGCTGGGACTAGCCTTTGGACATGGAGGTTTCTCCTTCCCAGTGGGTAAGGTGGATCATCTGGAGATGTATCCGGTCTCGTTTTCCGAGTTCTTGGAACAAAAGGATGCCAACCTTTACCGCTATTATCAGTCCATTCAGGGGTTCGATGCCATTCCGGAAGTCTTCTTTGACAGGCTCTCCCAAGCCTTTATGGCCTATCGCATATCCGGAGGAATGCCAGAGGCAGCCATGAAGATGCTGAACCTAGACAGAGCAGGGGTGGAAACCGTGTTAAAGAACATCCTGAGGGACTACTCCTTTGATTTCGTGAAGCATGCTACCCCACAGTTAGCCAACAGAATATCTTATGTATGGAACTCCCTGCCGTCACAGCTTGCCAAGGAAAACCGTAAGTTCATCTATCAGTTGGTACGACCTGGTGCCAGGGCAAGGGAATACGAGGATGCTCTGACTTGGTTGAAAAATGCCGGTTTGCTATATAAGGTAAGTTTGTGTGCTACCCCTCGTTTGCCCCTCAAGTCATACGAGGATCTTAGCATCTTCAAGATATATTGCCTTGATATAGGTTTGTTGCGTGTGTTGGCTGAGATGGACGCAGACATATATTTGAGCGACAATCCTGGCTTCAAGGAATTCAAGGGAGCTTTGGCCGAAAACTATGTCCTGCAGAGCATGGTGACACAAGGTGTCAACTGTTCTCGCTATTGGTCGTCTGGCAATAAGGCAGAGGTGGAGTTTATCATTCAGCATGCTTCCCAGGTGATACCAATCGAGGTAAAGTCTGGTACAAGTGTCACAGGTAAGAGTCTGATAGAATACAACAAGAAATACTCACCAGAATTGCGCGTCCGCTTTTCCATGCTCAACAT
>ERZ808266.816-NODE-816-length-10021-cov-3.496287_pt1 | contig 10021 bp, 15 predicted proteins | sample MGYA00521278_ERZ808266 | MGnify/ENA primary metagenome ERZ808266 (study PRJEB31516, sample SAMN03275591) | gut metagenome | biome: mammalia-associated habitat; material: feces | host: Papio cynocephalus | place: Kenya | collected 2012-08-02 ... | reverse complement strand
CTAAATCCACCGGCTGCCGTAACTGCGCCTGATATGGCACTACCAAGACCGCCAACAGCTGACACAAGTGCTGGATTTGTAATCTGAGAAATAATACCAGCAAATGTGCTAAACTGTTTAATAACAGAGCCAAGATTGCTGATTTTTAGAAGCTGGCTCAAACCAAGTCCGACACCAGAAATCAAACCAACCTGAGTAACAAATTGTCCTAAATCAGTATTTGCCAGCTTTAAGAATCCATTGGCAACATCTAGTAATCTACCAACAAAGTCGCTATTGATAACATTATTGGAAAAATCCTCAAATGTGGCTTTAAGAGCTGTGGTTTTTGCTTCTAAGCTCTCCATATAACGACTGTTTTCTTCAGCCGCAGAGCCAGACGATTCATAGGCCGTCTTTGTTGCATCAATAGCAGTCGTAAAGTTGCCCATAACGGCAGCAAGCACCTTATACTGATTAACGCCGCCAGATAGGGTTTCACCAAGAGCCTGACGCTCAACGTCGCTCATGTCGCCCCATATCTTAGACAGGTCTTTTAGTATATCATAGGTGCTACGGAAATTTCCTTCAGCATCATATACAGCTATGCCGTATTTAGCCAGTTCATCCCCAGCTTTGGCCGTATTTGATGCAATCGTTGATAGACCACGAACCTGCGCCGATCTACCAACCATGACCTCACTACCAGCAGTGACTAAGCCTAGAATTTCTTCAAATGAATTGTTATATGTTGCTAAACCGGCAGACGCAACTTCCATTGCTTTGGATAGATCATTTGTTCCTACACTAAATGAATTTGCCTTAATATTTAACTCGATGTGCTAAATCGAGCCAAGATTATTCTATGATTTTTAATCCTCTCTCTTTGTGTTTTTCTGGAATTGGATTCCTGCCAGACAACCAGGCCCACAACGTTCCCTTGTTTTCATTTATGTATCTAGCCAAATCCGCTTGCGTATCAAATTGAACCCCATCAATTTCACATTTTACTTTTGTTTTACTTTTTCTAGTCCACGGCTTAAATTCATGATAGTCTTCATCTTCATATCTTAAATTTGAATCAATTATTTCTTGTGGAGCCGCTTTCTTACCACTCAGATAACAACAAATTGCAGATGCGGATGTGCTAAAATATTTTGCGCAATCGTCAAGTGTGTCAAAAATAATCCCATTTGCCACAACTTTCCTAGTGCGATTCTTTTTGTTTGTTAATTTTACAACGTCAAACCCCAAATCTTTATAATGAAGCCTCCTATCATACCACTCTTTCGGCATACCTACAACCCCATTTAACCACCCCTGTATATTTCCTTTGGGATGATTATTCTTAATTTTGAAATCAGTCAGACTTTCATATTCAACCCCATCACAAACAACAACTCTTGAATTGGAGCATTCCTTACCTGTCTTGCCAAGCAATCTTTGTCTCATCTTTTCTATCTTTTCCTCAGATAACTTATGTCCAACTGCCCCATCGCCACCATCTGTCATGTTATATCCGTATGCATTTCCATATCGATAAATATTGGTTTTATATTTAGCTATAGGTTCTACTTCTTTATCGCAAGCTTCTTCTTGGGTCAATCCTTCGAAAAGAATAATATGTTTTATATTATTCCATCCATATTTATTGATTGCATTCCGCATTGGAGAACCCTCCTTATAACCGGCACCATTTTCCCACCTAGCATTAGGTCGTTTACTAGTGATACCTATATATCTTTTCCCATTTGGGAATAAATGTATATAAACACAAAATTTTTTATTTTTCAATCTTATACCAAATCATAGATTTCTTGCCTATCGTTTCCAATAGGAATAGACCATATCATCACCCTATTTAATAGGGGCAGGGCGCTTCGACGGATAGCACTTCCGTCTACTCTACTCGCTTCGGCCAGTATATCCCCAACCTTATCTTTATTGCTTTCGATGGCCGTTGAGCCTTACCAAGTATTTCACCTTGATCTCGGTTGCTGATTGCCATGCTCTTTATGAGTTTAGGTTCCCAGCAGTTCACCCTGTTTATAGAGGTCTACAAAATTAAACCTCGTTGTATGCATCCACCACTGTTTGCGCAAATCCAGCATCTTCACCAAATGCACGAATCTGAGAAACAATAGAGCCAGCCGCATCTTCTGCCGAAATTGCTGTATCTGCTACATTCTGAAATTGCGCCGCCACACTTGCCAATGTCGCAGAATCTTGGTCATTAAACCCAGATTTTCTAAACATTGATGCAGCGCTAACCATTTCTGACGGTTACAAATTATTTAACATATCCCCAATAATCATCATATTCATTTTGTTTCTTTACCCTAATTGCAGTTTCTTCATCTTTCTTTTCATCTCTTGGTTTGACACAGCTATCTGGGCCAAAAAGAATCATCTTGGGGATGTAAATGAAAAAGAAATATAGCACACTCAACATTACAATAATAAAGAAAATCATGATTATTCCTCCATGTATTTGATGTATCTATACAATAGCACATATTAAATAATTTGTCAAGGGGTTTTCAAGCCCTTCCTGAATAATTCTTCACCCTATTTAATCGGAGGGTCGCCCTGTATATTCGATTGACACATCCCTCATCAGGACTTCGCGCCCAATCTGCCCTTTTGTCCCGAATTTTATACATTATTCGTGACAGATTCTTTAGGTTTTTCAACCATGGAATCATCCTTATCGTCTTTCTGCTTTCGCACAAATTCATTGTTAATAATGAATTATTTTCACACTCAGGCATATCTCATCCTCATGTTGTAGTGATAAGGCCCTTGAGGCTTTCAAGGGTTTAGGGGCTGTTCTCTATGCCGCTTTACCATCGCGACATACCGGCTCAGACCGATTTGGTTTACCGGTTCTTGCTACTTTACTACCAGCTTCAGTCAACTGGTCAACATATTCAGATAGCGCTTCGCCTTGTAAATCAGACACTTTCTTAAGGTCGGTCATAGCCGAATCAAGATTATACACCTGACCAACCATGTCTTGAATTACGGCTATCGTCTTAGAAAATATATCATACGCCGCCTGATATGTTAGAAGTGTATCTTTCGTTGTGCTGTTAAGGTCACTAACCGATTTTTTTAGATTATCTACATCCTGTGCGCCAGTTACCTTAAACTCAACACCCTGAGACTGTACCTCTTTAAGTTGTTCTTTTATCTTTTTGAGGTCTAGCTCGGCCTCGACAATTACACTATAATTTGTCGCCATCTCATCACTCCTTTAATTCATATTTGTGATTATTTGGCATCTTTGTGTTTTGGACGAATCTGTGACCAAGCAATCAATATGCTCTCGGCCACATCGTCATCATTTAATTTAGACTTAGGCTTCACCCATTTTAGGTTTAGTCCAAATATCTCATTGGCGGTCAGTACCGCCCTTTCCTTCATAGCATCTCGCTTAGTACCTGCCTTTGACCCATCAAACAATTCCATATCACTGCGCCACTGAGACGGCAATAGGAAATGAATGGGTACATGATAATGAGTGGCTATTGATAGAATATATCCCTGAACAGCGCCAAGCAGAACAAGCGTCTGCATCTGTTTCCCAATCAGGGGGACTTCCTCTAAGTATATGCACGATGGTCGATACTTCTTAATTATATTCTCAATTTCTCGTCCTTCTTGCATAAGCCGCTCACGCCATGTCAATTCTCTATTCGGCTTAATTGCTTGATAATGAACTAGCTGCAATCCATCGAAAATAGCAATTCCTGTACAGGTTGAGGACGCATCTACCCCATCGTAGTCATATCAATTCACCTCATCAATAGCAATGGCTACATTGTGCATAATGACCTCAAGACCGGCCTTTTGTAACCCTTCTTTGAACCATTGCTTCATATTGCGCTTGCCTATGCGCTTAATCAATTCAGCCCAAGCGTCGCGTTTTTTTGACCATGCGCCATGCCCAAATGCGGACCCATTCTGGATGCCATTATAGATAATATCGGTCAGATATGTTCTAGAATCCTTGCCATAGTAATCACCAGCCACACCAATATGCTGTGCATAATTACTGCTATCTGGGTCGGTTGAGCCTATTGACATTTCATTCGGCTTGTAGTAGAATTTGCCATAGGCATCTTTATTAGTTGGATTATGGCCGGGTTGAGTAATAGCCCAAGCCGTATAAAAATCGCCTGTGCGGTTATACTCCTCTGGGCTATATGCCATATAGACAACGTCATGAATTGCGCTGATATTTGTGTCATAGATTTTATCCATGACGTAATCAACCGCCTCTTGCAATGGTTGTCTAATCGCCCGTCTCAGCTCGTCTTCACTTCTTACTTGGGGCATTTTTCATGACCTCATCGACCCTCTTGCTAAATTCTGGCATTTCCTTGGCAATCTTAGTCAATAGGCGCATAGGAGACTCAGCAAATGCAATAGCTTCAGCAATATCTCCATAATTCAGTACACTAGCCTTGACAATATCAATAAGGCCGCTCTTGAGCAGTGTATCATGCCCAGCCGCCTCAATATCTTCATCCGTCATATCAGTAGCAAAATGAATTAGCAGAATGTCGATATTCTGATTGCGGCTTGCCCAATCATCAAATTTAAGCGCCGCATTGGCAATAGACTGGATTTCGCTATAAGATAGATATGGCTTGATATGAACGCCGTAATCTTCCATATATTCGTCTGTAAATTCCTTAATTTCCTTCATTTTCCTTTTTCTCCTTTACAACTCTATAAACATCACCGTATTTGCGCACCCTTACGTCGGTCGGCACATAATCATATGGATTTTTGACGATTACCGTCTTATCACCCAGATTGACATAAAGATTGCCATGCTTCTCCATAACCACATTTCCAGTTGGCTTGGCTACAGGGCAATTCTTCATAAAATCAAGTGGCATCCATATGTGCAATTTGGCGCATCGCCGCACATGGGGGCAAATATTATTCGGATCTTTCTGTCGCTGGCAATAGCAATGGTCATCATATGCGCCAACAACACAATATTTACAGTCCATAAATTCACCTCGTAATAAAATGGGGAGACTGTTACATCTCCCCATTATTATTTATTCAATTTTAATTACGCAACGGTAATTTCTGCAACGGCCTGAATTTCGGTGTTCTCTTTGAGCGTAACCGTGACATAACCAGTGCCAGCCGCCTTAGCAGTGACTAGGCCGGTATTATCAACATCAATATAGGTCGCAGAGCCGGTCGCAACTGCAAACGTAAAGTTGCTATTGTCCTTGCGCTGAGAGGCAATGTTGCCACCAAAGACGGCGCGGACGATAAGCTGCTCGGTATTGGTTGTCTCAAGCTCGATGTCGGCGTTCTCAATAGCAAGAGCAATAACGTCGTCCTGCCACTTTGCACCAAAGATTTCCTGGGTCATCGTACCATAAACAAGGTCTTCCTCACAAGAGTTGGAATCGTCATAGGCAAGAGCAGAGCCGCTTAGAGAAACAGTTGCCGCACTGGTAGCCGCCCAAGCAAAATTCTGAGAACCATCCAGCTGGAACTGAGGAATATAAGTAATCAGACGGCCATACTTAGCGCTAGATGCTGCAACGTTAGCAACATCACCAGAGTATAGGTCGTTGATAAGCACAAGGTGTAGAGTTCTTGGCACATACTGGGACTTGATGGTAATAGACTTTGCATTCTCATTCTGATAGAAATACTTAACACAATAAACCTCGCCAGCCTTAGCGGTTGGGATAGTCATGGTCGTGCCGGTAATGGTTGCAACAGACCAGTTATCATCAGTGGGCTTCTTGTACCAACCGATAACAGAGCCGTCAAAAGCGACAGGCGTATTAGTTAGTGTAATCTGACCAGCGGTCGTGACGGCTTCACCAGCTCTGCCAGATTCATACAGAGAAAGGCCACCCTGCTCAACATCGACACCAAAATTCATTGCAACATAGTCAATGTTGAAGAGCGCGTCCTCAATCTCAATGCTAAGGTTCGAATCGTGGAAATATTTGCCAAATAGCATATTGCCAGTACCACCGCGAACTTCCTCGCTAGTAATGCTGGCATTAAATGCTGTGCTGCTATTAGCACGACCGATACCGATTAGTTGCTGACCGTAAAAGAATAATGCTCTAGCTGGGCCAGCAGTAAAAATATTAGCCATATATTTTAGCTCCTCCTCATTTATTTTGAGTTACTATTCATATTATACATAGCATCCAAAGCTGCCCCGTCTTGACCTAGAGGCATATTCTTTGTTGCTCTTATTCTTCCATCTCCGACTTTACCATCACCGCCCATAGATTTGTTATAATCTTCAAGCGACATGATATAATCGTCGTATTTATCTTTTCGCTTCTTAAATATCCAGTGTTCAATTTTATCGGCCTGACCGGCATATAGAGAAATGGCACGGGTTGTCTCAAATTCAACCTCACCCACCACTTCATTGAACAGGATATTAAAAGAACGATATGTCATTTCTTTTAATTGTTGCTTCGTATAACCGCAATGAGCCATGACAATGCCCATTTTACGGTCAGTTGAGATCGGCGCATATTTGGCCGCTTTGAGCGCATTCGTCTCGTCTATAGCCTTCTTCAAATCTGGGTTGATATATTCGTCATCATAATCAAGAATATTCTGATACATGACAATTCGCCGTATATCTTCAAATTCTTTTTCGGTGATGATTATATCAGGATTTTTGGCGTCGCATAGCACGACCTTGCCGCGCTCATTTTTGCCCATATACGGCAATTCCATCTTAAAGCACAACATACAAATATTTACAAGTTTCTGCTTGCTCGCTTTTATTTCTTGTTCGTCTGCATTTTGTAGAACTCTTTCGCTTAGATAACGCAAATACGTCATCTGTATCACACTAACATCGCTAGAACTGTTCTTATCTATATTAAGCAAGTCGCAACTTGTTAAAAAAATTAGGGAGTCCCTAAGAGATACTGGGTAGATATTAAGCGTCGCGCCCGATTTGAGCAAATATGGCACAGGGTCGTCATAAGCAAAATATAGCTCATTCAGTGCGTCAAAATTCAATTATCCCGCACATCCTTCCTCTGTGCCAACATCGCCAACATCAACAGCCATATATAACTGTACCCCAGTAAATGTTTTACTATTGCCAATAGTTGACCTTGCCGCGCTGTATCGGCTTGCATTCTCTAGGAATTTGAGCTTACCAACGCCGCCCACCTCAACGCCATTTAATAACGCCAAGACACAGTTGATAAACAGGTCACCACGATTGACAGGAATACCGTCATAGTCAACTAGGCTCATCTGACCGCCATATAGGCAATCAAACGCATAGACTACTGTGCTAGTATATAACTCAGAGGCATGGATATAATATTGGTAAATCTTAACAATCTGCTTAGATTCAGCCATAGCGTCCTCAATTAGATTAGTCAGAAATACGTTGTAATTATCCTGCTTGCCCTGCGCCCACACCAGTTGCATCTTCTGCTTGAATGTAAGTGACTCATGGCTCAGCGCCTTATAGTCCTTATATGCCAGCATCTTCCAGAAAATATCAGCCATAGGGTCGGTCGATTTGGCTAGGTACACCATGATATTATATGGTATGCTTGGTAGCCTTGACAATGAATTGTACATCTAGCCGCCCTCCTTTAGCCCATCGGGAACGGCTCATTCTCATCCATAGGATAATCGATTGAGCTGTTATCCGCTAGTTGATTTTCGATGTCATCGCCAGCATGAGCCTCATCAAGATATAGGTCAAGATAAAGTAAAGTTGGCTTAGTCATACCAGCCGCATTGATTGCGTTCTGATAGGACAGCAACTTAAATGGCCGCCCGCCCAGAATATAGCGCGTGTTCAACTTGAATAACCTATATACATCGGCATTACCCTGCACCATAACAACGGCGTGGTTATTCGGTGTGATAATGCTAGTGCCAACCTGAGCCGATGGACTGGCCATGTCGTAATCAACAATAATCGGTATGCTGAATACGGCATCACCGTCTTTAATACGCATGACATTATTACAACGCCTAATACCGACAGATTTGGGTAGGCCGTCAAAATGGCCTGAATCATGAACTAACCAGTAATTGCCGTTAAACTGATAGAGTAGCCCACGCGGCACAATGTGGTCAATCGACTTAAAGATGAGCGTGTTGAAATCTGTGGGGTCAACAAACCCTCTAGCTGTAGTGGCCACAGTCGGCTTAATCCACGCCTCAATACAACAATACTCATCAGAGCCAATCGCCGCCTGTTCAAGCAATGCGCCACCATTCTCAGGCGTTTTAGCCGAAGTGTCTTGCCATTGCGAGCAAATGAACTCCTGCATCAAATCGCGGTAATAATCATTTGGGTCAGGTTGATAATTAAACATCTCGTATGCCATATCAATCGCCCTCCTGCCTATCAATATGATTCACCATACGCAATACGCAACTGCGCACAATAGGATGCGTCGCCTCAGTGCCCATTCTAGCCAGTCCGGCCAGTGTATCAGCAGTTTCACCATCGACCGCCCTGAATCGTACGGATAGCCGCTCACAATACATTGTATAGTCGGCCTCCTCGATATGCGGCTCTAAGCCAGTCAGGTCTTCAAATAGCAATAATACTTTATATAAAGAATGAATCTTGTTTTGTTTTTCTGTTCTACTCATATATCCACCCCAATCAATATTCGTAGGAGGACATATCTTTTAGCAAGTAATTAGTTGTCTGTCTATCTGCCTCTTCTCTTAGCTTATCAATGATATTTTGCTTTTCTTTGAAGTTCTGAGCCTCAGAGTTGAATTGGAATGATTGCGAAGTTTTCAACTTGAGCGCAATTTGTGAGGCTACATTCGTCTCGCCTTCCCACCATGTAATAACACAATAGTCGGCAAGAATCTGAATCTCTAGGTCATTTAGGTCTGCATTGAATTGTCTAAAGTCTTTATCGTATGATAGCTCTGTATTACATTGCCAAAATCTTGGAATTGCATTAAAAATAAATGAATCGATCTTCTGCTCAAACGCCTCAACACTCACGTCATATAGCTTGCGCAGCTTATAGTCATCAATTACACTTAACGCTCTTTCTCCAATAACATCAAATGATGTCGCCATAAATTATCACTCCTCTTCGAGGGGTTCAATATCTAAGAAATCTACACCGCTAAGTTCGCCAAGTTTAAGAAGGATGTTTGCGTCAACCTCATTGCCGCCTAACCGCCGCTCTGAAATCATATCGATAATGATTTTCTTCTGTGGGTCGCTTGCATTGGAATAAACAGAACAAACCTCATTTGCATTCTGATTAAGCAGATTTTTTAACTGCTCGTCATTCAGCATCTCATTGAACAGTCCATCCATATTAACAGATGCCATAAAATCATTGTCTGGGATATACACACATCCACTGGTGATTGCATTTGGCGTATTTGCTACGATTGCACGAGCCTCAGATTCCTGAACTGTGATATTGCCAAACTGCTTATCAATGTGATGCATACGAATACCGCGCAGATTTAGACCGCCAGCAGTCAAGTTAATAATCTTAATCTGTTTGTTGGAATTGACAGACCTTTGCTCAATTGGTGCAATGTTGCCCTGTGCCTGCATAAGAACTTGCATCTGCGCCATCATTTCTTCCATGCGCTTCTGCTGTTCTGCAAGCTGCGCCTTTAGCTGTTCTTTTTCAGTATCAACAACAGGCTCGACCTTCTTTGTTTCTGTCTGCTTGGTGGTAGCAGCCTTAGCCGCCGTCTCTTTCTTAGTTGTAGTAGTTGCCATTCCTTTTAATTTCCTTTCTTATTCCGTTATAAATAAAGGTGGGGTTATTAGCCCCACCTTAAATATAATCAATTAGTCAGTAATGCTATACATACCAGCATAAGATGCGCCGATGAATTGGAAGTCATAGGATTTCCGCATCGTGAAATTCTGGGAAATATCGGCGTTTTCATAGAACTGGTTGGAGTTGGTCATGGAAGTGCTCATAACACCTGCAACAGCCTTGCTAACCGCCGGGCTGATGATGTAGAGTGTATTGTCAGATAGAGCCAT
>ERZ808266.814-NODE-814-length-10029-cov-9.748145_pt1 | contig 10029 bp, 20 predicted proteins | sample MGYA00521278_ERZ808266 | MGnify/ENA primary metagenome ERZ808266 (study PRJEB31516, sample SAMN03275591) | gut metagenome | biome: mammalia-associated habitat; material: feces | host: Papio cynocephalus | place: Kenya | collected 2012-08-02 ... | reverse complement strand
CGCAGGGCGATACGTCGGAAGAACTGATGATTTATTACGTCCATATTGACTCGGATGGCAATGCAGAAGGCTACTGGGGTACACGGTATACGCTATCCGGCAGCGAGAAATTCCTGCCGAGCGTCACAGCGGCCGATAATGGGAAGTTTATGTGCGTTGCGAACGGGGCGTGGAGCGCCGTCACGGTGCCGGATGCGGAAGGAGGGTCTTACTGATGTCACGATGTATGACGGACACGGATAATCTGACTGCAGTTGCCGACGCGATCCGCGTCAAGGGCGGCACGTCCGCACAGCTGGTCTATCCGGCAGGGTTCGTTTCCGCGATTCAGGCGATTGAGACAGGCGTCACGCCGAAGCTTGTCGTCACGACGATGCCCGGGGCTGGGGTCACAGCGACGCCGGCAGAGGGGGTTAAAGTAGTCACAGGAACTGCTGGAACAGACGGGACGTGCACACTGGAGTTGCCGAAAGCTGGGACATGGAACATAACAGCAATCGCAAACGGGCTTAGCGATACGCAGAGTATTGTGATTGGGACACAAAGCATATCGCTGTTTGCGTTTGATCCAGTGTTCGCAAACAACTCCTGGGCTGGCGTTGCGATGGCTTGCCGCAGAGGCACTGTTCCATCCACATGGCTCGTAGGAGACAGCATGCCTATGACGATTGGCGGGACAGACTATCAGGTCGATATCATCGGGAAGAATCACGACGACTATTACGACGGTTCTGGCAAGGCTCCATTGACGTTTCAGCTGCACGATTGCTGCGCTACCGGGTATGGCATGAATGACACAGAGACGGTCGTGGGCGGCTGGAAGAGCAGTAAAATGCGGACAGAGTATCTGCCGCTCATTCTGAAACTTATGCCGCAGAGCGTTCAAAACGGGATTCGGGAGGTCAGCAAAAAGAGCGCAGCAACATCATCTTCTGTTGTAACTTCAGCGGATAAACTGTTTTTGCTCTCGGAAATTGAGATTTTCGGCAGCCGGATTATTTCTGCTGCGGGCGAGGGAACGCAGTACAGCTATTATACGTCCGGCGGAAGCACAAAGAAGACGATGAACGGCGCTGCCGCGACGTGGTGGCAGCGGTCACAGAACTTTGCAGGCGCAGGCGGCTTCGGCTTTGTCGGACAGCAGGGCGGCACAAACGGCGGCGATATTACAAATCTGTACGGCGTGAGTTTCGCGTTCTGCTTTTAAGGAGGAGGAAATGAAGAAAATTGCGACGATAGACGGAGAAGTTTTAACCGTGGACGGGGAGGCAGTAGAGGTCGATGATGATACAGAAACGAAAGAATACAACATCGGAGCGGGCCTCAAGCTGGACGCCGCGACGAACACCATATCCGTCGATACGGCGGACGCCGTCGAAAAGGACAACACCAAGCCTGTCACCTCCGCCGCTGTGTATACGGAGGTCGGCAATATCAACGCGCTGCTGGCGACGATTTAAGGAGAGGATTTTATGAGCACACAGACTGAAATTACAAGATTGCAGACCGCGCGGAACACCATCCGCACAAAAATGGTCGCGCTCGGCCTTGGAACCAGCACGGATAAGCTTGGCGCGCTGGCCACCGAGATCAACGCCATCAAGAACAACGGCGCGGTTGACGCGCAGGTCAAGGAGGGCGAGTCCTACACCATCCCGGCAGGCTATCACAACGGCTCCGGCACGGTAAAGGGCACGGCAGGCGGCGGAAATTACACTCTGCAAACCAAATCCGTCACCCCGACGAAGGAGCAGCAGTCCGTCGCCCCGGACGCGGGCTATTACGGCCTGTCCGCCGTCACGGTCGGGGCCATCCCTGAAAACTATCAGGACGTCTCCGCCACAACTGCCGCGCCCGGCGACGTGCTGGCGAATAAAGTCTTCATCGACGCCGACGGCGTGACGCAGGCGGGCACCATGCCGGATAACGGCACGGTGGAAAAGGTGCTGGACGCGACGACCGGCAATCAGGAATATACCGTCCCCGCCGGTAAGCACTCCGGCTCTGGCAAGGTATCCATCGCCCTTGAAACCAGGTCCGCCACGCCTGCCGAGGCCGCGCAGGAGATCACGCCAACAAAGGGAAAAGTCATCAGCAAGGTCACGGTCGGGGCCATCCCGGACAAGTACAAGGACGTCTCCGGCGTCACCGCAGCAGCGGAGGACGTGCTGGACGGCAAGTATATCGTCCTCGCCGACGGCACGAAGGTCGAGGGCACAATGGCCGACAACGGCGCGATCAGCAAGACCATCGACGGCCTCACGCAGACCAGCGTCTCCATCCCCGCGGGCCACACCTCTGGCGGCACAGTCAGCCTGACCGATGACATTGAGAACGCCCTCGCGGCCATCTGAAAGGAGCACAGACATGAGCGTACAGACAGAGATCGACCGCATCATTTCCACCGTCGGCGCGGCCTATGACGCCGTGGAAGCCAAAGGTGGCACAGCCCCGCAGGCGGAGACCATCGCAGGCCTCGCCGCCGCGATCAGCGGTATCCCGGCAGGCACGTCCAAGCCGGAGCAGGAGAAAACCGTCACCATCACCGCCAACGGCACAGTGGAAATAACCCCGGACGCCGGGAAGACGCTGAGCAAGGCGACCGCGGTTGTCAACGTCCCTACGTCCGGCGGCGGGGGCGTAACGTTAAACCCGAACGAACTTTATACCGAAATCGTGTCAAAGGGAACGCAGGTATCACTCCCAACCGGTGCAACGGGGCTATGCGTCGAAACGGGCCGGACATATGTCGGGGCATGGATCGCAATCAAAGGCGAGAATGGAGCAACGGCAATCTTGTATGTCCCATTCAATGGGCAGACAAGTGTTTTTGGCTACGATACGATAGCCCTTGATTCTATCAGCTTGTGGTCTGGGCCCTCGATCGAGGACAGCTGGCGGATAATCACGGAAATGGATGGAGGAACGGGTGATATAACAGCCAGCGAAGCAGTAATAGAAGTACATTATCTGCTGGTATAAAAATGCACCAAACATTGGGGCTGCTGCTGGAAGCCCACGTCTGGCCGCCATCCGTCAACCCCGACGGGTGGAAGAAAATCGACACATAAAAAAGCCGCCCTTCCGGGCGGCGGAGATAGACAAAATTTGCAGCGTGTGATAAGATGGATACGCCCCATTCGTGGGGCGGGCGCCGCAGCAGCGTCCTTATATCTCCATTATACCGTCCCGCTGTCAAATGTCAAGCAGCGGGACGGCTTTTTTACGCCCCGGGAAAGGAGAATGAAACCAATGACCACAGAAGAGCGCGTGACCGAGGTAGAGCAGCGGGCGAAAAGCAACTCGCACCGCATCGACGAGATGCAGTCCGACCTCAAAAACCTCACCGACCTCACAGCCAGCGTCAAAGTGCTGGCGACCAAGCAGGAGAACGTCGAATCCGACGTCCGCGAGATCAAGACCGACGTCAAGGCCCTGACGGAGAAGCCCGGCAAGCGCTGGGACGCCATTGTCGCGGCCGTCGTGACGGCCATTGTCGCGGGCCTCGTCGGATGGGCGCTGGCCCACGCGGGGCTGGGATGATGGAGACGTCGAAAAAATGGCTGATTGGGAATGCACTTGTATGCCTCATGCTCATCATCGCGTGCGCTGCTGGCGCTGACCTCACGGAGATCACGCTGGCAGTCATCGCCGAAGCGACGGCATACAGCGGCTTTTACCTCTGGAAAGCCAAAAATGAGAACCGCGCGAAGTACGCGCAGAAATACATGGATAAATGGGCCGAGAAATACGGCCCGGAAGCGGCAGCACGCATCGCAGAGATCGTGCTGAAGGACTGAAAGGAGTATACTTATGGACTACACACAGATCATCTCGGCAGTGATCGCGCTCATCAGCGCGCTCGTCTCGGCGTTTCTGATCCCGTGGATCAAAACCAAAATCGACGCAGACAAGCTGCAGACCATCCGCACCTACGTTGAGATCGGCGTAAAGGCAGCGGAGCAGCTGTATGCCGCGACGGACGGCGCAGAGAAAAAGGCGTATGTCATTAACTTTCTGGCCGAGAAGGGCATCAAATTCGACAGCGAAATTGTTGACAAGCTGATCGAAGCCGCCGTGCTGCAGCTGCACCACGAGTTGTACGGGAGCGAGCGGGCATGAGTTATGTGATGAAAGCCTCCGAGCTTGTAAAAAGGCACATCGACGTTGCAAAGAATTACAAAACCGTCTACATGTGGGGCTGCTTCGGCTCACCCGTCACGAACGGTATTATCACGGAAAAGGCGAACCAGTATCCGGACTGGTACAGCGCCGCGAAGCAGGCAAGTCTCCGCGTGCTGATCGGCAGGGGCTATTTCGCGTTTGACTGCGTGAACCTCACGAAGGGCATTCTCTGGGGATGGAACGGCGATAAGAACGCCTACCACGGCGGCGCACGCTATGCCGGAAATGCCGTCCCGGACGTCTCCGCCGACGGCATGATCGCAAAGTGCAAGGACGTCTCCGCGTCCGGCTGGGACAAGCTCGTGCCCGGCGAAGGCCTCTGGATACCAGGCCACTGGGGCCTGTACATCGGCGACGGCCTCGCGGTCGAGTGTACGCCCATCTGGAATAATGGCGTGCAGATTACTGGCGTCGGCAACATCGGTCTCAAGGGCGGCTACAACAGCCGTGTGTGGAAGAAGCACGGGAAACTCCCGTGGGTCGAGTACGATACGGGACCCGCAGACAAGGCCGTCGAGACGGCCAAGGAGACCATCAAGGCAAAAGCCGGGCTGGCAGACAGCACGATCAAGTATCTCGCCGACTACAAATACGGCGACGACCTGCTGAAGAAGCTGGCTGCAGCGATGAAGTAACCCTCCGCCGGACGGCGGGCCGAGCGCATGAAAAACGCCGACGGCTCGACCGGCCCGCACTGGACGATGGATCAGACCTCCGCCATTGCGGACAGCATGGGAATCCAGGCGCAAGTGGTTCCCCGCTGGGCGTGGGGCGTGACCATGAATATGATGTACTCAGACTACTACCCCGTAGCAGTAGAATTCGGCCTCAACCGGCCGGAGTTCTACGCCGCGCTGGCCAAGGCGTTTTTACTCGACAAAGACGGCCCGGGGCCGGAACGGAAGCTGATGGAGTATTACGAGCATATCGCGAAGAATTGAGAACACCGAGGTAGGCTGTGAACACAAAATAAACACAATTTTCAAATTAGCATTGGAAATACAGTGTTTTTTTAGAGTTCGAGTCTCTTCAGGTCCACCAAAAATATAGACGTAGGAATTTGAATTCCTACGTCTATATTTTTATATTTTGCAATAGAATTGCACGGTAAACTGAATTATTTACGAGCAAACAGAACTTTTGATAAAAAATGAAAGGTAGCAAAAAGTAGCATAGACTAGCACGAAAATACACGGGTATGAACACAGCAACCGACACAGTAGAAAGTGCAATTAAAAGGCCGCGTCCATCTGGGCGGCGACTTTATCAATGCGGGTGTCGAGAATATCAGTGTAGATGTCCATGGTAGTGGAAAGCTGTGCGTGGCCGAGGAATTTTTGAGCAAGCTTGAAGTCTACGCCAGACTCATAGAGTGCGGTCGCGTAGCCGTGGCGGATCTCATGCGGGGAGACGGTGACGCCGGTGCGCTTGCGGTAGGCGTCAAATTGATCGGTGACGTACCAGCCGGGGAGCGGGCTTTTTCCGCCATCGTTGGAAAAGATATAGCCGTGCTCTTTTTGCGAGAGTACAGCAGCCAGCGCGGGAAGCAGCGGAACAGAGCGGATACCGGCGGCGGTCTTCGGCTCTTTGATCTGTGGCATCGGGCCAGTATGGTAGACACTGCGGCGGATGTAGATCCGGCCCTTTTCCCGGTCGATGTCTTCGTAGCGCAGGCCCTCGGCCTCGCCGCGGCGGCAGCCGGTATAATAAATCAGGAAGGCAAACAGGCCAAAGTCGTCAGTTACGTTGTCCTTAATCTTCTGAATCTGATCTGCGGGCGGCGCGTGACGGCGCTTCTGCGGGAGATTTTTCGGGAGAAGGACGGATTGCGCAGCGTTAAAGGAGACGTGCCCTTCACGCTGGGCTTTGTTCAGGATCTGCCGGATGATCTGGCGCTGGGTGATAACGGTCTTCTTTGCGTGGGTTTTAGCAAACTGATTGATGTACGTCTCGACTTCCTTGCTCGTGATCGTCGCAACGTCTTCGGGGCCGAACTGCGCGACAGCGCGCTCATAGGCAGGGGAATAGTTGCGAAGCGAATTCGGGGCAAGCGTTGGCTCAATTTCGCTCCACCAGGCATGGGCAACGGATTCAAAGGTGGCAGTTTTCGGCTTCTCGGCTTCGGCGCGGTAAGCCTTAATCTTATTCCATACCTCCCGGTCTGTTTTGCCGCGGAATGCCTTGCGCTTGCCATTGACTCTGATAATAGATTCATGCAGGCCGTCTGGCCTGACGTAGTATTTGGGGATTGGCATCGTAAAACCTCCAAAGATACCGCTCCGGCTGATCGCGCCGGGGCAGTTATTTTTTATCCGCGGAACCAGCCGACGCTGGGATTCAGCAGATCAACGGCAAAAAGCGTAAAAATGAAAGCGACAGCAACGCAGAACGCAATAAAAATGACGCGCTTCTCACGGGCTTCTTTATCGGCGCGGCGGTTTGCTTGCTCGATGCAAATTTCATAAACCTCGTCTTTCGAGCGAGAGCGATCAACAACCTCGTATTGCGCGGTATCAGAGGATACGCCGAGTGCATCGCAAATGGCGGTAATCGTGGATGTGGACGCGACTGCGCCGCGTGTGGACAGGACGCGGGAGACGGTGGACTCAGAAATCTGTGCAAGCTGTGCAACGTCTCTATTTGTCAGATTTTCTTCCTCCATCTTGGTAATACATCGGGATATCAGCCTTTCAAAATCCATGTTTTCACGACACTTTCATATATTTTACGGGAAATTGCATAGATTTCCCGCAGTTTGCACGGGATTGCACAGATTTAGATTGCATTTCACGGGCTTTTCGGGTACGGTCGAGATGCAAGGACGGCTCCCGGTCGCCTGCGCAAGCAAAGGCCCGCGCCGTTGTTCGGCCAGCGGCGCGGGCGACGCCTACCTATATCTTACAACTTTCGGGAGGCGTGTACAAGATGCAAAGATTAACAAAAAACGAACGGGGATTTTGTGGAGAAATGGAGACGAACATGGAAAATAAGAGAGAACAGATCCAGAAACTGATCGAGCGGGCCACGCCGGAGCAGCTGAAACTTATCCTGAAATTCCTGCGAACCATCATAAAATAAGCGCCGGAACGGGAAACCGTTCCGGCAGCATGAGTTATCTGTTCGCACCGGCAAGAAATTTGTCTTTGGATATCAGTCCGTCAGAAGAAGATGATGAATCCCGATAATTTGACGGGTCCGCAGATGCGTCGTTGAAGCCATCCCTATATCCGTTACTGTAACCACTGTCATATCCGTCTGAAAAATCGTCCTCATATTTAGATTCGGCGGCGCTATAACCTTCGTCATAGCCGTCCTGATGGCCTTCGTCATAATCATCCTCGTGCTCGGAATTGGAATCGCTCCGACCAGATGAGTAGCCTTCGTCATGACCGGCGTCATAACCATCCTGATAGCTGGATTCACGAATATCTTCAATATTGCGTTCGTATTCCTGCTGCATTTCCTTTCGTACATCGTCCAAGTCATCGCTTGTGTACTGCCGTGGAGAGCAGGACGTGCAAAGGATGAGAAGAACAAGAAGCACGACACAGATTATAGACATTGTTTCGGCGTACGTCCGCATAAATACCACCCCAATCAAAATATACAGAAAATGCCGTGTGCGGTCAAGCGGTGCAGGAATTTTCTGTACAATTTGACGAATAAAAAAAGAACACCGGAAGCGGTTATTTGCTTCCGGTGATTTTTTTGGCGTATTCGAGGATGTTGTCCCAGAACTCCGGGGGCATTTCGAGGGCGGCGGCGATGCCGCGTTTGCGGGTGGATTCGTCGGCTTCGGCCAGAACGTCGGTAAACATCAGGGCCATGCGCTCGTTTTCGCTGCGCTGGACGTACATTTCACCTTCACCGTCTTCGAGCCATGCGATAGAGACGTTGAATTCCCGGCAGATGTCGGAGAGTGTACGGTCACTGGGCATTTTCGAGCCAGAACAAACAGCGGATACAAACGGCTGGCTCAAATTGATGGTTTCGGCAAATTTCGTCTTTGTAATGCCGAGGTCTTTGATTAAATAAGCGATTCGCTCATTGATTGTATTCACGATTTTCACCACCTTATAGCCACAAGGTAACACAACGGAAATGAATTGTCAAGAAAAAATATAACCAAGGAATGAAATAATGCTTGACAACGGTTCTGGGGTATGCTAACGTATAACCAAGGAATGAACCAAGCGAGGTGAGAACAATGTCAGAGGAGCAGAAGAAGCAGGTCGAGGGTGTGCTGCATGAAATGAAGCACATGAACCAGCAGCAGATCGAGGTTATGATCGCCTATATGCAGGGCGTGGCTACGGCGGCGAAGCTGATGAGTGAGAAGAAGGAGGCGTGAGGGGATGCAGACGCTGACACGGGCAGAGAAGAATCTTCTTAAAAGGATCCTTTTAACGGAGGCCATCAGAACAGAAGATAACGCACGGAAGTGGGTCGAGGCCGCAGAGGCTGGGATGAGAACCGCAGAGGAACGGAAGAAATTCCGAGAGGTGGCGGCGAGCCGGTACGAGAGAGCCGAGAAAATCCGCGGGATCGCCGGGAAGATCGAGAGCGAGAAGAAGGAGGCGTGAGGAAATGCCGAGAGAGCTGGAAGGATATAGACCGCAGCTGGAACTGCTGACGGATATGTTTCCGGGCCGGGCGGCGATCGGGATCACGGAATGCCAGGCGGCGCTGGGCATCGACCGGCGGACGCTGCTGGCCGACCGCCGCTTCCCGGCCCGGCACGTCGGGAACAAGTACACTGTGTCGCTCACGGAGTTGGCACGGTGGATGGTGCAGAGATAGGAGGGCGCTGATGTTCAGACTAACCGTAAGAGCAACTGAACTGATAACGATCAAGTACGCCCTCCTGAAAACGGCGGCCAACCAACGCCGGATGGCGAAAGGACTCGAGGCAAGGCTGGAGAGCGACGGAGACGACGCAAACCTGCTCAACCTAATCGAAATTTACAGGAAGGACGCAGCTGACGAGATGCTCCTCGCAGAGACGATCTTCGAGCGGGCAGAACTGCTGGATACGAAGGAGGGAGTAACATGAGCGCAATACAGCTGGCGTCGGTAGTGCTTGCAGTGACGAGCCTTATTTTAAGCATCGTAGCAGCGATTTTAACCTATCGCAGGCGGCGGGATACGAAGGAGGAAAACAAATGAGAACGAATCTTGCAGAACGGCTCGGGTATGAGCCGGAGGAAGTGACGGAGGAACGGCAGCGACGGATCTGGGAGGCGTACCAGCAGCGCAAGGCCATGCGGCGTCTGGCGCGGATGGTGTGCATTTGGCTGTCCGGCGTGGCATTTGCGCTGTGCATCATCGCAGGGTGCGCCCACGCGGTAGAGAGCGCCGCCGTCCTCGGCGGCGTGTCGGTCACGACATTCCTCACAGGGGCTTTCCTGTAACGGAGACGAAGGAGGCAGCATGAAAGTCTACAAAGGAACAGACAAGGACATGAAGTGCCGCGGCATGCAGTACACGCTGGGCGAAACTGCCGTTTTTGACGGCGAACCGTGCCTTTGCGAAGCGGGCCTGCACGCGTGCGAACAGCCTATTGATGTGCTGAATCACTACGCGCCGAGTGAAAGCCGGTATTTCGAGGCGGAGGCCGAAGAGGTATCGGAGCAGCGCGAATCTTCAGACAGCAAGATCGTCGCGAGGAAAATGACGCTGAAAGCCGAGATCGGTATTCCAGGCCTTGTGAAAGCACAGATTGAGTACGTCAAGACCCGAATCGGATTCGACGACGCGATCAAGCGTGCGAATGACGAAAAAGAGAACCACGCCACCGGCTATCGGGGCGCGGCATCCGCCACCGGCGATCGGGGCGCGGCATCC
>ERZ808266.808-NODE-808-length-10078-cov-3.074728_pt1 | contig 10078 bp, 21 predicted proteins | sample MGYA00521278_ERZ808266 | MGnify/ENA primary metagenome ERZ808266 (study PRJEB31516, sample SAMN03275591) | gut metagenome | biome: mammalia-associated habitat; material: feces | host: Papio cynocephalus | place: Kenya | collected 2012-08-02 ... | reverse complement strand
TTATATCTTTTCTCTCACCTCTCTCTGTGCTCTGTTTATCCCGCTGCCTTATTGCCTTCCTGCCTCTCCCGTCCTATTCTGTATGTACAGGCTCCCGCCAGAGCCGAGTACATAGAAAGGAGATATACCTAGTGATTAAAATAATTGATGTTGATTGTCCTTATACCAAGCAATCACAACAGATATCTGTCGACTATTGCCATGTTCCTATCATCGGAACTTTACAAAAGAGCTACAAGAAAATGTCCTTTGACTGCCCTATGCACGACGAGTGTCCTTCTGATCTCAAAGATCAATACGGATGTTGTTCTGCATACACCAGCCTTCCTAGTGTTATCCACGGTTAGTCTTTCCTGCATTAGACATAGATATCTTTACACCAGACTGGCTCGTGATCGGATCAAGATTTCCGAGCCAGTTAAAACTCTTGCACCTTCCTTCTCTCCATATCTGACAATTATCTCCACATACCTTTCCCATATCAGCCTGTTCCCCATTTGTCGCTTGTGCCAAAAACTCTCTGATATGCTGCGTGGCACAATCAATCGCTAACTGCATTTCCTCCGTCAGTTGCACCCTTCTCACCTACCTTCTCTGTGCCCGGTTTCTTGTTTCTATGAACACAAATCCACCCATTGCGACTGTCTACACATTCATTTTGTGCTATCCTTTCTGTATAGGGCGTTGCCGCGCCCGAGTACATATGAAAGGAGATTTGTATGACCACATGTGAACTTCATCGCAAGTTGGATTCTATGATTGCTGACTTTCACAATGACTCTCTGCATCTTGTCAACGATAACTGCGATCATCCGGTAACCATGTCAGATTTTAATGCCTTTATAGATCGAACCGCTCACGTTCTGTCTGATTTAGAAAAATCTGTCATCGAATACCTAGAAAACAACTAGCTTTCAGGTGAATCCGCGCTGTCTGTGGATTCACCTGAAATTTCTATTCTTCGCTGTATTGCGCTTGCCATCCGATCCAGTTCCATTGCTTTCTCTCTAATCAGCATGAGGTCTTTTAATATTCCCTCTGCATCCACATCTGCTTTTACTACCAGATATTTCACGTTCTCACCTCCTCTCTATGTGCTTGCTTTCTTATTTCTGTGAACATAAAATCTCCCACTCCGACCATCTACACCGTTATTTTGTGTTATCCTCTCTGTACAGGACGTTGCCGCGCCCAAGTACATAAGAAATGAGGACTGTATATGTTAAATGAACTATGGAACAAATGGTCGGATATTCACGGTTTGCCTAATCAGCAAAAACGCATTTGCAGTGCGAAAAAATCTGCGTGCACTCCAGTTTCTTTAGATCCGTCGACTTGTACTGGAATTTTTAAGGGAAGCTCCGGTACACATACGACATCTTTAGACCACTGCTCTTGTGTTGATTTCAACCGCCGGAAACTGCCTTGCAAACACATGTACCGACTGGCTATGGAACTTGGTCTTTTGCAATCTGATTTTTCATCAGATAAATCTGCTATTGTCGAACGTCATAGCTCGGCTAGCAAGAAGCTCTTTTCCAATACAATCAAAGTTGTAGAAACTCTATCAGAAAATCAACAACTGCTGTTATTGGAAATTGCTAGCAGCGTGAGTTCCAAAAATCCAACCATCCGCTGTAAGTCAACACCGGATCTCTGGTCACTTGTTGAACACAATCTGGTCGAATTTGTTCAAGATTATGAACCTTGTCTTGTAAAATACAAGAAAGACGAATTGTTCACTCTCGCAAACTCACTTGGATTAGAACCCGACAAACATATGTTGAAAGTGGATCTAATCAACTACATTCTCGAGAATGCCTCTAATGAATTAGATCCATACGCCCTGTCCTACGCAGTGGTACAAGTTTGTGAAGGTATCAGCTATCGACGGGTGCATATGTATCTGCATCGTAAATTTGAGCCTGACTCTTTTTTATGTTTTGATCCGCATGATACTTCACAAGTCATAACCGTTTTGCCCGACGATTTTGTTACCGACCTTTTAATCCAATATGGCCACTATACGCCGCCAACTGACTAATTCTTGCATGCACACTACCCTGTATCATCTACTTAGCGGTGTGCAATAGTTGAACTCATCAACTATTTGGATCTAAAGCATACTGATTGATCCACGCCTCCAAGTTTTATAGCTTTTCTTTTTTTGCTGCCCTTGCATTTTTTCATGAGGGCAGCAATTTCTTCTGCTTTTCCCTTTACCACAACTTTCACGTTCTCACCTCCCTCTATGTGTGCTCTGTTTTGTCGCTTGTATTCCGCATTTCTTCGTGCTATCCTTTCTGTATAGGGCGTTGCCGCGCCCGAGTGCTAAACGAAAGGAGGAACGATAGCATTGTCTTTACATAGATATCAAGCAGATTGCTCTAAGTTGTCCAATGACGCTCGCACAGAATTGATCGCCACTATAGAAAACATTTGCTTTGATGACGTAGACTGGAATCCCATATCTCAACTTGCAACCTTTGCAGGGGACGATAGGTTGGACCTTTATGCCCTAAACATCCCATCTTCTTGTCATCTTACTCGCATTCTGTAACCCTGCTTATACTCATATCTGCTTTCAAAAGCTCTGCATCGTAATCAATAACTATGCGGAGCTTTTTATTCGCTCTCATCTGTTTTTCAATGGATGTAATCCAATTTGCAAACAATACGATACCCTTTTCAAATCCGTCTGTATCTACTCTCCTATAATCCAATAGCTCCAGATTTTTGAGTTTCTCATGTTCGAACTTGATCTCTTCCATTCTCTTTTCACGCGATACAGATTGCTTCAGATCTCCATACCCATTTGTATACTTGTTTACGATCTGTTCAAATTCCTCTTTGGTAAGGTCAAGCCCTACAGATTCTTCACCGTGCTCATCTCTACGTGTGATTTTGGTAAATGCCAGTTCCTTTTTCATGTTCTCACCTCCTCGCTGTCCTTTCTGTTGTTATGTGGGCTGATCATCTACATTGAATAAATAATCAAGACTACATTCCGGAAATGCTTTTTTAATTAAAACCATTTCACTTCTTTTGAATTCTGTGGTCCCAGACATCTTGTTTTTCAAGCTTTCATAATTGATACCTGTTCTCTCAGCCAAAGCCTTAATGGTCAATTTCTTTCTTGCCATTTCAGCATTCAAATTACTAAACAAATTTTCATCTCCTTTCCCTCGAATTACCTTGTATCGTAATTTATGTATCCATTATATACCCTGCGTCGTAATTGTCAACCCCAAAAAGTAATTTTTTTACTTTGCGAGGTAATTTATTGTTTACACAATCCAAATAACGTAGTACAATCAAATCAGACGGAGGTAATAAAATGGGACTTACTGATAAATTAGATTTACTTATGAAAGAACGAAATATTACTTCGAAAGCTGAATTGGCTAGAGAGTCTGGGGTACCGTATACAACAATTGATGGTTTCTATAAAAAAGGCTCTGACAACGCGAAGTTATCCACATTAAAGAAATTGTGCACCTACTTTGGATGTTCATTAGATTATTTGGCAGATGACGCCGTATTAGACGAACCTCAAACTATGGCAGCCCATTTCGACGGCGATGAATACACTGAAGAAGAACTCAATAAAATCAAAGAATTTGCCGCTTTCGTTAAATCAAATCGCAAATAGTCCGTTATATTGGACATATATAAGATTATTCTTTTCGTAGGAGGTGAATACATTGGAATTAACCATAGAAGAACTACAAAAGATATGTATACCAGAAAATATTATAATGACCATACATGCTGCAAAGCGCTTGGAGCAACGCGGAATTTCTCTGAAAGAGGTTATAGACTGCATAATGACCGGGGAAATCATAGAACAATATCCTAATGATTATCCATATCCAAGCTGCCTTACACTCGGAAACAAAAATACCAGCAAACCACTACATACCGTAGTAGGTACCAATGGTGAGCAGCTTTGGATTGTCACAGCTTACTATCCTGCACACGAGAAATGGCACGATGATCTTAAAACCCGAAGGGAGGAATAATTTATGAAATGTTTTTTATGCAAAGGCGATATGACCGCTTCCACAACTACCTACATGACATCGTACAACGACTGTTACATTATCATTAAAAATGTACCATGTATCAAATGCAACCAATGCGGTGAAGAGTTTATCAATGGTACTACCTTGTTGAAAATTGAATCTATCATAGATAAGTTAAAGACTATGCTGACAGAAATTGCTGTCGTAGATTTTCAGAGCGCTGCATAGAAACAGAGGTGAATACGCCTTGAGTAAATACGAAGAATTGCTAAATGTTGCCGACAAATCAAATGTGACCATTACCGATCAGTTTGATTTGTCCGGTACGCGATTAAAAGGATTATATTGTGACAGTACTATTGCACTTAACCGTGACATGTATATAGAATCCGAGAAAACGTGTGTGCTTGCCGAAGAATTAGGACACCACTACACAACTATTGGTAATATCATGGATCAGACAATAACAGAGAATCGCAAGCAGGAACGGCGTGCGCGGATCTGGGCATACACTAAAATGATCCCACTGGCTGATCTGATACAATCGCATCAAGACGGATGTCAAAACAGTTATGAGATTGCCGAACATTTAGAAGTAACAGAAGAATTTCTGATAGATTGCCTGAATTACTACAAAGAAAAATACGGTTTATGTGCAAGATGCGAAAACTATGTGATATATTTTGAGCCTCTGGGAGTACTTGAATTATATAAATGACATCTGGTGTAACTACTACTCTTTGACAGGAGGTATCTTATGAATAAATTGTTTTATCCGGCAGTTTTCCATGTTGCTGAAGAAGGTGGCTTTTGGATCACGTTTCCTGATCTTCCAGAATGTATGACGCAGGGTGATAACATGCAGGCGGCATACGAATCTGCCGTTGATGCGCTCGGACTTGCTCTCACCAGTCGTGAACAGGAGAAACAGCCGATCCCTGCTCCGACCGAGATCAGCCAGATTACGGTCAATGCAAATGAATACTGTGCAATCATAGAATTTGATATGCTGGCATATAAGAAGCGCACCAACTCTAAAGCGGTCAAAAAAACTCTTAGTATTCCAGAATGGCTTAATGAAGAAGCGATTGCCCTCGGTATTAACTTCTCGCAAGTATTGCAGGACGCATTGATCCAGAAGGTCGGTGCTAAGATTTAACTATGCATTGGTATGGCTATGCCTAATAACAGACGAAAGAAGGTGGATGTTTTCTTTTTCTTTTTCTTCGATGAAGAAACCGGTGATACTGTTCCGGTACCGGTTGATGAGAATTCTATCGAAAATGAACAGGAACTTGAATTTATTACGGATAATACAATCCGCAAAGTTTGGAACGCATCTGAGGAGGAGTGGTATTTCTCCGTGGTGGATGTATGTCAGTATCTAACTGACAGCGCTGATCCCGGTCAGTATATCAAAAAGATGCGCCAACGCGATCCTATGCTCAATAACAACTGGGGTACAATTTGTACCCATGTTAAAATGCCTGCAAAAGACGGTAAACTCAGATTACAGCAAGCCGCAAATGCCCAGGGTATTTTGCGATTGATTCAGTCTATCCCGTCTCCAAAAGCAGAACCTTTCAAGCAGTGGCTTGCCAAAGTTGGATCTGAACGTTTAGATGAAATAGCAGACCCTGAGCTTGCCATGCAGCGCGGTGTCGCATACTACAAAGCAAAGGGATATTCTGACGCGTGGATCAGCCAGCGGCTACGTTCTATTGAGATCCGCAAAGAGCTAACCGACGAATGGAATCGCGCCGGTGTTCACGGGAAAAAGGAATACGCTGCACTTACGAGTATTCTGACTCAGGCATGGTCTGGAAAAACAGTACAGCAATACAAGAAAATCAAAGGACTTCATAAGGGAAACCTGCGCGACAATATGACCAATACCGAACTCGCGCTAAACCAGCTTGCAGAAGTCGCTACAACAGAACTTTCCCGTGCCACTAACCCTGACAGCTATGCATCTGCCAAAGATGTTACTCTGCAAGGCGGCGAAATTGCCGGTAATGCACGCAAAGATCTTGAGCGTCGGCTCGGCCGCAGCGTCATCTCCCCGCTGAATGCTCAGTCTCCGGCTCTGTTGGATGATCAGAATCAAAACAAAAAATAAAAAATCCGCCCCAGTGTTGGCGCACCGGAGCGGAGACGGCTATACCGAGAGTACCGATATAACTCATACAAAGCATTTGAATTATATCATTCTCCCGGTAAATATGCAAGTTACCGGGCATTTTTATACCCAAAAATCAATACGATGTTACCGGAGGATGATACTATGAACAAATTACTACGATGTGCAATCTACCTTCGTGTGTCTACGGAAGAGCAAAATTTAAATGGTTTATCCCTTCCTGCACAACGAAAATCGCTTACAGAGTACGCAGTTTCAAACGGATATACCATTGTCGGCTACTACGCCGATGAGGGAATCTCTGCGCGCAAATCAATGAAATACCGAAAAGGTCTGCTATCTCTTCTGGAAGATGTGAAACGGGATAAGATCGATATGATCCTCGTCACCAAGCTCGACCGGTGGTTTCGCAATATCAAGGACTATAATATTACAGAGGAAATTCTGCAAGCGCATAACTGCTATTGGAAAACTATATTTGAAAACTATGATTCCTCTACCGCCAACGGTCAGATGGTGATCAATATTATGCTGTCTGTCAATCAGGCGGAGTGCGACCGCACATCCGAGCGTATCAAAGCCGTGCTCGACTACAAGCGCTCGATCGGTGAAGTCGTCACCGGCATGTGTGCCTGCTATGGGTACAAGGTCGTAAATAAGCGGCTCGTAAAGGATGAATCAGTGTCCCACATCATCGATGATGCATATGCATACTATTTCACATGCTACTCTATCCGCAGAGTAATTGCATACCTGAATGATAAATACGGTGATGCTGCGCCTTCTCCGTATAAGGTTGACAAACTTTTCAAAAATGAGACCTATGCAGGCATTGATGGGGATAATCATAACTACTGTGAGCCATACATCTCTCCGGAGCAGTTTGATCTCGCCCGCAAGATCACGAGATCCAAAGTATGTAATTCCACTCACACAAGCTACATATTTAGTTCGCTGATCAAATGCCCGATCTGTGGGAATAACTTTACCGGACACCGTAAGAAAGAACATCTGAAAAACGGTGGTGTCAGCATCTATATCAAATATCGATGCGGCAATAAATACAACCAGCACCCCGGCGCCTGTATTACCGAGCACATTATCGAGGAATACATGATCGCCAATGTGCCCGCGCGCCTGGAAAAAGAGATCGCAAATCTGAATGCAGCGACCGTCAAGCGCCCGAACAAAAATAAAGCACCGGACATTCAATCTGAGATCGACCGGCTGAATATTTTATTTCAAAAGGGACGTATTACAGAGGAATACTATGATTCACAATATGATGTTCTGTCTGATAAGCTCCGTCAGATTCAGACCGACGATAGTAATGAAACGATAGAAAAATATCAGAATCTCCAGCGCACATTTAGCGGAGACTGGATAGACATTTATCAGAGTCTGGATAATGATCATAAAAATGCATTTTGGAAAAGCACCATCAAATGTATCGAAATAGACCCCGATACCCGTAAAATCAAAGGTTTTCAATTTATATAAAATTGGTGTAGTAAACTTTCCTACTCTACTGTATGTGAATGTTTACTACACCAATATATTATTTTACCTTTACACTTTTCAGTGACAACCAGTAACCCAATTGCGTCCTACCCCACAGCTCGACTCCGATCACCTTGAAATCTGTCAGCACAAATGTCTTTCCATACTTAATCATGGCTGCTCCATTTGCATTCCTGCATTTCTTGCGCATGGATTTCGGCAGATCGTCATAGGAAACCTTTTGCCCTGCCGGTGTCAGACGCAGGTAACACGCTTTGGTCATCCGGTATGCTCGTCCCAATTCATAGCCGAGAATGCGCGCTTTAAATTTCTTCCACTTCGACTCATCCATCAGATACGCCGGACAATGCTTGCCATTGACATCAAAGTGCCGGATCACATGATCAATATCGATATCGTACTGCTTCATCTTTCTGCAGATCAGATCGATCGCGTTCTCGATCGTCGCCTCTGACGCTTTGAGCACACCATCTTTGACTGTATCGCACATCTCAATATTGAGCGTGTTGTTGTTTGTGGCAATGCCGTACAGCCTGCCGCCTCCAGTGCTCACATGATCGGTGTACAGCTTTCCGCCGACCGACCACGCGACGTAATCGTCCGAAACCGATTGCGTGATCGAGTCATCATCCACGAAATAATGTGCAGATGCTTTCACGATATGATTATGAAAATAATTCGCATTGCCCTCGTCGCTGTCGCCATCATTGGCGGTGTAGTGCAGGGCTATGTACTTGATGTCCTTTAGATCTCTCTGCCCGCCATAGTTACCACGTGCAGACAGATTCTTTTTCATGACATATGCCATTACTCATCCTCCTTTACCTCCGGAATGCCTGCGATCGATGTGAGCAGCGACACCAGACCGGCAAGCGCAGCCGATGATAAGACCAGCCTCCAGTCTACCGCAGATACTACCGCAGCCGCCCCGATCGTGGCGATCGCTGTCTGTGCCATTGTCTTGACCGCCCGGATACCGGCAGCCTTTGCCCATTTTGTTGTACTAACACTCGGTTTTAATACGCAATTTTTTAACATGTTACTCTCCTTCCTGTGGCTCCGTCGGCAGAGCCATCAATGCATTATATAATTGTGTTCCCACTCCGTTTCCATGAAGCGCATGGTACTGCCGGTATTCGTCCTCTAAGGACTGCTTTGCATATACCGGACAATATCCCAGATCATCATGGTATTTGTTGTATAACCGGATCAAATCCGCACGAAGTAACGCTCTGACCCCTTTTCGTGTGGCAATCACCTGTTTATACAGATATGCCATCGCACCTGCAAAAGCGGTGATTAACTGCCAATTATCTGCTAAGAATTTAATCACTTGCTGCTCTCCTTATCTATTTATCTATGCTCTACAAGTTAAATATACCTCCTACTTACCAACTGTTTGTACCAAGTTAACACCGAAGATCACACACTTTTCACGCTTATATTGGTCATAGACGGATTATTCGGACATATATTCCTCGCCGGTGATCTCTTTGTACTCGTCTGCCGTGATCCACTTGCCTACCGCATTCTGCACGCGCGTTTTGCTCCACAGCCCCCGATCATAATATTCTTTTACTTTGTTATAATTTTTACTCATCTAACGTTACCTCCATCTGCATTGCCATATAATCAATATCTGCTCTCTGCTTTTCGATATTGTCTGCATTTGTAGTAGTCTGTTCTGCATTTGCTGCAAGCCCCTCCGATACCGTTGTGATCCGTTTTTCCATGTCGTCAGTTTCTTTTCCGAGTACAACTGTCTTTTCATTTTGCTCAAGCTCTACGCGCTCTAAGACTACATACCCGGTGATAACCGATGTCAGTACATCGTCGTCCGTCATGATCTCTAATCTCGCAATGCTATCCTTGTCCGAAAAGATAGCCTGCAACTCCTCGCAGGTCTTTTCCGACCCAAAATTGATATGTAAAGCTCCGCCTTTGTGGTTGGCGTCTGCGATAGCATAGACGCCATTTGTTGTTTTCAATTTCATATTTTTTTGTCCTTTCTGTGGCATGGTTTATAAGTTACGTTTTTTATTAAACAATGATTCGTCGTATCTGAGTAATTATCATAACAAAGACGTTTTTATTAACCTCTCGTCCTATACAGATTTGTTAGATTTAGTAAAAGATATGTCCAATAATACCGTGCTAGAGTTTTCGGCTTGGAATCCACTTAAAAATTTTCCTGATACTTATCAAAGTTTTTGGTATGTACGCATATTTAGAGGCGCTGATATAGGTTTTGCTACTATTTGGATATCAAACCATGCTGGTGATAATTCAAACTCCAAACATTGGATTGGTACATATGGAGTAGTTAATGATGATGTTGTATGGCAAGCTATTGGATAAAGGTTATCTTTTAATGTCTCACCGATTGCACCTT
>ERZ808266.804-NODE-804-length-10113-cov-2.936667_pt1 | contig 10113 bp, 9 predicted proteins | sample MGYA00521278_ERZ808266 | MGnify/ENA primary metagenome ERZ808266 (study PRJEB31516, sample SAMN03275591) | gut metagenome | biome: mammalia-associated habitat; material: feces | host: Papio cynocephalus | place: Kenya | collected 2012-08-02 ... | reverse complement strand
TGAAGCAGAGGCAACTACAGCAGCCGCCCCGAGAAGCCACGCTATTACGCCTTCGACTTCCCCGAGATTTGGGAGCAAATCAGCAATGACGACCGCCCCCTCTATCTCGACTACCAGCAGAAGCAGAGCACAAACGCTGATGCTGACGAAGCCCACCAGAAGGCAAACCTGAAGCAGCTCCTCCCCATCACCGAGACCGCCATCGCCTGCCTCAAGAAGGGAGATTACACCGAGAAGAAGACCAGCGTCAACGTGCAGGTGACCTGCCCCAGCTGCGCCAGCCGCCGATGCTTCGTGAAGACGGACAACGGCATGTGGCACTGCTGGAAATGCGGAGCCAGCGGATGCATCGAGGAAATGCGACCCAAGCTGAAGGGCAACAGCGGAAGCGCCAACAGCCACTACTACGCCGACGCACGCAAGCGACAGCAGGAGCAGCACAAGGCGAAGGACTACGTGCCCATGACCACCGACGACTACCAGGAGATAAACCCCGAGACCCGCTCGTGGCTCTACCCCGTATATCCGCTCGAAAGCCCGGAGGAACAGGAGCAATTCATCCTCCACTTCCACCCCGACGGCGCAAACACCTTGCCAGCAGCCGAGGGAAAAGACCAAGCCGAGGGAAAAGACCAAGCCGAGGGAAAAGACCAAGCCGAAGACCAGGCTAAAGCCGAAGCCAAGACAGCCGAAAGAGCCAAGACAGCCGAAAGAGCCAAGGCAGCCGAAAGAGCCAAGACAGCCGAAAGAGCCAAGGCAGCCGAAAGAGCCAAGGCCTCCTCCACCTTCGCCCTGCTCCACCCCAAGGCACGCCACCTGCTCTCACCCGCCGAGCAAGCCTCGCTGCAGGGCATGGCGCAGCGATACCTGGAGGCAATGCACATCACCCCCGAGGCAGCCCGAAAGGCAAGACTGATGTGCGCCTGGATGATGCAGAAGTCTGACGACGAGAAGAGCGAGGACCCCCACGGCGTGGAGCAGGTGCCTACCCTCGCCTACTGCAACTACCTGGACGGCAGAATCGTGAACGTGAAGTTCCGCTCCATACAGCAAGACCCCATCACGGGCGAGTGGAGCAAGCGATTCATGCAAGAATCGCCCACCAAGCCCTGCCTCCCCTACGGCATCGACAGCATCAACCCCCTGCGCCCCGAGGCCGACCACATCGACCAGCTCATCATCACCGAGGGCGAGAAAGACCGCCTCACCCTGCTCTCCTGCGGATTCCCCTACGTGCTGAGCATCGCCAACGGGGCTGCCACCAACATCGAGGAAAGCCACGAGGCGGTGGAGCACTGGATATTGCAGGCGGAGGAAATCATCGTCTGCGGCGACGCCGACCGACCGGGCCGCGGACTCGTGGGACAGCTCATCGCCCGCTACCAGGCCCGGGCCAAGGTGGCGGTGCTGCCCCGCGGCAAGAAAGACATCAGCGAGGCATACCAAGCCTTCGGAGCCGAAGAGGTGAGGCGCATCATCCAGGAGGCGCAGCTGGTGGGCGAGGCCGACGTGTTCGACCTAGCCGAGAACACCGACTCCATCCTCGACATCCTGATGGGCAACTACGACCACGGCTACGCAGTGGGCATGGGCGAAAGGACCGACCACATCTTCCACCCCACCTCAGAGGGCGGGCTCATCATCCTCACGGGCATCCCGAACTCGGGCAAGACCGACTTCCTCAACTGCCTCATGGCGCACCTGATGTACCACTGCCAGAAAAGGGTGGCCTTCTTCTCGTTCGAGAAGCCCATCAAGGGCAAGCACGTGAGGGAGATAGCCCGCATCGCCCTGGGCGTGGAGAACACGGAGAACATGGACGGAACGGAGCCGCCCGAGAGCGCCCGAGAGGTGAACCGACGCGCCCTCAACTACCTATCCCGCCACATGGTGGATTTCGACACGAAGAGCCGCCTGCCCGACAGCGACTACATCATCGCCATGGCCGAGGGCGTGATGCTGAAGAAGAAGCTGCCCCTGGACTACCTGGTGATAGACCCCTACGTGTTCATCAACATGACGGAGGGCGGCGCCCGAGCCACGGAGACGGAGAAGGTGAGGCTGATGCTCACCAAGCTGCAGGCGTGGAGCCGCGCCCGCCACATCTGGACGGTGGTGGTGGCGCACCCGAGAATCCAGAACAAGGAGGGCTCGCAGGATTTCCCCGACCTGAACATCTACTCCATCGCCGGCTCTGCCCAGTGGGCGAACCTCGCCGACTTCCTGCTGACCGTGCGCCGCGTGAACAAGCCCGAGGAGGGCAAGCAATACTCCATCGTGGAGATGCTGAAGGTGAGAGACCAGGAGTTCTGCCAGCCCGGCAAGGTGGTGTACGTGAGGCAGCCCTGCGGCCGCTACGACGAGCGGGAGAACGAGGCCGACTGCATCGCCGAGGCGATGATGGGCAAGGTGCTGCCCAGGGACGAGAGCCCGTGGTAAAGAGCATTTCTCGATGGATAAAAAATTCCGATGAATAATAAAAAAACATAAGAATATGACAAAAGAAGAATACAACCTGCTCAAGGCCCAGGCCCACGAGCAGATGAAACGAGACTACCAGTGGCTGATGAGCCAGGAGCCCACCCAACGACAGTGGCGATGCCCACAAAGATGGCTCATCGAGTTTGTATATGATAGCAACGAGGAGCGGACGATGGACGATTTCTTCCGTCGCACTCCCATGCAGCGACTCTACGATGAGTTCTTCCGCCACACCGGCAGTGCGCCTCCCAACCACCCCTCCATCCAGCTCAGCAAGCTCAGGGCGATGGAGCAGCGACGCAACATCCGCCCCGACAGCATCACCCGCTACTATATGCTACAGATGGAAAAAGCTCCCCAGTGCCGCATCATCGAACTGCTAATGGAACAAGATACCTCACCCCAAACCTAAAATGCACTTGTGAGAAATATAAAGAAGCCTCATTCTGAGTCGAAGTAAGCCTCGATTGAAGCGCAAGTAAGCCCTAAATGAGTCGAAGTAGGCCTTAGTTAAACTTTACGTAACGCTCAAACCAAATCGGTTTAAGCCCTACTTGAAAGCAAACTAAGGCTTACTTTGAAGCGTCGTAATAAAACACGCTTATGATTGTTCTACAAACTTATCTATGGTCATTGTTATATCGTCTATCGAAATTTTTCTTATCCTTGTATCTGTATTTTCAAAAAAGATATCATACTTTTCTCCATGACACTCTATTAATACAAAACCTTTATAATTGTTTCCGTTTACCTTGAATCGCAGCGAACCATTGGTTTGCGAAATTTGTGAAATTCCCCACGACAAGACTATCAAATTTTCACAAAGAAATTGTAACCAAATATTTGAGATATTTTCCTTCATATTTTATTTAATATAAATACTCATGCAAATATACTAAATATTATAATACCATCAAAATACTTATATCATTTTTAATATAAAATAAGTAAAAATAGGCATTTTATGATATATTTTCTTTAATTTTGCCCCATAAAACATTACATTATGGCATTACGATTACGTGAAATATTGAAGGAAAGAAATCTGACGGTTGCTCAATTTGCCGAAATGTCGGGCATGAGTCAGTCAAACATCAGCAATTATATGAATGGCAACATTTCACCAACATTGGAAACCCTATATAAGATTTCCAATGCTTTGGATATCGAAATTACTGAATTGTTTAGAAAAAAAGAAGAAATCAAACTGCTTGCTAAGTATGAGAACGAAACTATCGAAATTTCTACAAAAGAGCTGTTGGATTTCGTAAAAAGTAAACTATCGAAAAAAAATGAAAGCAATAAAGGAAATCAACCTACATAATAAGATTCGTACAGTTTCGCTTTTTAGCGGAGCTGGAGGGTTAGATATAGGAGCTATCAAGGCTGGCGCTCAAATAGTATGGGCAAATGATTTGATGAAAGAGGCTTGCATGAGTTACCGAATGAATATAGGTGATCATATAAGACAAGGCGACATCAATACTTTCATAGAAGAATTGTCGGAGCTAAAAAATATAGATTTATTGATAGGCGGTCCCCCTTGCCAAGGTTTTTCCGTGGCAGGAAAAATGGATGCTAACGACAGTAGAAGCCAACTCATTTGGAATTACGCCAACGTGGTATCTATATTGCGACCTCAGTGTTTTGTCATGGAAAATGTAAAAGCTTTGGCTACTTTAGAAAAATGGAGTCCCATCAAGAATAAATTACTGAAGACTTTCCGTGACTTGGGATATGAAGTAAACTATATTGTGGTAAATGCTTCCGATTATGACGTACCACAGTCACGAGAACGTATCTTTGTCGTAGGATTTAAAGGAAACCCAAGCAAAATACCCGACTTAGAGGAAATGCTAAAACCTTTCCGAAAAAAAGCTTGCACTGTGAGGGAGGCTCTTTCCGTATTGGATAAAGCTGGCGAAGGAAACAACCAAGGGATATGCAATGCAAAAATCACCCTTTGCGTTAATCCTGTCATGCGAAAATCACCTTATGCGGGCATGTTGTTCAATGGACTTGGGCGACCAACGCGGTTGGACGGTTATAGTGCCACACTTCCGGCTTCTATGGGTGGAAACAAAACTCCTATCATAGATGAACATGAGCTATATGAGGGCGCAGAGCCATGGGTAGTTTCTTATCATAAAAGATTACAAGAGAATCCAACGATAGCAAAGTATGCACCTGCACCAAGCTTTTTGCGGAGAATGACAGTTGAAGAGGCTGCACTTTTGCAGACATTCCCATTAGAGTATGAATTCCAAGGGGCACAATCCTCGAAATATACGCAAATAGGTAACGCTGTACCTTGCAACCTAGCCAAGGCGGTAGTTTCTATGGTGACAAGTGTCATGACTGGGAAAATTGACATACAGTATGTCAAGCAATTCAGAGAACTAAGTATTTTTGATTGATATGGCTATAAATATAGATAAAAACAAAGCAAGGGCAATATTGCTAAAGGCAAATGAGCAAAAAAGTTTTGCTAATGATTCGATTGGTGAGTCTATCAAGGATATCTTGTCTGGGACTCACAAAACTTACAAATACCTATTGGTAAACGCATTGCTTGCCAAGTCTGTGAGCCAAAAGGTCGATCCCTTCAGCCTGCAAGCTGGCGATGATTCTAAAGGAGCATACGACGCAAGAAGCCTTTGTCATCAAGTACTCGTTCCATTTGAGCGTAAATTTTATACCGGAAGTCTGGGAGGATCCAACGAGCCGTTCTTGAACAAGCCCGCTCGTTTTAAAAGATTAGCGTACGACAATGCTGTTCGACCAGGAAACGACAAAAATACTTTAGGTAAACTTATCAGGTTGTTAGAATTAATCAAGACAAAAGAGCAAGCTTTTAAGTATTTGGCAACTTCCATTGCTGTGATGGCAGAAATATACCAAAAGATAGAGCCAAAGTATCATCTGGAGAAATTACCAATCGGCAAAGAAGGAAACGTCCAAACCATCTTGGATTATGTCAGTGAACTTTGCAACAAGACATTTGGTGGGGAAACTTGCGTCTTAGTAGTCGCTACTATCGAAGCCTATCATTGGAAGGGAAAAGGTCAAGTAAGAGCACATAAAGTAAACGAGAGCGGTTCTTCCTCCAAAGAAATAGGTGACATAGATATATTTGACAAAAACGGAACTGTCTTATCATCGATAGAGGTGAAAGACAAACAGTTTTCTAAAGAAGATGTTGACCATGCCATTAGGAAATTCGCCACCGTAGGTGTAGAGCGAAGTATGTTCATATATGGGAAAAATGCGCAATTCAACAGAAGCGAGGTGTTTCAAGTTGCAGCTCGTTATGGAAGAGCCGGCTATTTTTGCGGCATCGTACCTATTATGGATTACGCAAAAATGCGTATAACTCATATCATGCATGATACTACGATTACTGAGTTTATTGACAAGATACTCTATTATGCAAAAAGCATAAATGCTAACAATGACACAATAGAATGGGTAAAGAATTGTACGAAACAAATGACGGCTGAATAAAAATAACCCTCTATGTAACCCTCAAAATAACCCTCCAACTATTGACAAACTCGAAAAAAAGTTGTATCTTTGCACTGTCAATCAGATGAAAGACTAGAAACGTCAATCAGACGAAAGACAACTATGGAAAAATCGCAAGATTGCAACGATACATCGCAAGATTGCAACGATACTTCGCAAGATTGCAACGACAAACGCAAGAATGCAATTCAGACAACCATAATCGTCAAACTTTAAATCTAATGCGTATGGAACAACACACATCGCTGGAACTGGAGAGGATGCAGATGATGCTCCTCTCCACCCACTTCACCCTAGGAGAATTCCTCCGCTCGGGCACCGCCATCAAGTATGGCATCGACAACACGCCGCACGACAGCCTCGTCATCGTCCGACTGATGACGCTCTGCGAACAGGTGCTCGAACCCCTCCGACAGCACTGCGGCATCATCACCATCACCAGCGGCTACCGATGCCCACAGCTCAACCTCGCCGTACACGGCGTGCCCGCCAGCCAGCATACCCTGGGAGAGGCCGCCGACATCTTCATCCCCAACGAGGAGACGCTGAAGAAATATACCAGCTTCATCGAGCACGAGTGCCACTTCGACCAGATGATACTGGAGCCACGAGGCGCACAGCCCGGACAGCACCGATGGCTGCACGTGAGCTACACCATGCGTCGCTCCAACCGCCATCAAATATTAACTTGAAACACACACCGAACTTGAAAAGACACACCGAACTTTAAAAAACACATCACACTATGAAAAGAGACACTTGGAAAACCATCATCCAGATAGCTATCAGCATCCTCACTGCCATCGCCACCACACTCGGCGTGACGTCGTGCATGGGGAGATAAAAAAAATTAGATTCGTACTAGAAGAAATTCAGCTGAACCAATAGATACGACAACATTGTTTAACCCTCTAAATCAGAAAGTATTATGAGCGTAAAGTACAGAAAAGTGAAGAACACCCGCAAGGGTTCCACCACCCTCGGCAAAATCTACGGCAGAGCCGTGGTCAACGACGTGATCCACACCAAGAAATTGGCAGAGAAAATCGGCAACCGATGCACCGTGACAGAGCCAGACATCATCGCCGTGATCAACGCCCTGGAGACTGAGATCGCCGACAACCTCGCACAGGGCAACCGCGTAGTGCTCGACGGATTCGGCTCCTTCAAGGTGGGACTCTCCACCAGCCCTGCCGAAACCGCCAAGAAGTTCACCGCCAGCAACATCAAGGGCATGCACGTCATCTTCGCACCTGCCATCGAGGTGGAACAAGGCAAGCGCATCAAGTCGCTGCTCCGTGGCGTGAAGGCAGAGGAGATGACCGAATACACCGGCATCAACGACGGAAACGGAGGTAACGGCGGAAACGACGTGGATCCAGGCGACAACCCTGGCAGCTCCGACTCTGACCAAGACACAGGCGGCGGCTCAGGTTCCGGCGGTGGCTCAGGTTCCGGCGGCGGCTCAGGCACAGACGGAGACAACTCTGGCGACACCGTGCTCTAGACTGCCACTAACTAGGCAGAAAGAGAAAGCTGGACTTCGAGAGAAAGCTGGACTTCGAGAGAAAGCTGGACTTCGAGAGAAAGCTGGGTTTCGGCACATCGCCGAAACCCCACCCTAGAGAATTACGCCCCGAGGAGGAAAGCATCCCCTACCCCCTAAGAAGGATGCTTCCCACCTCGGGGCGTTTTCTTCTCCCACCATTCCCGACATCCACCATTCCCGACATCCACCATTTCCGACATCCAATTTATCGCGCCCACCTTATTTTAATATCCATATATCCATCAAATCTTTTACCCATTTTTTTTTTACTTTTTGAGGGCAAATACAGCAAAAAAGCGAAAAACGTTTGGTTATTTCAAGTTTTGTGAGTAACTTTGCACTCGCAATAAAGAGTTGAAATGTAATAAGTAATAATAAATAAAGAAGAAAAGATATAATAAACATAATTATGAATTGTAAGAATCACGCCATCGCCTTCTTCGCCTTGGCAAGCATCACGCTATCGCTCCTCACCTCTTGCTTCAAGGACGAGCCTCTCAATGCCGAATGCGACATCGAGCAGGCCTACATACACCCTGGAGACAACCTGGGCAAATGGTTCGAGAGCCCATCCGACACACTCGTAAGCGTGCAGAGCGACCAGACGGAAATAGAGTTCTCCATGAAGGGCGCAGCCGACCTCACACAGCAGGCTCCCCTCTTCCGACTTACCCCGGGAGCCACCATCAGCCCCGAGAACGGAAGCGTGCAGAACTTCTCCAACGGCCCCGTGACCTACACCGTCACCTCGGAAGACCGCCAATGGACTCGCACCTACCACGTGAACATCAAGAAGGGACAGACACAGCTGCCCAAGGAGCTGGACTTCGACTTCGAGGACGCCTACCTGGACAGAGGATACTACAACTGGCGAGAGACCATCGGCGGCGAAACCTCCGACCTATGGGCCACCGGAAACCCTGGATACAAGATAAGCAACAGCTCGGCCAAGGCGGAAAACTACCCTACAGCCATGGTGGAAGACGGATACGAGGGCAAGGCGGTGAAACTCACCACCCGACGCACCAGTCAGCTAGCCGACATGGTGAAGAAACCTATCGCTGCCGGCAACCTCTTCATCGGACAGTTTGACGCCACCGACGCCCTGCGCGACGCCATGAAGGCCACCAAGTTCGGCAAGCCGTTCAGCTTCCAGAGCAAACCTATCCGACTGGAGGGCTGGTACAAATACCAGGCAGGCGAAAAGTTCACCGACAAGAACATGAACGTAATCGCCGGCCGCCACGACTTCGGCACCATCTACGCCGTGCTCTACGACAACCACGACCAGGCGGGCAACGCCATCCTGCTCTACGGCGACAACGTGCAGACCAGCCCGCAGGTAGTGGCACTCGCCCTGGTGGGCGAAACCACCGACGATGGCGGCAAGAAGGCCATCGGCGACACCCCCGAGTGGCACCACTTCAGCGTAAGCTTCGACTACGCCACCTACGGCAAGACCATCGACCTCGACAAGCTCCACAACGGTGGCTACAGCCTCGCCATCGTCTGCTCTTCCAGCACCTGCGGAGCCGACTTCATGGGCTGCGTGGGCAGCACCCTCTGGGTGGATAGCTTCAAGATTATCTGCGAATAAAACATTCACGACATCAGAACAGAAATAGGATAAATATAAAACAAGATGATAAATAAAACTATCATATCAGCCCTTCTGCTCTCGGCCAGCCTCACGGCACAGGCAGGAGACGGCACAACGGGCAGCAGCGCTTGGAACAAGTACCTGCACGGCTACCAATACCAGGCGCGCGTGGCTTACAACATCGGCGGCACCGCACCCATCGGCATGCCTGCCAGCATACGCACCCTGCACAGCTACACCCTGCGCCCTAACTTCGGGCTGGGCGTGGATGCCTACCACTCCATCTCGGGCAGATGGGGATTCGTGGGCGGCATCCGCTTCGAGAACAAGGGCATGAAGACCGACGCCGGCGTGAAGGGCTACCACATGAAGATAGTACGCGGAGGCGAGGAGCTGGAGGGCGTGTTCACCGGAAGCGTGGTGACCAAGGTGGATATGAGTCTGCTCACCGTTCCAGTGCAAGCCACCTACGACCTGAGCCAACACGTGCGCCTGAAGCTCGGGCCCTACGTGAGCTACGTGACTTCGAAGAAATTCGAGGGATGGGCATACGACGGCTACCTGCGCCGACAGGAGGAGGGTCATCCCAAGGGCGACCCTACCGGACAGAAGGTGATGCTGGGACACGACAAGGGCGAAAGAGGCGAATACGACTTCTCAGACGACATGCGCCAGTGGCAATTCGGACTAGACCTGGGAGCCGACTGGCGAATCACCGACCGCTGGGGCGTAGCAGCCGATCTGAGCTGGGGATTGAACGGCATCTTCAAGAAAGGCTTCGACACCATCGAGCAAACGATGTACCCGATATATGGAAGCATCGGAGTAACCTATCAGCTGAAGTAATCAGTTGTATTAAAAAAGAGAAGAAAATATAAGGAACAAGTTAGATAAAAAGAGAAGAAAATATAAGTAATCAATTTTATTAAAAAAAAGAAAAATGAAAAAGTTTTTTTAT
>ERZ808266.803-NODE-803-length-10115-cov-2.759940_pt1 | contig 10115 bp, 5 predicted proteins | sample MGYA00521278_ERZ808266 | MGnify/ENA primary metagenome ERZ808266 (study PRJEB31516, sample SAMN03275591) | gut metagenome | biome: mammalia-associated habitat; material: feces | host: Papio cynocephalus | place: Kenya | collected 2012-08-02 ... | reverse complement strand
CATGCCGCATACCTTGATGAGCAGGCGGCGGGAGGCGGTGCTGTGGGGATGGGGTGATGGTGTCATGGCGTGGTCGTTTGCAGTTGGCTGATGAAGTGGCGTAGCTCCTCGCCCGGGTCGTCGGCCCGCATGAAGTGCTCGCCCATGAGGAAACCGCTGAAGCCCGCTTGGCGCAGCCGCCCTACGGTGTCGGGGTCTCCGATGCCACTCTCGCTGACCTTGCAGACGCCCTTGGGCAGGCGCTCGGCCATGCGGAAACTGTTGGCCACGTCGGTGACAAACGAACCGAGGTTGCGGTTGTTGATGCCATACATGTCGGGCTCGAGGGCGGCATAGTCGAGGTCGGCCTCGCTGTGCATCTCCAGCAGGACCTCCAGCCCGAGCTCGTGGGCGGTGTGGAGCAACCTGCGGCACTCGTCCACACTGAGGTCGGCGGCGATGAGCAGCACGGCCGACGCACCGCAGAGACGTGCCTGCAGCAATTGGTACTCGGAGATGACGAAGTTCTTGTAGAGAATGGGCAGGGTGACGCCCGAGAGGCGCGCCTCCTGCACAAACTCGTCGTATCCGCCGAAGAACTGGCTGTCGGTGAGGATGCTGAGCGCCGTGGCGCCCGCCTGCTGGTAGCTGAGGGGTATGACGCCTGCGCGGCCCTCGCGCTTGATCCACCCCTTTGAGGGCGACTTGCGCTTAAACTCGGCGATGATGCCTGTCGGCGATGACAGGAGGGCCTGGCGCATGGAAACGGGCGCAGCGGCTTCGTCCCTCATCTGCTTGTCTACCATCGCCATGAGGCGGCGGAGTGGCACAAACCGCATCCACTCCTCCAGTTCGTGGCGCTTGTGGGCCACGATGGTCTCCAGGATGTCGGTCTTCTGTGTGTTGTTGTCCATGGTATGGGAATGAGGGGGTTAACTGTTAAGCTCGACGAAGTGGCGGAAGGTGCTGAGTGCCTTGCCCGAATCGAGGCTCTCACGGGCGATGTCGATACACTCGTTGATAGACTTCTTGCCCCGCTCGAGCACCTGGATGGCAAAGGCGGCGTTGGCCAAGACGATGTTCTTCTGGGCGGGCAGGGCCGTTCCCTGCAGCACGTTGTCGAAGATCTGTGCGGCCTCTTCCTCGGTGGCTCCTCCCACAAGTTCCTCGGGACGGGCAACATCGAAGCCCAGGTCTGCTGGCTTGAACACGCGCTCATAGTCGTTGGTGGTGACCTTGAAGTCGCCCGTGAGCGAGATCTCGTCGTAGCCGTCGATGCTGTTCACGATGCCATAGTCGATGCCGATGCGCTGGTAGACCTGCTGGTAGAGGCGCATCTGGTCGAGATTGGCCACGCCGAGCAGTTGGCACTGGGGCTTCGAGGGATTGATGATCGGTCCGAGCAGGTTGAAGAACGTGGGGAAGGGCAATGCCTTGCGGATGGCGCCCACAAACTTCATGGCCTTGGCGAAGAGTTGCGCATGGAGGTAGACGATGCCACACTCGTTGAGCGAGCGGTTGAGCTTGTCGATGTCATCGGTGAAGACCACACCGTGATTCTTGATGACGTTGGACGCGCCACTGACCGAGGTGGCCGAGAAGTTGCCATGCTTGGCCACCTTATAGCCTGCGCCCGCAATGACGAAGCAGGCCGTGGTGGAGATGTTGAACGTGTTCTTGCGGTCGCCTCCCGTTCCCACGACATCGATGTAGCGGTCACACTCCAGAGGCACGGCCACGCCTGTGGCGAGGATGCCGTCGCGGAATCCCAGCAGCTCGTCCACCGTGATGCCACGCATCTGTATGGCGGTAAGCAAGGCCGCTATCTCCGCGTCGTTGAGTTCACCCTGCGTGATGGCAACGAGCAGGCCCTTGGTCTCCTCGCGCTGAAGCTCTTCGTGATTGAGCAAACGGTTGAGAATAAGTGATACGTCCATAATTATTTATATTTTTAATTGTTTATATTTTCATCTGTATTCATTCCTCCTTGCTTCCTGTGCGCTCCGCCGGGAGCCCTCTTGACGAAAGGTGAGCGCTCTGCCGGGAGAATGACTGTTGTAACACGGTGTGCGCTTCGTCGGTAGGCCCCCTTGCTGTCTCAGTGCGGTCGGTCGCTCCGGTTGAATGAAAAAAGGCCTGTCGTAAGAACGGCAGGCCTTTCAGTTTTATCTCCTTGGAGTATCCACACGGCTAAGCGACTCACGACTGTTGAAATCTTGAGCTTCGCCACCACCAATATGCAGATACATGATTCTTCATTGTTTTGATTATGATTACAGGCGCAAAGATACACAAAAACCAACAAACAACAAACTTTTTAGTTAAAAAAGTGATATTTTCTTTGTTTTACTTGCAAATGTTGAAATCTTGGCTTATATTTGCGACAGAAATGTTTCGTATGCACATAGCGAAACAGTTTTTTTTCTTGAGGTTGGTAGCGTCCTGCACCAACCTCTTTTGATGATACAAGAATTGTCCTCGTGTGGCCACATCCTTCGTCTTGCCGCCGCGACCCCATCCTCGTGGTGATGATTGCCACGAGAGATGGAACCTTCTTGGTTTTGGCACCAAAAGAGATTGCCTCTATGGACACTTGTTTTTTGAAAATAAGTGGGAATTTGCAAACCGTTTCCGAAAATAATGCCTACCTTTGCACACAACCTAATAAATAATAAGGACTAAGGGTATCACTTATCAAGTAATAAGGTAATCACTTGTCAAATAACAGGTAAGTAGAAAGGAATCATATAACCTAAGCAACAATATGACATTTCGCAAATCCATTCTGGGAGTAATTCTCTGCCTGCTGTCGGCCGTGGCCGTGGCGGGCAATGTGTATGACATACGCCCCGTGCCGCAACAGCAGGAGCGCACCGACGGCAGCGCCCGCTTGTCGGGGAGTGTCACCGTGGTGGCCGGTCCCGCCATCGATGCCTATACCCTCGACCGCGCCAAGGAGGTGCTCACCGAGCACGGCCTGACACCCGTCGTGGCGCGCAAGGCCACCAAGGGCGCCGCCACACTCTACCTGGGTGTCAACGCCACGGGCGACGCAGCCGACCGCGCAGCCAAGCGGCTGGGCCTCAAGCGCGACGTCTTCAACCAGAAAGGTTACGACCGCCACGCCCTCGCCGTGAGGCAGCAGGCCGGTGGAGCAGAGGTGGTGATCGTGGGCGAGACCACCGACGCCGTGTTCTGCGGACTGGCATCGCTCGAGCAGATGCTCGACCAGGCCAAGGACGGCAACCTCGACTGCGTGGACATCTACGACTACGCCGACACGCAGTATCGTGGCGTCATCGAGGGCTACTATGGCGTGCCCTATTCGGCGGAGGTCACGGCAGACCTCTTCCACTTCATGGCCCGCTACAAGATGAACACCTATATGTATGGTGCCAAGAGCGACCCCTATCACTCGCAGCATTGGGACAAGGCATACCCCAAGACCATCACGCCTGAGCAGCAGGAGGTGGGCATGCTCACCGAGGGCATGATGCGCCAGCTCACCGATGCCGCCCACCGCTGCAAGGTCAACTTCATCTGGGCCATCCATCCGGGCGGTGCCTTCACCGATGCCAAGCAGACCGATGTGCTCGACCGCGTAATGAGCAAGTTCCGCCTCATGCACCAGCTCGGCGTGCGCCAGTTTGGTGTCTTTGTCGATGATGTGGGCGTGCCCTCCGACTCGGCCTCACTGGCGCTCAACGCGCAGCGCCTCACCTTGCTGCAACAGAAGATCGACCGCGAGTGGAACGGACGCAAGGCGCAGCCCGCCGACACCGTGAAGCCGCTCCACTTCGTGCCCCAGCTCTATGCCTACTCTTGGGTGAGCCGCCAGCAGGGCGAGCGCTTCTTCCGCTCGCTCAGCACCACACCCAAGAAGGTGTGCATCTACATTACCGGGCGCGCCGTGTGGACCGTGCCCAACTCGGAAGATCCCGACCTGGTCAGTTCGTGGCTCGGGCGTGACGTGGCATGGTGGTGGAACTATCCCTGCAATGACAACGACATGAACAAGATCTTCCCGCTTGACACGTACCGCAACTTCGACGACGAGGCGCACATCGACCGCAACGCCACGCTCGACCCCAACCTCAAGGGGGTGAACACGCTCATCAGCAACCCCATGCAGCAGGGCGAGGTCAGCAAGATAGCCCTCTACAGCATCGCTGACTATGCCTGGCACCGTGCAGCCTTCGACAACGACGCCTCCTGGATGGCATCGCTCAAGGCCATCTTCGGCAAGCGTGCCGGCAATGCCTTCCGTCTCCTGCCCCTCGTGCGCCACTATGACACCAACACGCAACTGGCCGACCGCATACGTCTCTGGAAGGCCAACAGCCTCGATGACCAAGCCACACAGGCGCTGCTCGACGAGCTGCGCAGCCTGCAGGCCGACGCCAAGGCGCTGAGCGGGATGGCCTCGTCGGACAATGTCTCCGACCGTCTGCTCTGGCATGAGTTGCAGCCCTATGTGGAGAAGGTGGCCGACATGTGCGGCATCGCCCACACGCTCATCGCACCACACACCGAGGCACAGCGCCAACAGGCCGTCCAACAGGCCCAGACGCTCGACAAGAACCCCAAGTACCAGTTCTCCATCCTCAGCGGCATGGGCGAAGACATACGCCTCTCCAAGAGGGGCGCCGAGCCGGCAGCCAAGGTGCTGCGACCCTTCGTGAGCCAGCTGGCCAACGCCAAATGAGACCTGACAACGCCTGACAATAAAAAGTGGGGTCTGTCAACCGCCAGCGTAACAGTACGCCCAAAGCCAATTGATGGAACCCGCCAATTACAAAACTATCTTTTGAACCTAAAATGAGAAATCGTATCCTGACAGCAGCCTTTGCGCTGACACTACCCCTCGTGATGAGCGCGCAAGACGTGCTCGTGCATGTCGACACCAGCCGCGAGCCCATCCACCAGGGCAAGTACAAGGCCACCATGGAGAGCCTCTCCGACTTCCAGTGTCCGGAGTGGTTCCGCGACGCTAAGTTTGGCATCTGGGCCCATTGGGGCGTACAGTGCGCCGCCGAGGACGGCGACTGGTATGCCCGCGGCATGTACTACCAAGGCAACGGGCAATACAACTACCAGATAGACGCCATGGGCCACCCTTCGGAGAAGGGATTCAAGGACTGGATACCCCGCTGGAAAGCGGAGAACTGGCAGCCCGACTCGCTCGTCAAGTTCTATAAGGACTGCGGCGCGCGCTACTTCTTCTGCATGGCCAACCACCACGACAACTTCGACAACTGGAACAGCAAGTACCAGCCTTGGAACTCGGTCAACATGGGTCCCCACAAGGACATCGTGGGAGGATGGGCCGCTGCGGCCCGCAAGCTGGGCCTGCCCTTGGGCGTGAGCGTCCATGCCGCCCACTCGTGGGTGTGGTATGAGCCCTCACGCGGAGCCGACAGCCGGGGGCCGCTCAAGGGCGTGCGCTATGACGGATGGCTCACCAAGGCCGACGGCAAGGGCACCTGGTGGGAAGGCTACGACCCGCAGGACCTCTATGAGCAGCGCCACAAGCTGAGCCGCGACAATAGACACTGGGACTGGGACACCTCCAAGGTGACGCCACCCGACCAGGCTTTCTGCGACCGCATCTACAACCGCACCGTCGACCTCATCAACCAGTTCTCGCCCGACATCGTCTACTTCGACGACACCTACCTGCCCCTCTGGCCCGTGTCCGACTGCGGACTGGCCATCACCGCCCACCTTTACAACAAGAGCATGGCGGAGCACGGCGGCAAGAACCAGGCCGTGGTGACGGGCAAGGTGCTCGACGACAAAATGAAGAAGACCATCCTCTGGGACGTGGAGCGTGGCGCGTGCGACAAGATACAGGAGCTGCCCTGGCAGACCTGCACCTGCATCGGCAGCTGGCACTATGACAAGCACGTCTACTACAACGACGGCTACAAGTCGCCCCAGCAGGTCATCACCATGCTCATCGACATCGTCTCGAAGAACGGCAACCTGCTGCTCAACGTGCCCGTCCGCAGCGACGGCACCATCGACCCCACCGAGCGCCGCATCGTGGAGCGCATCGGCCAGTGGATGCAGGCCAACGGTGAGGGCATCTATGGCACCCGGCCCTGGAAAGCCTTCGGCGAGGGACCGTCGGCCGACAAGGACAACCCCATGAGCGAACAGGGCTTCAACGAGGGCCGTATCAAGCAGACGGCCAACGACATACGCTACACGGCCAAGGGGCGGCACACCATCTACGCCTTTGTCCTGGGCAAGCCCGAGGCCGACATCACGCTCCGCCTCATGGGCAGCAAGACGCTACTGGGCCGCAAGGTGCGCGCCGTGAGCCTGCTGGGCTCAAGCGAGCGTGTGGGGTGGAGACAGGCCGCCAATGGCCTGACCATCACCAAGCCCGGGCATGCGCCGTTTGGCGAGGCGCTCTGCTACAAGGTCACCGTCAAGTGAACCGACACCACAACATGTATCATCTCATAAACCATTTGCGATATGAACTTTAAGAAAACATTCATGGCGGTCCTCAGTGCCGCCTTGCTGTTGCCTGCTACGGCAATGGCACAGTTCAATTGGCCTTACCAGATCAAGGACGGCACCATCGTGACCAAGGTGCCCGAGCGTCCTGCGGGCCAGAAAGACGTGCTCAACCTGGCCACCGCCAAGCTGCCCGTGCTCCGTGTGGGCTTTGTGGGCCTGGGCATGCGCGGACACGACGCCGTGCGCCGCTGGTGCTACCAGGAGGGCGTGGAGATCAAGGGTCTCTGCGACCATGAGGCCGACCGCGCCGAGGCCAGCAACGAGCTCCTGCGCAAGGCCGGCCTGCCGCCCGCATCGCTCTACAGCGGCGAGGAGGGCTACAAGGCGCTCTGCGAGCGTCCCGATGTCGACCTGATCTACATCGCCGTCGACTGGGAGCACCACGTGCCCGTGGCCGAGTATGCCATGGAGCACGGCAAGCACGTGGCCATCGAGGTGCCGTCGGCCATGAACCTCACCGAAATCTGGAAGCTCATCGACCTCAGCGAGCAGAAGCGGGTCCACTGCATGATGCTCGAGAACTGCTGCTACGACTTCTTTGAGCTCAACGCCCTCAACATGGCGCAGAAGGGTCTCTTCGGCGACGTCATCTTCGGACAGGGCGCCTACCGGCACGACCTCGACCCCTTCTGGGACGCCTACTGGAAGCGCGACGCCAACGACAAGCTGGGCTGGCGCCTCGACTACAACATGAAGTATCGTGGCGACGTCTATGCCACACACGGACTGGGTCCCGTGGCACAGATCATGAACATCCACCGCGGTGACCGCTTCACCGTGCTCTCGGCCATGGACACCAAGAGCTTCCTCGGCGTGAAGAAGGCTGAGCAGCGCCTGGGCCACAAGGTGGACAACTTCCGCCAGGGCGACCTCACCAACACCATGATACGCACCGAGCAGGGCAAGGTCATCCAGGTCGTGCACGACGTGATGACACCTCAGCCCTACAGCCGCATGTTCCACCTCGTGGGCACCAAGGGCATCGCCAACAAGTATCCCAGCGAGGGCATCGCGCTCAACGACGCCGCCCTCAAGCAGGCAGGCATCAAGCCGTCGACCAACTACTACAACGGCGAGGCCTTCCTCAACGCGGCCGACATGCAGGCACTGAACAAGAAGTTTGAGTCGCCCATCATCACCAAGTACAACGCCAAGGCACGCGAGGTCGGCGGACACGGCGGCATGGACTTCATCGAGGATTCACGCCTCGTCTACTGCCTGCAGCACGGACTGCCTCTCGACATGGATGTCTACGACCTGGCCGAGTGGTGCTCGCTGGCCGAGCTCGGTTCGCTCTCGATGGACCACAACTGCATGCCCGTGGCTGTGCCCGACTTCACGCGCGGTCACTGGAACGACCAGAAGGGCTATCGCCACGCCTTTGCCTCGGCTGAGGATGAGGCTGCCCAGGACAAGGCCAACCATGAGTTCACCGTGAAGCTCAAGGCTACGGCCGAGAAGGCTTGGAAGAAGTTTGACAAGCAGCAGGCCAAGATCAAGGCTGCCAAGGCCAAGGCCGCTGCCAAGAAGTAAGCGCAGGAAAACGTAGCGGTGGATGCCGTCATTCACCGCCTCATGCACATCGGCGACAGGCTGATCCCGTCATGACAACGGGCATGCCTACCGCCGATGTTCATTTTGTGGCCGTCCCTGTGGGCCATCTGTGAGGAGAAAAGGCTGACAAGAGTGCCGGCGGAGGCCCCCGGCAGACAGACCACAGGGCTACATGCGGCCCTGTCACGCCGGCAAGACAGAGGGGAGGAGGTAGAGAGGAGGAGTGCCGTTCATCCTGACGAAGCACCTGGCAAAGCTCCTGACGAAGCCAAAAGGGGCACCAACCGTCACTGGGTTGGTGCCCCTTTTTATGGGTAGATTGGCAGATGAAATCAGTTGGCGGGCATGGCGGCACGCAGTCCGGTGAGGCCACGGCGGATAAGGTCCTTGGTGCCACTGCCGTCGTTGACATAGGCCTTGACCATCTCGGCATAGTCCATGGCGTCCTTGAGCCGCTGCGAGGGGGCTTCCACGGCCTGTGCGGCCTTGAGCGCCTCAAGCAGTTCCTTGAGGTCGGAAGGTTCGGCGAGGTTGCCGGGGCGCATCATGCTCAGCGCAGCGTTGAGCTCGCTGGCCAGCGCCGAGCCGTTGCCCTGGTGGTCGGAGAGGAAGGCCTTGAGCGCCTCATAGCGCTGTCGCATGGCCTCAATGCCGTTCTTGGCCCACGGTGCATACTCCGGCACCTTGGTCTGCATGTTGTCCCAAGCCTGCTGCTCCTCGAGGCGCTTGGCCGCCACACGCATCAGTTCGGTGAGAGTGGCATTGTCCACATAGGTGGTGTCCTCGATGGGCGCGTCGAGACGGAAGTAGTGTGTGATGTGGCTGTCGGCGTCATAGTCGGGCACAAGCTGCAGGCGGTCGGCATCAGCCTGACTGTGAAGTGTGGCCTCCTCCCAGGAGTGTATGTCCTTGGCCGCCATGACCAGCGGTCCGCGCATCATCGCCGCGGCCCACATGGGCTTGTAGGTCTGCTTGCGCGTGATGTCCATCTTGTCGGGCGTGTAGTCGAGGTGCGGGCCGTAAGGCATGGTCACCACCACGCTGTCGCCCCGCTGCCACTGGCGTGTGGGGATGGTCACATAAGTGCCCGGCCGGTAGCTGGCGGCCAGCTCACGGCCGTTGACGGTGACAGAGAAGCCTCGTGTGGCCCAGTAGGGCACGCGGAGCTTCATGGTGAAGGCGCTGCGCCCCTTCTCCATGCGGATGACGGAGCGCTCGGCGGGGAAGGTGCACTGCTGGCTGAAGGTGACGCCCCGCCATGTGGCGCGCGTGGGCAGGTAGAGCCCCACCCAGAGGGTGTCGGCAGCGGTGTAGTAGGTGGCCTCCTGGTACTTCACGTGGTTCTCGGCCCCCGTGCCACCGCAACAGGTCGACTGCGGTGTCTCGTTGCCCCAAGGCTTGCTGGCGTCAAGGCCCACGGCATACTGGTAGAGCACGGCATAGCGATGGGGGTTGATGGAGCCCACGAGCTGGTTGTAGAGCACCCGCTCATAGTAGTCCATGTATCGCGCGTCATTGGGGTGATAGGCGTTGAGGTCCTTGGTGAGCTTGGCGAGGTTGTAGGCGCAGCACGTCTCGTTGATGTCGGGACCGGCGGGATTGGTGGCCATGCTCACCATCTGCTTGTAGGGGTGGGGGCACACCTCACCCTTGCCCACACCACCCCCGGCGTAGGGGTAGCGGCCCTGCACCAGGTCCCAGAAGTTGTCGGCGATGTGCCAGTAGTAAGGGTTGTGGTTGGAGCGGTAGGAGCGCAGCGCACCCACGATCATCGGTATGTGCTGGTTGGCGTGGCGGTCGCGTATGGCGTCGATGCCCTTGGCCAGCGGCCCGTAGAAGGCCGGCGCGTCGAAGAAGCCGGCGGCCTCGATGAGGTGGCTCTTCTCGGTCTTGTCGGTCACCATCTCCGAGAGACGCGAGAGCGACTCCTGTATGCCGCCGAGCTCGCCGGCGATGTACATGTTCCACATCTCATAGCGGTTGCCCGGCTTGGCGCGGCGCTCAGCCTGCGTACCGTCGGTCTTGACGTAGGTGCGGTAGTGCAGGCGGTT
>ERZ808266.802-NODE-802-length-10116-cov-5.777756_pt1 | contig 10116 bp, 5 predicted proteins | sample MGYA00521278_ERZ808266 | MGnify/ENA primary metagenome ERZ808266 (study PRJEB31516, sample SAMN03275591) | gut metagenome | biome: mammalia-associated habitat; material: feces | host: Papio cynocephalus | place: Kenya | collected 2012-08-02 ... | reverse complement strand
GAGATAGCTTGTATCAAGGATTACGTGATGGCACTGCCGCTGAAGTTCAATACCAAGATAGGTCGTGATGGGGTAGGATTGAGCCAAGGACAGAAGCAACGCATCCTGATAGCGAGGGCGGTGTATAAGAATCCCGATTACATCTTCCTTGATGAGGCTACTAATTCGCTGGATGCCAACAATGAGCGGAATATTGTGGAGAACCTTGATAAGTTTTATCAAGGCAAGACGGTAGTGATAGTGGCTCATCGCCTGAGTACGGTGAAGAATGCCGACCAAATCATCGTGCTAGACCATGGAAAGGTGGTTGAGGTAGGTAACCATGAGTCTTTGACCGCCAAGCGAGGGGCATACTATAACCTTGTGAAGAATCAGTTGGAATTGGGAAACTAAAATGCTTTTGTGATTAGAAAACTAAAATATCTTGATATGGAGCTGAAAGAATATGAATCAGATCATCACGATAATCATCCTTGCATTTGCAGCAGCTTTTTTCTTCATAAATAAAGCTTTGCGGTGAAAATACTGCAATTTCTTTTGAAATTTGCGGTGTTTTTACTGCAAATTTTGTATATTTGTGCCCGATATACTCCCCCAAGTAATAGGGCAAGTTATTAACTACGCCTCGTGCGTATAAACAAAGAAAGGAATAATATGAGCTTTGGAACATCTGTGAAACTTCCTGATGGAAGTATATATTTTAATAGAGTTTCTTTACATAGCATGAGCGACCTTGTCGATATAAAGGATGAGGCGACCAAGGAGATTCTGCAAGCAAAGGAACAGCTGTTGATGTTGGCTAGTGCCACACCTAAGGACCTTTTTGTAGGCGAGGATGGTGTTATGTTTCAGCTTACTCGCGAGTTTAATGATACTTGGGAAAGTTTGCAAGAATCATTTTACAATATGAATCGTGCTGATATTGTCATTGACGAACTTGATGGTTGGAGTTGGAGTCATAAGGATGAGTTTGGGGAAGAAATAGAGAAGCCTCTTGACCCATCTAAGCCCGAAGACTGGAGGAGAATAGTCAGTGGTGATTATATTTCTGAAACTGATAAAAGTATCAAGGTCACAAGTTTTGAGGCACTTGATGCAGAGATAGATAAAATCAGCAAATTGTTTTTTTACAAGCAAGATAAGATTCGTGGCAAGTATGTTTTATACTACAAGAAGCGTCTTTTTCACACATCCGATAACGTCTATCTGTTTTCATCGGAAGAATCTGCCTATAAGCATTTCTTTGACAGTTTGGACTTTAGTTTTTCAGAGATGACCAAGAAGTCGTATATAGAAAAGAACTATGATTTTCTTCGCAAAGAACTTGCCAAGTACCTTGGTCAAGAAATGAAACAAATCGACGAATACAATTCGTTGTTGGATGTAGTCTTGGCATCTAATGAAACAAATACGATGGAATATTATGAACAGGTGTCAAAGTTGGGGGATTATATAAGAACGGCTGTACAAAACTATGTGAAGAGCTTTGTGGAGGTCGTGAAGCTGGCATAATGCTATCGTCTCTAACCTCAATCATAGGAACATTAAACGTTTTTACGGATTTTATCCCTTGATGCATTGTGGTTTCAGATTTTCTTCTTATTTTTGCAATCACAAACGATAATAAAGAATTAGGAGATATGGAAGAAATCATCAAACTCAACTCTGTGGATAAGTATTGCGAGCTGCACGGATTCGAGACGCAGCATCCGTTGGTGGCTGTAGTAGATATGAAGGATGCCGCGGAGTTTCCACCAGAATTTACCGTCAACTATGGCGTGTATGCGCTCTTCTTGAAGGAGAACCTGGGATGCAATATCACCCGATATGGCAGGCAAAAGTATGATTATCAGGAGGGTACCGTGACGAGCTTTGCGCCAGGGCAGGTTACCCATGTGGTGATGAACCCAGACGTGCGCCCCCAGGCTAAGGGACTTATCTTCCATCCCGACCTCATCAAGGGAACTCCCTTGGCACGAGAGATGCACAACTACTCCTTCTTCTCTTATAGTAGCAACGAGGCATTGCACCTCTCTGACAAGGAGAAGCAGATTTTCATCGACTGCCTGGAGAAAATCAAGATTGAGCTGAATCGCCCGATAGACAAGTTCTCGAAGCGTCTCATCTCCATGAACATCGAACTCTTGCTCAATTATTGCATGCGCTTCTATTCTCGCCAGTTCGTAACTCGTGAGGTGCAGAACAAGGACGTGCTTACTCGCTTCGAGGCCCTGCTCGATGATTACTTCGCAGGCAACAAGCCTCACTTGGAGGGATTGCCAACCGTGAGATACTTTGCCGACAAGATTTGTCTCTCGCCTAATTACTTTGGCGATCTCATCAAGAAGGAGACGGGTATGAGTGCGCAGGAATACATCCAAAACAAGATTATCGACCTCGCCAAGTCGATGCTCCTCGGTTCGGAGAAGACCATCACGGAGATTTCGTATGATTTGGGCTTCCAGTATTCCCAGCACTTCAACCGAGTGTTCAAGAAGAATACAGGGCTTACGCCTTCCGCCTATAGGAGGAATTGATTCATAGATTTAAATATCATACGGAACATATACGGATTTTATACGGAGAAAAGTTTCCGTTAAATCCGTTTAAGTTCCGTATGATAAAAAATAAAACGATATGAGTAATTGCAAACTTCATCCTTTGGTTCGTCTCATCGACTTGAATGAGATGAACACGACCGACATGACCCAATGCTTTGTGGTGATTCTGCAAGGCAGGGAGGGGCGTGTCTGTACGGGAACGACGGCTTGCGACTTTAGGGATGCGACTTTGCTGTTCTTTCGTCCTGCTGAATGCCAGGAGTATGTTGAGCGAATGAAGAATGTAACTTGCAATGAGTATAATCCGATTCGTGCTCTCTGCTTCTGTGGCGACTGGTTGAATCGTCATCTTCCTATCATTTTTGACGCAGAGTATCATTTCTTCTCTTACGGCATCAAGGAGTCTCTCCATTTATCGCTCAAGGAAAAGGTGGTGGTGGATAAATGCCTGGACGATATAAAGGAGGAGATGGAGTGGGGCTTGGATGAGTATTCCAATGTTCTCATCGCCCAAAAGATAAAAATTCTTTTCGATTATGTTTGCCGATATTACGACCGTCAGCACATCACTCGCTCTTGTCTCAATGCTTCGCTCATGAAGAAGATAGAGCGAGAGGTGGATGAATATCTCGTGTCGGGCGATAATTGCCTGACTTGCTGTCATGTGCCGATTCGTCGTTTTGCCGAGTCCTTGGGATTGAGCGATGCTTATTTCTCTGATTTCTTGAAGCGAGAGACAGGCAAGACCATCGACAAGTATGTTTGTGCCCGCCATTTCGAGGTGGCGAAGCGACTGCTGCTTACCACAAACGATTCGCTCTGTGCCATTGCCCGAAAACTAGGCTATCATACCTTACAGAGTTTTTCTACTACTTTCAAGCGAGTATTGGGCTGTGCGCCGAATGATTATCGCAACGCCAATTGATATTTTCACACGGATTCCACGGATCTCACGGATAGATGTCATGTAATAAAATGATTTGAAATAGATTTATTTGAAATAAAATGGTTTGAAATAATTCTATTTCAAATAAAATGATTATATTTGCAGCCGAAAGTGCTAGATATGGCACAGGAAATGTCGTATAATACTGAATATAATCAATATGGATATACCTTTTGTTTTTGGAAAAATAGCTGATGGTGAAGATTTTACCGACAGAACTATAGATACGGAAAAGCTGAAAGCCAACTTCCGTGGATTGGTGAATACCATCATTATCTCTCCTCGAAGATGGGGAAAGACATCACTTGTCAATCATGCCTTGGAGCAGATGGGAGACGACAAGGAGTATCTTGTGTGTAAGGTTGATATCTTCAATTGTCGCACGGAGGCTCAGTTCTATCAGACTTATGTCAATGCAATCTTAAAGACATCTTATTCCAAGATGGATGAGTTCTTGGAGGCCGCAAAAAAGTATGTGGGCTCGTTCGGACCGAAGTTGACCTTGAGTGATTGCAGTCAGCAATATGAGCTTGCCCTTGGGGTAGATTTCAAGGACAAGCAATACTCGTATGATGAAATACTAGATTTGCCTCAGAAGATAGCAATAGAAAAAGACAAGAAGTTTATAGTATGTATCGATGAGTTTCAGAATGTGAATACATACGATGATTCCTTGGGATTTCAACGTAAGCTACGCTCTCATTGGCAGACACACAACAGAGTGGGGTATTGTATGTTTGGAAGCAAGCGCCACATGTTGCTGGACATTTTCAGTAATTATGAAATGCCGTTCTATAAGTTTGGTGACATTATGTTCTTGGATAAGATAAGCGAGGAAGACTGGGTGAAATTCATCGTTTGTCGTTTTGAGAATACCAGCAAGAGAATATCTGAAGAAAATGCCAGTCGTATAGCTAGAAAGGTGGAATGTCATCCATATTATGTACAGCAGTTGGCGCAATTGGCTTGGCTTAGAACCAAGAAGGTGTGCGATTCCTCTATCGTGGACGATGCTTTTGAGGCATTGGTGGGGCAACTCAGTTTGCTTTTTGCCAATATCATCGATACATTGACTGCCAAGCAAATCAGCTTTTTGTTGGCGGTGTCGAACGGTGAAAAGAACTTTTCCTCTCGTGATGTGTTGACAAAGTATCAGCTTGGTACTTCCGCCAACATTAAGAATCTTCGCAAGGCTATGCAGGATAAAGATCTTATTGATGTAATGCCCGATGCGGTGACGATGCAAGACCCAGTGTTTGCTTACTGGTTGAGGGAGAAGTACGTATAGAATATTTACAAGAATAATAATCATCATTATTTATGGCAAGAAATTTTTGCAAGACTTGGTGGGGTAATGCTTGGTTGCAAGCTCTCTCTCATATAGATTACTCCAATCGCATTCCTCGTGGTGCTCGATATGCTCGCGATGGATCGGTGAAGAGCGTGGAGTTTGATGATAATAAAATCAAGGCAAAGGTGCAAGGAAGTAGGCGGACTCCATACACTGTCACCATGGAGGTGAATAAGTTTACGAAGAAAGAGACGGAACGACTGATGGAGGGTATATTGGCAAATCCTGCCATCGTACCACAGTTGCTCAATATGAATCTTTCTCCTGCTGTGCTCGATATTGCCAAGGAAGCCAAGTTGAAGGTCTTTCCTGATTCTTGGAGAGACTTGGACATGGATTGTAGCTGTCCCGATTGGGCGGTGCCCTGCAAGCACATTGCTGCCGTGGTCTATATGATAGGATTGGAGATTGACAACAATCCATTCTTGGTGTTTCAACTTCATGGAGTTGATATATTGGAGGAACTGAAGGAACGTGGTATTGGAGGAGATGAAAAATGTAATGTGACGATACCAACATGGCAGGAGTCTTTGCCACTGGTCTTGCCTTCCGTCCTTTCAGAAAAGGAGATTGCGCAAAATCCCCCCATGCTAGATTTCTGCATGATTACTGAACTGGGTGATGCCCTCTTGCGACTTTTGCCCGATGAACCTCCTTTCTATACCGATGGTGATTTCTTGAAGCTTTATACGGAGAATATCAGTAAAGCCAAGCGACAGGCTGGGCGATTGCTCGACAAGAAAGTAGGTTTGGAAGAGGTCTTCAAAAAGTGGGAGATAAGACCTGTTATGCTTTCGCCTTCCGTAGATTTGGTGATAACGCTGCAAGATGGGCTTAAATTTGAGGCTTCTCGCCCATCGGGAAAGACCAAGCTGAACATCCCACAGCTGATGTCGGCTCTTGACAATATTACCAGTGAAGACTTGCGAGATTTCCCAGATACCATCTATGCCTTGAAAATGAGCTATCAGTTGGCTCTCCATCTGATGATGAAGGGAAATGTAATGCCGCAGATATTACAGAATATTGATGAAACTTACAGTGTGTGGTGGATTCCTGCTTCTGCTGATGCCCATACTGAGGAATTGTTGAGGCAAATAGATGCTTTGTGCCCTGCTGAAAGTATCAGGATAGAGTTGGATAAGAAGAAGGTGAAATCGACTTTGCGCCCGGCTTTATTGATGACTTCGTGCTTCTTAACCCAGTTGGTGCAAGGCACATCCAAGCCTCTTACTTGGCTTAACAAGGCTTACCGTATGTTCTTTTCGGGAGAATCTTATTCTTTTACGGAGGTAGGCGAAAAAACGATTCCTCTGGGTATCAAGAGTTGGACAGATCGCCTTACGGTGGTCAATATGCGTTGGCGACCAGTACTGATGGTACGTAATGAGGACGAGAATGCACGAGAGTTCTTGTTGGAAATGGCTGTAGAGGATACACAGGAGGATGAGCCTCTGATGGTATGTTTACGTGATGTGTTTGTCAAGTCCGCATATTCGAAGGAGCGTTTTGACATACTAAAGGATCTCTCTTTGCTTTCATCGCTGGTAGGAGGATTGGAACGCTATTTGGCACATGAGGCTCGGCAACCTATGAGTCTTGGCAATCGAGAGTTTGTCACATTCTTGTTTGAGGTGATGCCTGCTATGAAACTGTTGGGCATCAAGTTGCTTTTGCCGAAGTCTTTGCAGACCATCCTGCGCCCTCGCCCTAGTGTAAAGCTTTCTGCCAAGCAGAATGATGGGAAGTCTTTCTTGCGTATGGACCAACTCTTGCAGTTTGATTGGAAAGTGGCAGTTGGAGATGACTTGGTAGATGCCGAGGAATTTGCACGTTTAGTAGGACATGCCGATGGGTTGATTCGATTCAAGCAACAATATATCTATGTAAGTGCAGAAGACTTGAAGAAGATAGAGAAAACCTTTGCCTCTCAACGAGAGATGACTCCAGCAAGAATGTTGCAAGTGGCATTGGCGGGCGAGTATAAGGGAGCAAAAGTCGAGTTGTCTCCCGAAGTGAAAGCACTTATCAAGGAATGGACTACATTGAAGGATATGCCAGTGCCAAAGGAAATCCATGCCCAGTTGCGTCCTTACCAAGAGAGGGGATATGCCTGGATGTATCACAATATGCGTTTGGGATTCGGTAGTATTCTTGCCGACGATATGGGACTGGGTAAAACCTTGCAGGTCATCACTTTCTTGCAGAAACTCAAGGATGATGGCATTTTGGACAAAAAACGTGCTTTGGTAGTGGCTCCTACAGGGCTTCTTGCCAATTGGCAGGCGGAGCTTCAGCGATTTGCCCCTATGTTATCAGTATTCTTGTATCATGGCACGAAGCGTGACCTAAAGAAATTCTCGGAGGATATTCTCTTGACATCTTATGGCTTGGTTCGTTCAGACATAGACTTGTTGAAGAAGCAGAAATGGCAGGTGATGGTCATCGATGAGGCTCAGTACATCAAGAATCATGATACGGCACAGAGCAAGGCTGTACGTAGTATCAAGTCCGAGGTGCATATTGCCATGAGTGGTACGCCTGTGGAAAATCGTCTCTCTGAGTATTGGAGTATCATGGATTTTGCCAACAAGGGGTATCTTGGTACGGCAAAGGCTTTCAATGATGAGTATGCCAAACCAATCCAAGACTTCGGAAGTACGGCATGTGCGGAGAGATTCCGTAGGATTACATCACCTATGATGATGCGCCGATTGAAGACAGACAAGTCGATTATCTCCGACTTGCCTGACAAAATAGAGCAAGATGAGTTTGCTTCGTTAACTTCTTCGCAAGCTGCTCTTTATCAAAAGGTAGTGGATGAAAGTATGGCGATTATCATGGGTAAGGACGAGGCGGATAGTAAACAACTGTTTGAGCGCCAGGGACTTATTCTGCAAATGATGTTGGCGTTGAAACAGATTTGCAACCATCCTACCCAATATTTGAAAGATGGCAAGTTTGTGCCTTCGCTATCTGGAAAGACAGAGATGCTACTTGACTTAGTGGATGCTATCCGGGAGAGTGGCGAGAAGGCCATCATCTTTACTCAGTTCAAGGAAATGGGCGATATGCTACAGCAGTTTATTGCGGAGCGAACAGGCGCAGAACCCATGTTCTTGCATGGAGGATGCTCTATTAAGCAGCGCAAGGATATGGTGGATAGATTCCAAAACAATCGTGCCGACCGTATTTTTATTCTGTCTCTCAAAGCTGCGGGAACAGGTCTTAACTTGACGGCGGCTACCCATGTGATACATTACGACCTATGGTGGAATCCTGCGGTTGAGGCGCAAGCCACCGATCGTGCTTATCGTATCGGACAAAAAAAGAAAGTGATGGTTCATCGTTTCATCACCAAGAACACTTTTGAGGAACGCATCAATGATATGATTAACAATAAGCGTGCCTTGGCAGAATTGACGGTATCTTCGGGCGAGAACTGGATAGGTAAGTTGAGCAACAGGGAATTGAAGGAAATTTTTGGATAAAATTAAAAGCTGAATAATGAAACAAACAATCTTAACCGCTTGCCTGGGACTGATAAGCCTGGGCTTGCAAGCACAAAGCATTTCGCTCGCTGGCGAATGGAACGTAGAACTTGGCAAAAGTGGTAGCTTTCTTGCACAAGGCAAGAAATCGAGGGCTGATGCCAAGGAGGCGAAACGTGCCCATCTGCCTGGTACCATCGACACCAATCGCTTGGGCGTTCCGCCTACTGACTTGACGGAGACAACCCACTTGACTCGCATCTCTGCCTATAAGGGAGCGGCTCGATATTCCAGAACCATCGAAATCCCTAAGGCTTGGAAGCTGAAGAAAGACCAAGCGATGGAGCTTTTCTTGGAACGCACGAAGCCTACGTGGGTGTATCTCGATGGGCATCTCGTAGATTCCTGTAATTTTATCTCTACGCCTCAGAGATACATTTTGCCGAAGAAGATAAAGAGCGGCAAGCATCTCTTGGAGATTGTAGTGGATAATTCGAAAGGGGTGCCTGAACAGATTTATGGTTCCAGCCATGCCTATACCGAGGATACGCAGACCAACTGGAATGGAATCATCGGAGACATACGTCTCGAAGTGAAGAGTGAAGAACGAAGAGTGAAGAAACAAAGTTCGGCGGCCGAAGGGAATGCCAATTCAAATGTATTAGATTGCTTCAAGGACTTCCATATTGCGGGCGCTCATTTCTATGCCAATGGTCATCCTGTGTTTCTTCGTGGCAAGCATGATGCGGCGGTTTGGCCTTTGACAGGTCATGTGGAGATGACCGTGGATGGTTGGATGAAGTATCTCGGCACTTGCAAGGAATACGGCATCAATCACGTCCGCTTCCACTCGTGGTGCCCACCGGAGGCTGCTTTTGTTGCGGCTGATAGCTTGGGTATCTATCTCCAGCCGGAGCTGCCTTTTTGGGGCTCATTCGATGGAAAGGACGAAAAGCTGATGAAGTTCCTCCATCAGGAGGGTGTGAACATTTTGCGAGAGTATGGGCATCACCCTTCCTTCCGTATGATGGCATTGGGCAATGAGCTTTGGGGCGACATCGACAAGATGAAGGAGTTTGTGGATGATTTCCGCAAGATAGCTCCCGATAAATACTATACTTTCGGCAGTAACTATTATCTCGGTTACCAGGGCGTAAAGGAGGGGATGGATTACTTCACCACTTGTCGCATCGGAGGCGAGGGATGGGGAAAATACAATACCCATACCCGTGGTTCGTTCTCCTTTGCCGATGCCTACGATGGAGGAATGATCAATCACTACCATCCTAACTCTGTGATGAATTTCGATGAGGCTTGCGATCCATGGGCAAAGCCACAGCCTTGGCAGAAGGCTTCTTCGGATGCTGCAAATGCATCGCAGAAGCAAGCTGCTGGCATTCCGATTATCTCCCACGAGACGGGACAATTCCAAACTTATCCCGACTTCGATGAGATGAAGAAATATACGGGAGTGCTTCGCCCTTATAACTTCGAGATATTCCGTAAGCGTCTTGCCGCGGCAGGGATGCTTTCGCAAGCAGCAGATTTCCATAAGGCTTCCGGTCTTTGGAGCGTGAAACTCTATAAGGCTGACATCGAGATGGATTTGAGAACCAAGAATATGGCAGGTTTCCAGTTGCTCGATATTCAGGATTACCCAGGACAGGGAAGTGCTTTCGTGGGAATCCTTGATGCTTTCATGGAGAGTAAGGGGATTACTACGCCTGAGGAATGGCGACAGTGGTGTTCGCCTGTGGTTCCTTTGGC
>ERZ808266.796-NODE-796-length-10162-cov-3.401900_pt1 | contig 10162 bp, 3 predicted proteins | sample MGYA00521278_ERZ808266 | MGnify/ENA primary metagenome ERZ808266 (study PRJEB31516, sample SAMN03275591) | gut metagenome | biome: mammalia-associated habitat; material: feces | host: Papio cynocephalus | place: Kenya | collected 2012-08-02 ... | reverse complement strand
CCCCCCCCCCGGTACCACCCCCCCCCCCCCCCCCCCCCCCCCCCCCAAAAAAAAAATCAAACTTTTTTCGTCTTTTCCCCCTTACGGGGGATGTGCAGACGGGGAAAAATATGTTATACTAGTGACATCAATACGATGGTACGAGGATGAAGAGGATGCAAACGAGCAAGATGGGACGGCGTGGCGGCGCATGTGCGCACGCCGCGTACGCGTGCCCGCAGAACGCGCCAGGACGCGTTCTGGCGCATCCGCTTGCGTCCAAGTACCCCCCCCCCCTATATGTAAGTAATGCTGTAGAGGGCATCCTCGAGGCCTCTGCGTCCGCGATTTCCACGGGTGTCGCGGCAGGGGTGTTTCACGCTCTTTCCTTCTCTGGCGAACCAGCCGCCAGGGGCATCCGTTTTGTACCGTTCATCAATCACAAAAGAGGAGAACTACATGAATAAGATATCCACCAGGAGGATGATCCTAACCGCATCCCTTTCCCTTTCCGCGGCATTTGCCTTGCGGGCGGACACGTACCAGTGGACGCGAACCATGGCAGGCGGTTCTTTCACCGACACCGCCAACTGGAGGGCGGACAAGGTTCCCTCGAACGATGCCGTCGCCGAAATCAACCTCGCTTCGGTCGAGGATACGGGCAAGGACGTCGGCTTTGCGGCGCTGCTCGGGCAGAACATGGGGCGGTACGTGCGGCAGGCGCTGACGCTGCCGGATAGTTGCTTGACGTTCAAGTCCGTCATCTCCAACATGCCGAACCAGAGCCTTGTCGTGAACGCCGCGGCCGCCGTCGTCCGCGTGACGGAGCCGGACAAGTTCACCGGGCTGTGGAGCCTTTACGCGAAGCAAGAGCCGTCCTTCGCCTTCTCGAACGACGGCACGGCGCGCCCGACCCTGCAGTACCTGCAGAACGGTCTGCGCACGGTCGTGAACACCAAGTCGGCGACGACGAAGGCGGCGGTCGGGAGCCTCGTTTCGGGCGGCCTGTTCATGAAGAAGGGCGCGGGCGACCTGCAGCTCGTGAAGCCGAACGGGCTGGAATCGACGTGCGGCCTGCAGGAGGGCACGCTGACGCTGGGCCGCGCGGCGGCCGCCGTCCCGGCCGCGCCTGTCGACGGCGCAATCTGCCACCTGGACGCATCCGATGCCGCGACGCTGACGGTTGACGCGAGCGGAAAGGTGACCGGCTGGACGGATCTCACGAATGCGGAGCGCAAGTTCGAGCAAATTGCGGATGTCGCCGCCTACGGCGCGCCGAAACGCGTGACGGTCGGCGGCAAGACGCTCGTCGACTTCGGCGCGCAGGCGAAGTATCATGAGGGCACGGGCGCCAAGACGGAACTCTCGTCCGCGCAGCAGCAGACAACTTTGGGCGCGGCGGCGATGCTCCGGGCGGGGGCTGGCAAGAACGTCGAAAAAGTCAAGGAACTCTTCATCGTGGCGGAAGTGACGACCGACTCCAAGACGCCCGTCACGCTCGTCGGCGGGGATTGGCAGTTCGGCTGGAGCCTCGGCACGGACGACGCGAGCGAGAGCTTTGCAAGTGGCGACATGGTCGATCCCGGCGTCGCGGCGGGCGACTGGCTGGTCAACGGCGCGGCGCGCAAGTCGTACAGCCGACCCGAGAAGGGCCGTCTGCTCGTCTACTCCGTCAAGGGATGCTTCCCGCGCGGATTCAACTGCCTCGCGGGCTACTACCGCGGCGGCGACACGGGCATCTACGGCGGCCTGCGGATCGGCGAGGTACTCGCCTACAATCGCGAGCTGACGGACGACGAGCGGCTCGCGAACCACCGCTATCTCATGGACAAGTGGCAGACCGGCAGCGCGCGCACTCTCTGGGACCTGGGGCGCGTGGCGTTGCGCGGCACGGAGACCGCCGTCAACGTGCCGGAAGGCGAGACGGCGCGTGTGCAGCGCGTGTTCGGGTCGGATACGTGGGCGGGCCATGCCGCGAACCAGTATCCGCTGAACAAGACGGGCGACGGCGAACTCGTCGTCGAGGAGGTCTATCCGTCCACGCTGCCGATTCACGTGAAGGGCGGCTCGATCGCCTTCACGTCCACCATCGACCGCGACGCGCTCGCGGACGACAAGCCGGCGGCCGGCGCGTACCTGCACCTCGACGCGACCCAGGCCGACATGCTGGTCTTCAACGACGCGGGCGGCATCACGCAGTGGAAGGACTGCAACGGCGGCACGGCGGCGATGACGCTCATCGACGGCCGCGAGGCGCCGACGGTCGCCAACGCGACGACTGCCGACGGGCAGACGGTCAAGGTTCTCGACTTCGGCGGCGAGTACAAGAGCGGCGGCGCGGCCCTGTACCTGACGGACGGCGACAAGGCGGTGTCCCCGCTCTTCTACGACGTGTTCACGGTGTACAAACGACTCGACGAGAGAGGGAGTAACGCGATGGTCTTCAGCACGCGGACGGATGCCTGGTACTTTGTCGGCAGTCCCAGCTGCCTCTTCTGGACAGCGCACGCGGCTCCGTCTGTCCAGGGCGCGGACTACGCCGTGAACGGCCGCTTCGTCTGGGGCGACACCGGATGCAACGCGGACGAAATCGCCGGCTTGAGCGTCTATTCCGTGTCGTTCGGCGCGGAGCCGGTTCCCGTGAACGCCCTGGCGAACTGGGTCGACAACGGCGGCGGCTGCCAGATCGCCGAACACATCTGCTACACGCGGCGCCTGACGGACGCCGAGCGTCGCCAGACGACCGCCTACCTCATGAAGAAGTGGGGACGCGGCGAGCATCCGGACACGGCGGTCTCCGGCATCGGCCCGATCGACTTCGCGACAGGCGTGACGCCGGTCGTCGGCACGGATTCGCCGCGCACGGTCGCCTCCATCACGTCCGCCGATGAGGACGCCACGCTGGTCAAGACGGGCGCGGGCGTGCTGACGGTCGGCTCGCTCGCGAACATCGCGGCGGTCGACGTCCGGGGTGGCGCGCTGACCGTGACGGGCGAACAGAACCTGCGCCTCGACGCGCTGGCGGTTCCCGCCTCGCAGTTCGCGGAGGGCGCCGCGCCGCAGGTGAAGGTCAACGGCACGCTTTCCTTCGCGGAAAAGGGTACAATAGACGTCACGCCGCCGGCCAATCTGGCGTACGGCAGCTGGAAAGTCGCCGAGGCGAACGCCATCGACGGCGCGTCGAACCTGAAGAACTGGACGGCGACCGTCCACATGCCCGCCGGGGAGAAGGCGAAAGGCGAGTTCAAGCTGCGCGTCCGGGGCAACGCGGTGTATCTGGGCTACGGGCAGCGCGGATTCGTGCTCAGCATACGTTAACGGCAAGAAAAACAAATGAACGCAAAGAGATTGAATATCCTTCTTCTCGCGTGCGGGGCACTCTTGGGCGCCCCGCACGCGGAAGCCGCCGTCCAGAAGTTCCCGGGCAAGGGGGCTTGGGCGAACGTCACGGTTTCGCGAGACGAAGACTGGGTGCGGGTGAAGAGCGCGGCGGGCGAGACGCTGGCGCAGGTGACCGCCCTGGGCGGGAACGGGCATTACGGCGCCGTCCTGGTCGTCTCCAACACGGTGGACGCGCTTCACGTCGACCCGCGCCCGGCGTTCGCCGCCGGTGCGTCGCACATCAACATCTACCTCCGCGACCTCGATCCCGCGCCGCTGTCGGGGAACCGCTCGGTCGTCGCCCGGATCGCGTGGGAGGGTGCCCAGAACATGAAGATGCGCGACATCCTGTTCGCGCGCCGTCCCGACGGTTCGGAGTGGCACGACGGCAAGCGTTTCGAGGCGGGCTTTCGCCGCAAGCGGGTGTCGGAGGCGGTCTTCAACGTGCCGGAAGCGACGCGCGTCTTCCACCGCATCGACATCATGTCGCCCGGCGACGAGAAGGACGCGACCGGGCTGTTCAAGCTCTACGGCGTCGAGACGGGCGACTGGGCCGACATCGGTTCGCGCCGTCCCGTCCGCAAGAACAAGCCGAAGCTCGTCTTCTCCGCCTCGTTCGACGACGGTTTCGCCGCGGAACGCGCGGGCGGGGACGCCGCGCCCGTGAAGACGAACGGCGTCGAGCTGGTCGAGGGGCGGCGGGGGCGCGGCGTGCGGTTCAGCCGCGAAGCCCGTTCGGATCTCGCCTGGCGCGTCAAGGGGAACCTCAACCCGGCGCGCGGCACGGTCGCTTTCTGGCTCAAGCGCGAGAACCCGGAGTCCGGCGACTGGCGTACGCTCTTCTTCTGCCCGGGCGCGCAGAAGCGCGGCGGCGGCACGCTGAACTTCTGGTGCCTCGGCAAGGCGATCCGCCTCGACCGGCACGACCTCGACCGGCACGAGCAGTACGTCTACCCCAACTGGAAGGCTCTCGGCGACGGCTGGCATTACTACGCCGTCACGTGGGACGGCGAGCGGACGATCCTCTACATCGACGGCCGGCCGACGCCCCAGCACATGGACGAGAAGCACAACGACGACTGGTCGCCGATGCGCGCCGCGCTGAAGGCGGCCCGGCTCCTCGAGTTTGCGCGGGACATGAAGGCGTTCAAGTTCTTCCATCTCGGCAGCCAGGCCGGCGACTGGCCGCAAGACGGCGTGTTCGACGACCTGAAAATCTGGTCGGAGGCGCTGACCGCCGAGGAAGTGCGGCGGCTGGCGATCCGCGAAGGGGCCGATCCCGACCCGGAGCGCATCGCGGCGAACAAGGGACCGAACCGGTACGAGGCGCCGGCCGGGAAAATCCCGGGCCGTCTGACGAACCTCAAGCTCGTCCGGCGCATCCGGCCGGCGGTGGACCCGCTGGACGCCTCGCAGTTCGCGTCCGTCGGCCAGCTCGCCACCAACCATCTGGACGGGGTCGCCTATCTCGAGACGGGGAAGAGACCGAACGACCGGTTCGCCGTGCGGATGGCCGTCGATGTGAGCAAGCCGTTCTACGTGATCGAAGTCGACTATCCGGACGACACCTACCGCGGCATGGAGTTCATCGTCCAGCGCACGCACGACACCTACGGCGACTACACGCTCGAGACCGGCGTCTTCTGCGGCGACGAGTACCGCCCGAGCGGCAAGATGCGGACGGAGCAGTACGTCTACTGGACGAGCTCGCCGGACATCGCCTTCATCGCGACGGCCATCACCGGCAACGCCCCGGCGGCCGTCGCCGAGATCCGCCTCTACGAGTCGCTGGACGGCCGGTTGCCGGCGGCCGTGCCGGAGGCGCCGCCCGCGCCGGGCGCGACGCCGCGCCGCTCGTTCGCGAACTACTGGGAAGACCCGGCCATTCTCTACGACTTCGGCACGAACTTCCGGGTGCCGTCCACTTTCGGCGACATGGTCGACCGCTACGCAGCCTACATGAAGTACTGCGGACAGGACATCCTCGCCTTCCCGGCGTGCTTCTACGGCGGACGCATCGGCGAGAACGGTCTCTGGACGCGCGATCTGCCGGCGGGGTACCTGGAGGCGTTCATGGCGCGGTTCGACGACGAGGGGCTGTCGGTCGTGCCCACGATCAACCAGCAGATCGTCCCCGTGTCCGACGGACTGGTCACTCGCAAGACGATGTCCGACGGCTCGCTGCATCCGACCTGCATCTCGATCCATTCGACGGGACTGCCCAACTGGGGCGGGTGGCACGGCACGCCGCCGAACTTCAACGTCGCGCATCCCGACGTGCAGAAGGAGTTCCTGCGCATCGTGAAGAACCTCGCCGAGGAAGGGAAGTCGCATCCGTCGTTCAAGGGCGTCGCGCTGCACCTGCCGACGCTGAACCCGATGTGGTTCGGGTCGATCGAGTCGGGGTACAACGACTACTGCATCGACGCCTTCGGGAAGGCGACGGGAATCAAGGTTCCGTGCGACCGCAAGGACCCCCTGCGCGGCAAGGCGTACGCGGAATGGCTGAAGGCGAACGCCTACGACGCCTGGGTGGCGTGGCGGTGCGACGTCGTGGCGGATTTCTACGCGAAGCTCGCCAAGACGCTGTCGGACGCGCGGCCCGACTTGCGGCTGTGGCTGAACCCCATTCCCGTGTGGAACGCCGCGCCCGAAAACCTCGCCGATCCCGGCTATACGCGGAAGATCCTTCTGGAGGCGGGCTTCGACGCGGAGAAGATCGCGGCGAAGGTCCCGAACGCCGTCATCGGCCTGACGGGGCTGCCCGCCTGGTGGCGGCACGAGTCGCAGTACAACGCGCGTCTGCGCAACCTGCCGGACGGCGAGCGCGCAAAAGTCAGGGACTGGTCGGTCTCCGCCGAACGTTTCGCGCAGCTCAGGGGTCTGCCGGCGCCGTGGGCGCACTTCCACGACATCTATCACGAAACGGCCGTCGGCGGCGTGCGGACCGGCAAGGACGTGCTGTCGAACGACTGGCTCGACGAGACGCGGTGGCGCGTTTCGACCCAGCACCCGGCGGGCGCCTGGGCGCTCGCGCCGTACGCGGCGGCGCTCGCGGGGGCGGACGCGCAGGCGCTGTCCTGCGGCGGCTTCCTCATCGGCACGCTCGGCATGGAAGCTCCTCTCGCCAGGTGGATGCGCGAATACCGCAAACTGCCGGCCGTGAAGTTCAGCGACCTGCCGTCGCCGGAGGGGTGGGTCTTCCGCACGGCCGACTGCGACGGACGGCGCTGGACCTATAAGCTGAAGACGGGCTATCCGTACACGCTGCTGGTGGCGAGCGAGCCGCTGACGCCGGACGGGAAGAAGGATTGACATGTTGGCGAACGTCTTTTGTCTTTTGCTCGCGGCGGCCGCGCCTTGCGGATTGACGGTCGAAAACCGCGTCGATCCGCAGGGAGTCGACGTCCCGGCTCCGCGCCTTTCGTGGAAGGGCGCGGCGGAGGCCGGCGAGACGAATGTCGTCCAGACGGCCTATCGCATTCTGGTCGCCTCGTCCGAGGCGAAGCTCGCGGCGGACGCCGGCGACCTGTGGGACAGCGGGAAAGTCGCCTGCGGCGATTCGCGCTTTGTCCGCTATGCGGGCGCGCCGCTCCGCACGTCGCGGCATTGTTTCTGGAAAGTGCGGACGTGGGACGGCGCGGACCGTCCCTCCGCCTGGAGCCGTCCGGCGCAGTGGCTGACGGGCGTCATGCCGCCCGACGCCTGGCGGGCGAAATGGATCGCGCCTTCAAAGGAGACGCAGCCGGAGGATGCCCTCGACGCGGCCCGCTGGGTGACGGCGACGCCCGGCACGAACGGGTGCGTGGTCCTCGCGCGGCGGTTTGCGGTGAAAGACCTTCAGCCGGGCACGCGCGCCGACATGGCGTTCGCGTCGACCGTCGCCTGCGCGATCAAGGTCAACGGCCGTCCGTTCTACCGCTCGTTCACCGCCGCCCCCGACTGGCGCTTTGCGCGCTTCCGCGACCTGACGCGGGAACTGGCGGCGGGGACGAACGAGATCGAGATCGTCCTGAAGCCGGGCGCGGCGCAGGCGTTCATCGCCGCCGTCCGCTTCCCGGACGGACGGCTTCTCACGACGGATGCCGCGTGGGGACGGGATCTCGGCGGTCTGCGCGAGACGCCGTCCGGACGCGAACTGATCGTGCGGCGCGAGACGGCCTCGCCCGCGTTCGAGAAGACGTTCGCCGTGACGGGAGCGGTCGATTCGGCCGTCCTGCAGATCACGGGACTGGGCTTCTACGAGGCCGAACTGAACGGACGGCGGATCGGAACGCGCGTGCTGGAGCCGGTGCCGACGCGCTACGACCGCCGCGCGCTTTACTCCACTTACGATGTCGCATCCTATTTGAAGCCCGGAGAGAACAAGCTGCGCGTGGTATTGGGTCATGGCTGGTACGACGTGCGCGCCCTGGCCGTGTGGAACTTCGATACGGCGCCGTGGCGGAATGCGCCGCGTCTGATCGCCCAGCTCGACCTTTCGCTTGCGGACGGCGCGCGGCAGACGGTCGTCTCGGACCGCACCTGGCGGCAGGTGAAAAGCCCGATCGGCTACGACAGCCTTTACGAGGGCGAAGTGATCGGCGCGTGGAACCCGGACGAACCGGATTTCGGCAGCCGTGTCCTGCATGCGGTCGAGGTGCCGTCGCCGACGAAGATTCTCCAGTCCGAACCCTGTGCGCCGTCGCGCGTCGTGCGGACGCTCCGTCCGTCGTCGGTCCATGCGTCGGGCGATGCGTGGGTCGTGACGTTCCCGGAGAACTTCGCGGGCTGGATCCGGATGAATGTGCGCAACCAGAAGAAGGGCGACGTGCTGACGGTCCGGTACGACGAGCGCCTTTCGGCGGACGGATCGCCGGCGTGGGATTCGCCGGCAGACGGTCTTCACGCCGGCGCGATGGAACGCGCCAAAGCCGCCGGGAAAGAGGTTCGCCGTGTGGACTGCTATTTCGGCTTTACGGGGATGGACGGTGGCTGGATCGAGCCGAACGGCTTCCAGACGGACCGTTTCGTGTCGTCCGGCGCGGACGTGGAGGTCTACGAGCCGCGTTTCGACTGCAAGGGCTTCCAGTACGTCGTCCTGCGCGGACTGCGGACGCCGCCCGCGATCGACGACATCACGGGATGCGCCGTGCAGACGGACTTCCCGGACATCGGGGCGTTCGCCTGTTCGGACGAGACGTTCAACGGGCTGATGCGGATGGGCGTGCGCGCCTACAAGGCGAACTTCGCCAACGGCGTGCCGACCGACTGTCCGCAGCGCGAGCGGAACGGGTGGACGGGCGACGCCTCCATCGCGAGCGAGCTGGCGCAGTACTGCTTCGAGAACACGTCGGGGTACGAGAAGTGGCTGCGCGACATCTGCGACGCGCAGCTGCCGTCGGGCGGCATCCCCCAGATCGTCCCCACGGGCGGCTGGGGCGCGGGCGGCGCGGGCCCCGTCTGGGACAGCGCGCTCGCCTGCATCGCGTGGAACCTGTGGTGCTATCGCGGCGACCGCGCGATCCTCGGCGAGATCTATCCGCATCTGCTCCGCCACCTCGAATGGGTGCGGGCGAAGGAGGAAAACCACCTCGTCGAGAACTGGTTCGGCGATTGGCTCGCCGTGAACGAGAAGCACGTGCCGAACAAGCGCTACACGGCCAGCTGCTACTACTATCTGGAGACGCGCATCCTGGCGGAGAGCGCCGCCGTCTTGGGGCGGACGGACGAAGCCGCCCGCTGGCGGGCGGTTGCGAAGGCGACGCGGGAGGCCATCAACGCCGCGTTCTACAAGGGCGGCGGCGTCTACGACAACGGCGGGCAGACGGCGCAGGCGCTGCCGCTGACGCTCGGCCTCGCCCCGGAGCCGGAGCGGAAGGCCGTCGCGGCGAAACTCGTTGAAGCCGTCGCGCGGGCGGACGGACACGTTGACGTGGGGCTGATCGGCATGAAGCACCTCTTCCGCGCGCTGAGCCTTGCGGGCCGCAGCGACCTCGCCTACCGGCTGCTCGTCAACCCGACGAAGCCTTCGCCCGTCGCCTCGTGGATGAAGCGCGGCGGCACGACGCTCTGGGAGGACTGGAACGACGGCGCGTCGCGCAACCATGTGATGTTCGGCGACTACGTGGCGTGGGCCTACCAGTATCTGGCGGGCATTCGCCTGCCGGAGTCGGACGGTTCGAGCGCGGCGTTTCCGAATCCGGCGCAGGTCGCCTTCAAGGACGTGCTTCTGGCGCCCGATCCGATTGCCGATCTGGATTGGGTCGCCGCTTCGGTCGACGGGCCTTATGGCGTCGTCAAAAGCGAATGGCGGCGCGGTGCGGACGGCACGGTCGCCTACTCGTTCACGGTCCCGCCGAACACGACGGCGACGATCCGTCTGCCGGACTGCCCGGACCGGAAAGCCGGCTCGGGGACATACGTTTTCCATCATGCAAAAAAGGACAAAAAAGAGAAATGAAAACCTCGATTGACATAAACCGCCGCAGTTTTCTGTTCGGATCCGCCGCGGCCATGACGCTCGCCGGGTGTGCGACTTCCAAGATGGGCGTGCGCGCCCTCAAGCCGGGCGAGAAATACCGTCTGGCCCTTATCGGCTGCGGCATCCAGATGCGCTGTCTGGAGGAGCAGTTCCTCCGTGCGGACCTCGGCGGCAAGTACGTCGACGTCGTCGCGGCCTGCGACTGCGACCGCGTGCGTGCGGCGTACATGGCCGAGCGCGTGAACCGCCATGCGGGCAGGGACGTCTGCCATCCGGTCTACGACTTCCGCGACGTGCTGGCCGATCCCGGGATCGACGCGGTGTGCATCGCCACGCCCG
>ERZ808266.785-NODE-785-length-10283-cov-3.828314_pt1 | contig 10283 bp, 6 predicted proteins | sample MGYA00521278_ERZ808266 | MGnify/ENA primary metagenome ERZ808266 (study PRJEB31516, sample SAMN03275591) | gut metagenome | biome: mammalia-associated habitat; material: feces | host: Papio cynocephalus | place: Kenya | collected 2012-08-02 ... | reverse complement strand
CCGCTTCTTGTACTACTTGTCTGTTTATGTAAAATCTTTCAAAGAACTCTTTCTTCGCAAGTTAGGCTGCGCCTCAACAATCGAAACAAGTTTCATTGTATTCGACTTGCACTAACTTTCTTTAATCGCTAAGAGAAAGTGCATTTCTCAAAAGCGAGTGCAAAAGTACTACTATTTTCCGAAACCACCAAATATTTCGAGAAAAAACTTACATTTTTAGTAGGATTTTAACAGTCTTAAACACTCAAAAGATTAAAAATCTACACTACTCATTATAATATACATACGCATAAGGCGCACACGTGCTCGCGCACGCAAGTGCGCATATACGCATACATACAATTAAAAACAATATTTATTATACGCTTTACGTCCTCCACATCAGCTTGCATTTAGCAAAATAAAGCTAATTTTCTTTGCCAATATCAGAAAATATCGTATTTTTGCAATATAAAAAGCATATCAAGATGATTACAATAGATAAGAACAGAAGAAGATTACCTGTAGGAATACAATCCTTCAAGGAAATCCGCACCGACAACTACGTTTATGTTGACAAGACCGACCTCGTTTGGTACCTTGCCAACATGGGGGACAAGTATAATTACTTAAGCCGACCTCGCCGTTTTGGTAAATCTGTGCTTGTCGATACCTTGGAACGATATTTCGAAGGAAGAAAGGACCTTTTCGAAGGACTCAAAATCATGGACTTGGAAACAAAGTGGACATCTCGCCCTGTCATTCGACTAGACATGAGCGAGGGAGGAGACACTCCTGAGGACATCAAATCATATTTCAACTACATCTTCAAGAAATATGAAAAAAAATACGAGATAGTGCTCGATGGTACCGAAAGCCTTACCGTAAGATTCCGGCAGATTATTGAGACTGCTTACGAGAAAACTGGTCATCGTGTAGCCATACTCATCGATGAATATGATGCTCCGCTGCAACATTCTTGGAAAACAACCTGTCATGACGATTGCACCAGAGTCTATAAGAATGTCTTTGCCGTACTGAAGGCTGCCACAGATTACGAAAAGTTCATTTTCATCACGGGCATCACCAAGTTTACGCAAATTTCGCTTTTCTCAGTGCTCAACAATCTGACGAATATCAGTTTCTTGCCTGAGTATGCTACGATATGCGGCATCACCGAAAAAGAATTAGCTGATAACTTCAACTCTGAAGTTAAAATGTTAGGAGAAATAAATGATTGGTCTTATGAAGAAGCACATCAACGCTTAAAGGAGTATTACGATGGCTATCACTTTAGTCGATCAAATATGACAGATATCTATAATCCCTATAGCTTGGTCAATGCGCTTAAGAATAAAGACATCAGCAACTACTGGGCTCGTTCCGGTGCCACTACGTTACTTCCGAAGTTTGTAGATGATATGGAATTGCGCCTATCAGACTTCTCGCATTGCTCTATCTTGAAAAATACCATAGAGTTATCAGATGTAACCGAAGGGGGGGCTGAACTATTCCTCTACCAGTCGGGCTACTTGACTCTTAAAGGAGCGGATGGAGAGGTTTGCTTCCTTGGCTTCCCTAATGTAGAGGTACGACAAGCACTTTATGACATCGTACTTCCAACACTCACCATGAAGAAGGCGAACGAGGTGAAGTCAATGCAAGCCAATCTCTATACCTATATGAACCATGCTGACTTGGAGAAAGGGATGCAAACCTTGAAAGCACTCATCGCCGATGTGCCTTACAGCAACAAGAAAATGGCAAGTATGGATATGGAGGAACGATACCGCTTGATTATCAGCTCAATATTCAATGCCATCGGATTTAACGTGGAAGTAGAAAGAATGCTGAGCACGGGTAGAATCGATGCCATCGTCACCACTCCTAGATACATATATGTGTTAGAGCTGAAACTCACCAATAATGGTGGAGCCAAAGCTGCTGTACAACAAATCATCGAAAACCAGTATCTAGAGCCTTTCAAAGCGGACAAACGAGAAGTCATTGGCATCGCCATAGAACTCGATGACAAAGGAAAGGGACTTGTTGACTGGCAAAAAGCAGAAATCAAAGAAGGTCAAGCGTAGCAACGAAAACCTATCAAGCGTAGTAACGAATCGTTCCAAACGTCAGTACCAAGCGTTTTGAGCTTTGAAACACTTTGTTTCTGCCCAAGAAACAAAACGTTTCAGGCGATGAAACTTTTCGTTTCAGCCTGCGGAACACTTCGCTACTACCCTACCGCGATTTCGCTATCAACAAGCGCAAAATTCTTCTTCAATAGTAAAAAAAGTGTGGATACCGAATAAAAAAAGCATCAGTATCGAACAAAAAAATCGCCAAAAAGATGGAAGATTTGCCAAAATCGTGAGGGATAAGGGGCAAATCGTGATGGATAACGTGATGGATTTCGTAAATATTTTATCATCCATCACGATTTCAAGAATCATATAACTATCTACATATCAAACGAATACACCCACCACGAAAAGGAATCGTGATGGATGTGATAGATTTTTCGAGAAAAAACTTTTTTATGCGTATGATAAGTCATACTTGACGCAAATGCCTATGGATACGACACTAGCCTTACTTCACCCAGATGCGGCGGGTAAGTCGAAGCTCTACCACAGGATAGACCTTGAAGCCCTTGAAAAACTTCACGTAGTCACCCACCTTGCCCGGAATGTTCTTCACATCCTTAGCCAGGTCGGCACCAGGCTCCATCCACTCGGTCTTGTTGCCCTCCTCGTCGATGCTCATACGATAGATGTCGTTGGTGACAATCTTTGGCGTGCCACCCCAGAACATCACACCTGCATCGAAGGATACGTAATAATCGTCGCTGTTCTTCAGCAGTCTGCCACCATAGCCGAAGCCCAAGTAAGGCTTGAAGTTGTTCACCTTGATGGTAGCCGACACATTGTTGTTGGCATCTGGCTCCAGACGGAACATCGAGCCGTCCTCCTTCTCACCCAAGTTCACACCCATGTGACCATAGCTCATAAACTTATCATACAACTCCTTGTTGGCATACACCGTCTGTCCGCTCACCGTCATATAGGGGATAAAATACTCGTAGGAAGCCTTCACACGCTCATAGAGATTGTTGTACATATTCACAGCCACCAGCGATGTGCCGTCATAGACGGCATTCTCCGCCTTGGCTATCTTCGATGGTCCCCAATAGAAACCACCCGTAAAGTGCCAGTTCTTGTTGCGGAACGGATGCACCTCCACCAAAAGTTTGAAGTTGTCCATCGTAGGCGTACCCACCATGTCGATGCTATTATCCACTCGGGTACCCGTCATTTCCTCCAACATATCGGCAAGCTTGTTGAATTTCTGGTTCTGCTCCTCGTCGCTCTCCCCTTTTTTATCGCCCACCTTCACACCGAAGTTCATGGTAGCGTGGAAGCGAGGCATCCAAGTGAATCCCGTGCGTACCTTTACCACCTCGCTCACGGGCACCGCCACATCCACACCGATGCCCGTGGTACCCATGGTTACCGAGGCATCAATGCCGTAGGTGTATAGCTTGGCTGGCGAACCAGGGATGCAAGGCTCGCTGAATGTCTGGGCGAAAATGCCCTGTAGTGGCAACGCCAGGGCTGCCAACGCTAAAAGATATTTCTTCATAAAATCTTGATTTTCATTAAATTCGGGTGCAAAGTTACGCAAAAAGCCCCAAACTGGCAAGAGTTTGGAGCTTTTTATTTACTTTACGGCTACTTTTTTGCCGTTGACGATATAAATTCCCTGAGGAAGTCCATCCACCGAAGTGGCGTTCTTCTTCACCTGCACACCCTGCAAGGTATAGACATTATAGGTCTGCTTGCCTGTGGTAGTGCCAATGGTGGTGATACCGGTGTCTTGGGAGGAGCTTAACAAGGTAAGCTCGGATGGCGCATTGGCGGAAACCTTCAGATACCAACTGTTGGCTGGGATGGCCTCGATGGTCTTGTGGTTGGTCTTGTCTGCCATCTCCTTGATCATCACCTCGGTGAGATGGTCGGTGGAATTATTGGCAGTCAACTTGCCTGCGGCATCATTACCCAACACACGCATCGTAGTGGCATCAAACTGGGTGGCGTTGTAATGGTCGGTCCAATCATCACCCAAGCAGAAATAGACACCCTTAGCCACATTGTCGCTAGGAGCAGCCACAGAGCTAACCACAGGGGTGATGACGTTCTTACTTGCCTCGGTGGAGCTGCACTCGATGAGCGCAGGAGTCATGGCTGGAATCGTGCCGGAAAGCTCCTTATAGTAAGCCACGGCATTTGCCTCATCCACCTTATATATATAGTAGGCCTTCATGCCGTCGCCCAAAGTATAAGGGAAACCTGTGAAGAGGGCTGCATAGCTTTTGCCGCCGATGGTGATGGTAGGCTTCACACCCAGATAGTTGTCCTTGGCATCCACAGGGGTGATGTTCCAAGCATAATTGTCGCCCGTATTGATAACGGAGCTTTTGTCGTAGGCAGAAGCCGTCTGGTCGCAGAGGGTAACAGGCTGACCGCTCTCTTGCTGCCAAGCACGATAGGCGGAGCCTTGCTTGGTAATCAAGAGGGTATAGTCGATCAACTCCTTGATGCTGGTACCCTGGGCGCTGACATTCGCCTCGATGGTGTTAGGGCGCAGACTGGAGTCGCCCAATTTCTCGATATAGAAGATGCTGCCAGGGTCGGTGGAAATCTCATCCCAGCTGATGTTGGTGACGAGCGCACCGCAGTCGGCGGTCATAGATACCTTATCCACACCCTTGCTCGTGTTGTCGCAGAGCGTCATATATCTCTTGGTATTGACGTTTTGGATGCGATAGTACCCCTTGTCGCTCAACTGGGCATGAGCACAGAGCAAGGTGGCGCAACTCAGCAGAAGTACGTACAATCTTTTTCTCATTCTAATACACTATTTAGTTACAAAAAAATAACCGGTCTCCATCGCTTACATAGTAAGGACGAAGATCGGTTACTGTGGAATTTATTGTGTCTTAATCTTTACCGAAGCAAAACTAATTACTTAGCGATACAGATAGTAACACGGTTCATGTCGTTCTCCTCGAATGGCTGAACACGTGAACCCTTAGACTGCTTGATCATGCGGCTGCGAGCAACACCCTTAGCTGCGAGTGTGTTATAGACAGTCTGAGCACGACGAGCAGCAATCTTGTCGTTGAATGCAGCAGAACCTGTACCCTTGTCAGCATAACCTGTCAAAGTGATCTTAGCATCTGGGTTCTCCTTCATGTACTTCACGATCTCAGCAATCTTAGTAGTCTGAGACTTAGCGATGTTGGTGTTACCGATTGGGAAGAAGATATCACGACGGAAGTTCTCCTCAACAGCCTGTGTCTCAGTCTTAGGAGCTGGAGCTGGAGCTGGCTTCTCGATGATACGCTCGATGATCTTCTCTACTGGCTTTGGAGCTGGGATTGTCTTGGTGTGGTGTGTCTCGCCGAATGCGTACTTAACACCTACCAAAGCGTTGAAATACCAGTCTGGGTTACCAGCCTTCTTTGAGTTGTAACCATCGCTCAATGTGTTGGCAGATACCTCAACACCCAACTTTACACGGTCGCTGATGTTGAAATCTACGTTAGCACCTACACGTGCAGCGAAACGTACCTTAGAACCATCCCAAAGATACTCCAATGGTTTAGCAGACTTGTCGTAACCTGCGAGGTTAGCACCTGGAGTCTTCAAGATTGCAGCCTGAGCGTCAGCAGCCTCGTCGTTACCCCATGCGATGTTCGCACCGATACCGCCGAATACACCTACCTCAACCAAACGGTTAGGGTTGTACTCGCAGAAGAGGTTGGTGAGGTTGAATGTAGCGTCAACCATAGGAGCGATGTAGTTCCACTTCCACTTGTAAGTAGTAGTAGCACCATCAGAAGTTACCTTCTGACCAGCCTTGCTCTGCCATGAATTCAAAGAAAGGCGAGCGCCAACAACCTTATTGAAGTTATAACCTACACCCAACTGAACGTTAGGTGACAACAACTTACCAAAACCAATCTCACCCAATGTGTATTGACCACCGATCTGAGCCTGGCCATACCAATGTGGAGTGAAAACATTTACAGTCTTATCTGCTTCCTGAGCTGACGCACTAACGCAACTCAAAGCAACAACTCCTGACAGTAATACTTTATTGAATTTCATAATCTTATTCTTAATGATGTTATAAATGTTTTTAAGACTTATCATAGTCAGCGGCAGGCATAGCCGCCACCAACTAAACGTTTCTTAAATTACTCTACTGTGATGTGGTACTCCTTAGTAGTCTCAACACCAGAGTAGTCAACTGCCTTGTAAACTACAGTGTAGTTACCTGCCTTCTCAGCTGTGAACAATACCTTCTGAACGCTGCCAGCGAATGGAGTCTTTGCAGAAGTACCGTCCATCAATGTTACCTTAGCACCAGCCTCCTTAACATATACTGACTTCTTGTAAGCAGGAGCGAGGAGCTCACCAGTCCAAGATGTAGCAACGAGAACTGTAGAACCAGTACCTGTCATACGAGTGCCGAGCTTACCCTTGAGTGTACTCAAAGTGTTCCAAGAGTTTGTCTTGGTGCTCTTGTAAAGCATAGTAGGCTGCAACAACTGGTTAACGTCAGAGATGTGAGCGTTGATCTTCTTGAGCAAGTTGTTTACAGGAGTGATTGCATTGTCCCACTTTGTAGCTGCGTTAGTGATAGCGTCCTTAACTGGCTGCAACTGGTCACCAAGCTGATTGTTCAAGTCTGCAACAACATTAGCGATAGTGTTATCTGTTGTTGAAATCTTGTAAACATTCTGAGTATGTCCCTCAACATCAGTTGTTGTCACGGTCTCAATATCAGCGTTCTTGATTTCAGAACCTTCAATCTTAGAACCATTCTTGTAGAACCATACACTACCAGTTGTTTCATCCTTAGCTGCAGTTACATCAGTCAAAGCAACAATAGTATAGACATTGATAGTCTTATTATCATTAGAAAGCTCGATATTTACATCAAGAGCGCTCATGATCTTACCCAACTTGTCTGACATAGTAGGGATAAGGTACTTATCAAGAGCAACGCCAACCTTCTTCAAAGTCTCGTTATCCTTCAAAGTATTGAAAGACAATGGCTTTACAGCGAATGCAGCCATATTGTAAGTAGGAGCTACCTGGGTCTTCGGAACGAACTTTCCTTTGACAGTCTTACCATTTTCGTCTGTATATTCAATAGTAGGATCCCACAAATAGTATGTAGCCTTAACAGTGTAAGCCTTCAACTGATTGTTTACAGAGCTATAAAGAGCTGTACCAATCTGGCTCAAGTTCAAGTTAGTCTCCTTAGGGTTCTGCAACTTAGCGAGAACGTTCTTAGCAGCCTCCTTCAACTCACCCTTGTTCAAAGAGAAGTCATCGTTAGCTGGATCAACAGCCTTAACAGGGATAGCATAGAAACCGTTAGAAGAAACGTTAGCTACAGCCTTAGTTACACCATAAGTCAAAACTCTATCTGTGTTCTTAAGCTGACCAAGTTCGAAGCCCTTAGCCTCATTGCCCTGACTATCTACCAACTTCAAGCTTGTGATGCAAGCAGGATCAATCTCAGTTGGGTTCAAAGAAACATAGATTTCACCAGCATTTTCGTCGTTCAAAAGCTGACCGTTCTTGATACCCCAATCCTGGCTAGTCTGAGAAGCTGTGCCATAGAAAGAAGCAGCCAAGTTCAACTGTGTGCCTAAGAATGCAGCGTTGAAGTAGCCCAATACAGGGTTCTCTGTTGCATTGATAGCGATGCTGCTGAGGTTCTTGTTGACAAGGAAATCGAAAGCCTGGTCATAGTTGGTCTCCAACAGCTTACGTGCCGCAGCCTCATCTGAAATGGCATCACCATTTGCTTTAATCTTATCCAACAAAGAAGTCTCCAATTGCTGACGAGCCTGCTCATCAGTAGAACGCAATCTCTCAATAGCTTGATTAAGTTGATCCTTCGCATCAGTTACCTGTTCATCGGTATATAACTTAGAAGCTGCTACGGCAGCATCCAAATCGGCATAATCGCCAAATCTGTCACCAAGAGCGTCGATCAAATCCTTGTTGTCCTGGATTCGCCCCAAAAGCTCGGTTTTATCAGCAGCATGGTCTGCCTTTGTCTCCAAAGTGTTGGTGATGTCAATCAACGCTTGCTTTTCCTTTGCGATAGCATCAGCCAAAGAAATGCTAGTGTTGTAAGCACTGTCGCTTTCGTGGTCTGTACAAGACACGAAAGTGCTTGCTCCACCCACCAAGAGGGCAGAGAAGAGCATAATACTAGTTAATTGTCTTTTCATTTTTATAAAAAATTTAATTAAACTTATGTTGTCTAACTCTATATAGTTTAGAAGATGTAGGTTTGACGAGCTAGTCAAAGCAGCTTTGAGTTTCCTTGTTTAGCTATGGTCCTACCTTTTCTCTCCTATTCTTTTCATTCTTAGTTTTTGTTCCTTCTGTTACCAATTTGTATATATACCGCTGCAAAGTTAAAGCTTTTTTTTGGATTGAAGACTTTTTGCTAGTAGTATTTTACAAAAGTCGTAAGTTTTTTAAAGCTTTTTAAGTCTTTTGTCACCATTTTCCCTAGCTCACCCTCATTTTTCCATATTTTTCCTTCCTAGCTTTTGACAGACAACTTGATTTACATCAATAGCTTGTTTTCTGCACCAAGGAGCGGTAAACAAAGATGTCATCCTCCGCCGTCCCTCACTATATAATAAGGTAGTTTCTTGGATTACATATCTTCCATAGACAAGCCTTGGTAGGCAACCTCATACTTCTTAAATTTACCCGTGGCTTGAAAGAAATGCTCAGCCTTATCTTTCAGAATTCCAATATTCACATCCTTGGCTTGTCGCTTCACCTCGTAGAAAGTAACCTTTTGCTCCAGTTCGTCGGCAGCAATGATGTCAATCTCGTTCTCTCCCTTTCTGTCCCACCACGATGAAATATGGGTATATTCCTCACTCTCCACCATCACCGCCTTGAAGTACCTTTCGAGCACACGTCCAGTATAGGTGGTATAATCTCGGTCCATCAACACCTTGAGCTTTTTGTTGGCACCAACCTCCAACATATATCCATACTTATATATATACCGAAACCAAATGCGCAAGAAATTATCCTCAATCTGATAGCGAATGTTGCGATTGCTCTTTTGGAACATCGGCACATAGCGAGAAATCAAACAGTAGTCGTTCTCTAGTTTTGATAGATACCCCGACAGTTCCACCTTCATAATACCTTCCAATTCCGAACGAGTGGTGCATCCAGAAGCTATGAGCTGCAAAACTTCGAAATACCGGGCATAGTCCTTGCCAAACTCCTCGATAAGCATGTTCTTTCCCTCATATATAAAATAGGAGTTCTTGGCGACAAACTTCTCCGTCATCAGTTCTTTGGTTGTGGCACCCGCATCCATCATCATCTCCACATACTCTGCCACTCCACCCGTATAGGAATAGAGAGCCAGCAAATCTTCCGATGTATAGGAAGAATTGTAAGTACCCAATATTTCCTTGATGACTGAAGGAGGAAAAGGCGCGACCTTGATTTCGCCAGTCTGCCTGCCATAGAGCGGCTGTTTGTTGTTCTTGAAGATGATGTTCATCAGCGAATATACCGAGCCACAAACGACAAGGTTGACACGAGCCTCCTGCTTGTGCAAGTCCCATATTTTCTGCATATCCGAAAAAATGGAAGGGTTCACTCGCTTGAAATCCTGAAACTCGTCGATGAGAATGGTGAGAGGTCGAGTTTTGGAAAGCTGAAGCAAGTACTTGAAAATATCGGCAAACCGTGTCACCTCTCCGAGAATAGGAACTTGTAGTTTTTCCGTGATTTCCGCCACAAAATCCTTACACAGTTCTGCCTCAGATTTCCTTGCCACAAAAAGGTAAAGCAAATCTTCGACATTCTCGTAAGCCTTGAGCAACAAGGAAGTTTTCCCGCTTCTTCTACGCCCAGTGACAATGGTGAAGCGAGCTGTTTGCATCGACAATCTGCGAATGTCGTGCAATTCTTCTATTTCGTCTTTTCTACCAAAAAACTTCATACACTTATTTAAATTTAATCAAACATTTTCGAAACAGCGGTTTCGGAAACAGCGGTTTCGAATGCAAAATTACAAAAACCGCACTGTATATCAAAGGTTTTTATTCTTTTTTAAGCAATTATTTTTTAGGTTTCCGCACATGACATTTTCGGAACAGCGGTTTCGGATACAAAAAAAGGGAGGCAAACCTCATCACAAGGTCCGTCTCCCCTACTTATAGTTATAAA
>ERZ808266.779-NODE-779-length-10312-cov-2.318027_pt1 | contig 10312 bp, 6 predicted proteins | sample MGYA00521278_ERZ808266 | MGnify/ENA primary metagenome ERZ808266 (study PRJEB31516, sample SAMN03275591) | gut metagenome | biome: mammalia-associated habitat; material: feces | host: Papio cynocephalus | place: Kenya | collected 2012-08-02 ... | reverse complement strand
TCTTCGCTCCCCATGAGTCCGCGAAGCCTTCAAGACCCTGAAAATGGGAGATGAAAGGCGTAGCGTAGCCGTTTGTAATCTGGAGCGCCACTCCGAGCAGCATCGAGAAGATGAAGAAGAAGGCCATCTGCTTGTCCTTGAACAGTTTGAACGCGCTCAGCCCGAATGCGTCGAAGAGTGACTGCTTTCCTTCTGCCTCCTCTTTCTTAAACCTCGGGAGAGTGAAGCAGTAGGCCACGAGGACCAGACCGATTGCTCCGGAGATTATGAACTGATGGTAGGTGTTCTGGAATGAAACTCCGGCGGAAGTCTTGCAGAAATTCATAATCCACATGCTTGCGATGAAACCGACCGTTCCGAACACGCGGATTGGAGGGAAGTCCTTCACGGTGTCATAGCCGTTCTGTTCGAGTATGCCGTATGCCGTCGAGTTGGAGAGGGCGATTGTCGGCATATAGAACGCCACGCTGAGCGTGTAGAGCGCGATGAACACAGGGAAGCTGAATGTGCTTGAAATCAGTGCCGTGAGTTCGGAGCCCGTCGCTCCGGTCGCTATTGCAGCCGATTCCACCCCTGCGGCATAGAGACCCGCTCCGAGCATTGCCGCTCCTGCGATGAATTGGCAGAGCGCCAGCGACTTGGCCGCTCCGAGCCATTTGTCGGCCACGATTCCCATGAGCGCCGGCATGAATATGGAGACGATTCCCTGCATCGCGTAGAACAGTCCGATTTTGCTGCCGAGTCCCACCTGCACGAGATAGTTGCCCATCGAGGTCAGATATGCTCCCCAGATTGCCCATTGGAGGATGTTCATCACAATGAGCCTGATTTTGATGTTTTTAGCCATTTGTAGTCTTTTTTGTTGTCTTTTAATGTGTTATGGATTATTGTGCGTTAGTATAACCTTTCGTACGCCCACGCAATCGGGCAAAGGTACAAAAAGTTTTACTATCTTTGACGGCGATTTGCCCGACAATTTTCAGGTTTTGCGTGGATTCGGAGATTTTGTGATATGCCCGGGCATATAACCATAAGGTCATATATAATATATAGGGATACATGACATTCAGACTTACAGCGAAAGACCCCGGTTCATCGGCGAGGTGCGGCACGATTACGACAGACCACGGTACGATTGAGACGCCGATATTCATGCCCGTGGGGACGGTAGGTTCCGTCAAGGGCATCTACCACAGGGACCTGGTGGAGGACATCAAGGCCGAGATTATACTCGGCAACACCTACCATCTCTACCTGCGTCCGGGTCTTGAGATTCTCCGCAAGGCCGGCGGCCTCCACAAGTTCGAGCACTGGGACAGGCCTATTCTCAGCGGCGGATTTCAGGTGTTCTCTCTCACGCAGATGCGCAAACTTACGCCGGAAGGCTGCACTTTCCGCTCGCACATCGACGGGTCGAAGCATACTTTCACTCCGGAGAACAATGTTGACACTCAGCGCATTATCGGAGCGGATATAATGATGGCGCTCGACGAGTGCTGTCCGGGCGACGCGCCTTATGAGTACGCGAAGAAATCGCTGAAGCTCACCCAGAGCTGGCTGGAGCGCTATCTGAAGCACTTTGACGAAACGGAGCCGCTCTACGGCTATTCGCAGACGGTCTTTCCGATAATCCAGGGCTGCGTCTATCCGGACCTGCGCCGGGCAGCCGTCGAGCACGCCGCGAAGTTTGACCGCGAGGGCTATGCCATCGGGGGGCTTGCGGTGGGGGAGCCGACGGAGAAGATGTATGAGATGCTTGAACTCGTGTGTCCGATTCTGCCGCAGGACCGCCCGCGCTACCTGATGGGCGTGGGGACTCCGGCGAACCTGCTCGAAGGCATCGCGAGGGGCGTGGATATGTTCGACTGCGTGATGCCAACCCGCAACGGACGCAACGGGATGCTGTTCACGTGGAACGGAATCATGAATATGCGCAACCTCAAGTGGGCCGACGACTTCTCCGAGCTCGACCCGAGCGGAAGCTCGTTCGTCGATCACTACTACACGAAGGCATATCTCCGTCACCTCTTCATCGCGGGAGAGATTTTCGCCGCGCAGATAGCCTCCGAGCACAATCTCGCGTTCTATCTCGACCTTGTCCGCGAAGCCCGCAGGCACATTGCGGCGGGGGATTTCTCGGTGTGGGAGGAAGTGTCAAGAAGATAATGACGAGGCTCTAATGGTTCGGACATTGTCCGCAAAGCATATATCAAAGGCATATATCACAAGCATATATCACAAGGCATAAACTCTCGACGATGGAATTTTCTCTCAGACCAAAGAAACTGGACGTATATATATTCAAGAAGTTCATCCTGACCTTCTTCGTCGCGCTGGTGCTCATCATCGGCATCGTCATCATATTCGACATAAGCGAGAAAATCGACAACTTCGTCGCGAAGGAAGCCCCGCTCAAGGCCATAATCTTCGACTATTACATGAATTTCATCCCATATTTCATGAATATGTTCTCGCCTCTGTTCGTGTTCATAACGGTGATTTTCTTCACGTCGAAGATGGCGGCGAACTCGGAGATTGTGGCGATTCTCAGCTGCGGAATCAGCTTTCACAGGATGATGGTCCCGTATATGGCGGCGGCCACGCTCATCTGCGTCCTGTCGCTCTGTCTGAACCTGTTCGTCATCCCTGACGCTAACAAGACGAGGGTGGAATTTGAGACCAAGTATGTTAAATCCAGCAATATAGCCAAAATCAAGAATGTCCACTACCAGATTTCTCCGGGCGAGTTCGTCTTTGTCGAGTCCTTCAGCTCATGGAACAACACGGCCTACCGCTTCACCCTTGAGCGCTTCGATGGAAACCGGCTCGAATCAAAGCTCTCCGCTGAGACGGCGGTGTGGGACAGCACTTTCGGAGGATGGAAACTCAAAAACTACTTCATCCGGGACTATTACGACGACATGACCGACCGCATCCGGAGCGGAAAGCAGCTCGACACCGTCATCGCGCTCACGATTGACGATTTCTATGTGCGAAAAAAGACGGTCGAGACTCTGAACTACGGGGAACTCGACCGCTACATCGCGAGGCAGCAGATGAGGGGCGACGCCAACGTCAAGTATTCCCTCATCGAGAAAAACAAGCGCTTCACCCTGCCGTTCTCGGCCTTCATCCTCACGATTATGGGCGTGTCGCTCTCGTCCAAGAAACGGCGCGGCGGCATCGGCTGGAACATCGGAATCGGCATCGCCCTGAGTTTCTCCTACATCCTCTTCATGAAGTTCAGCGAGATGTTCGTCTATACCGACACCCTCCCGCCGGGCTGGGCCCTGTGGCTTCCGAACATCATCTTCGCCATAATCGCGGCCGTGCTCTACCGCATGGCGCCGAAATAGCTGCGGGGACAGATAAAAGGCGACCTGCTGCGTTGCTCAATTTGTCAAAATCCTCACAACCATCAGGTTGCTGCGGTATTTGACCGCATTGAGCGCCTTGCATCTCATCCTTTTCTCTGTCCCCGCCGGCACTGCTTTATATTAACATTTCGAATAGTTTGTTGTTTTGATTTATGTATTCGTAGGACACCCCGTGCGCCTCCATGCGACGTATCAGCGCGTCATAGTCTTCTTTGGCCGCCACCTCGATGCCGATGAGCGCAGGACCCTCCTCCTTATTGGTCTTCTTGATGTACTGGATATAGACCAGATTGTCGGAAGGCCCGATGATGTCCCTGATGAAGGTCAGGAGCGCCCCGGCCTTCTGCGGGAAGTTCACGATGAAGTAGTGCTTCAGACCCTCATAGACGAGGCTCTGCTCGCGTATTTCCTCCATGCGGGTGATGTCGTTGTTGCTTCCCGATATGATGCAGGCGACCTTCTTTCCCCTGATTTTGTCCGGGCAGAACCTCAGGGCCGCCACAGAGAGCGCCCCGGCAGGCTCCACGACTGTGGCGTTCTTGTTGTACATCTCGATGATGGTCGAACAGACCGCGCCCTCCGGAACGGGGATGATGTCGTCAAGCACCTGACGGCAGATTTCGTAGGTCAGCTTGCCCGGCTTCTTCACCGCCGCGCCGTCGACGAACTTGTTGATGTGCTCCAGATCCACCACATGACCGGCGTCAATCGAGGCCTTCATGCTCGCCGCTCCGGCAGGCTCCACCCCGATAATCTTGCACTCCGGCCACTTCTGGTGCAGGTATGCGCCCACCCCCGAGGCCAGTCCGCCTCCTCCGATAGGGATGAAGATGTAGTCCAGCGGCTCGTCAAGCTGCTGTGTGATCTCATATCCGATTGTTCCCTGGCCCTCGATGATTTTCTCGTCGTCGAACGGAGGAATGAAGGTCTTTCCGCTTCGCTGCGCGTACTTTATCGCCGCGTCGTTCGCCTCGTCGAAGGTGTCGCCCGTCAGGACAATATCGACATATTCCTTCCCGAACATGCTCACCGCCTCAATCTTCTGCCTCGGGGTGGTCACGGGCATATAGATGGAGCCCATGATTTTCAGCTTGTTGCAGGAAAATGCCACACCCTGCGCGTGGTTGCCCGCCGAAGCGCAGACGATGCCGTACTTGAGCACCTCAGGCTGAATCGAGCGAATCTTGTTATAGGCTCCGCGAATCTTGTAGGAGCGCACCATCTGCAGGTCCTCCCTCTTGAGATAGACGTCACAGCCGTACTTGTTTGAGAAATGAGCGTTCAGCTGGAGCGGGGTAGGCGTGAGAATCTCCTTCAGCCTCTCCGAAGCCTTCTCGATGTCCTGAGTTTTGGGAAAATAAGCGTTCTTTTCCATAATTGTGTGATTATTAAAATACTGTATTTATGGAGTTGTGTTAGTCTTCGTCGAAAATGCCGTGTGTATATGTTTTCGTGTATATGAGTCCGTATATATGTGTGTCAGTGTTAGTTGAGTATTATGAGAACCGGAGCGGGATGGCTGAACTTCAGCACGACCCTGTCCTCAGTGGCACGGTTGCGTATTCCCTTCCACCAGTTGTCGAAGCACACCCCGTCGAGCGGCCACGCGAGCCCCTTTGAGGCTATCCGCAGCGTCGGGTCGGGGGAGAACACTGACACCGTGCGCCCGGCTCCGCAGTCGAAAGTCTCGCTGTCGTGGAGCGGGAACGCCGTCGTGTGGTCTGAAATCATGTCGAAGGTGATGCCGGGATGCCTGCGGCCGAACTCCATGAGATTCCCGTAGTTCCCAATGGTCATGTCCTCCTCTCCTCCCGTGGCTCCGAGAATGTGAATCCTCTCCAGTTCGGGATATGCTGTCAGTGAATACCTTACTGCCTTGGCGAGGTCGTCATAGTCCTGCTCGTCGTACTTCACGACAATGTCGGCAAACCGCGTCCGCATTTCCTCCGACAGCGTGTCCATGTCGCCCACGACCGCCGCCGGGGCCTTGCCTTCGCTGAACTCAATGTACTTCACGAGCGCCCCGTCACAGCAGATTACCGCCTCGGCCGCACCGAGCAGCCAGAGAGGGTATTCGGTCTTGGGGAAATCCCCGTCGGCAAGTATCACGATTTCTTTCATCTATGCAGCATTTCAGACACTGTCTCTCGGATAAGTCATGCTTCTTCCGGCTCGGACGGAGTCACCGCGTGGTACTCTTCCGGATTCCGGAATCCGAGAAGAAAACTCTTCGCGTCCATCCTCTTCTTGCCCGCGAGCTGCAGGTCGGTTAGGGAGAGCGCACCGTCGGCCGCGGCAATGGCGATGTAGGTCTTGCCGTCGCTCAGAATCTGACCCGGAACCGCTCCTGAAGGGCAAATCCTCCTGAACTCCTCGCCGGTAATCTTTTCCCCGAAGAAAATCTTGAGCATGACCGGCGCCTCGCCCCCGCGGTGAATCTCGGTATATGCGGTAGGGTATGGGCTGAGACCGCGCACGAGGTTGTAAACCTCAGCCGTGCTGCGGCTCCAGTCGATGCGGCACATCTCCTTGGTAATCTTCGGCGCCGGTTTCAGAATTTCCGCGCCCTGGATGAAGCTGCGCTGGATGCGGAACTCTACGCTGCCCTCGATGATGGACTCCACCGTCTGCTCGACAAGGTCCGCCCCGAGCGCCATCAGCTTGTCATGCACGTCGCCGGCGGTGTCGGTCGGAAGGATAGGGCACTGCTCGCGGTACATGATTTTTCCCGTGTCCATTCCCGCGTCAATCATGAATGTGGTGACTCCGGTCATGTTCTCGCCGTTGATTACGGCCCAATTGATAGGCGCCGCGCCGCGATACTGCGGAAGAAGCGCCGCGTGAAGGTTGAATGTCCCGAGCTTAGGAATGCTCCAGACGCACTCCGGAAGCAGCCTGAACGCAACGACAACGAAAAGGTCCGGCTTCCATGCCTTGAGTGCCTCAAGAAATGCCTCGTCCTTGAGCGACACCGGCTGCAGCACAGGAATCCCGTGCGCGACTTCGTATCGCTTCACTGCGCTCTCGTTCATCTTGAGACCGCGTCCCGAAGGCTTGTCTGCGACGGTCACCACTCCGACGATGTCATATCCCTTCTTCACGAGCCGGTCGAGCGGAGCCACCGAGAACTCCGGCGTACCCATATAGACTATCCTTGTCTTTTTGAATATTCCCATAAACTTTGCCTTTATTTTTCTGAATCTGCTCTTGATGTTGTCGATGTTGAACAGGGTCGAGTCGTTCACCGCCTTCCATGTCAGGAACACCCCTGTCGGGAAGAGTATATAGCTTGAGATGAACACTCCGAGTTCAGGGGACACCGCCCCGTCGCGGGCGAGCTTCTTCCCGGAGATGTCGATGACCCAGTAGGCCACGAAAAAGAGTACCGAGATTATTGCCGGTGTTCCCAGGCCTCCCTTTCGTATGAGCGCACCGAGCGGAGCGCCGATGAGGAAGAATATGAAGCAGGCCAGCGAGAGGGCGAACTTGCTCAGAATCTCGATGTCGATGTTCCTCAGAATCCTCGTGTGGTAGCCCGTGTCGCTCGCGTACATCGAGAGCGTGCTCTGAAGATCCTCTGCCTTCTGAATAGCATTCTCCACTGCTCTTATTTCCTGGTCTATGTCGTCGAACTTCCCTATGTTCTCGGCCTTGAACGGCGAGGTGATTCGCACACGCGCAGACGAATCAAGCTGACTGTAGTACTTCAGCCCCGAACGGTAGCCGTTCACGGACTTGACATTCTCCGCGCGCGCCGCCTCATTTATGCCTCCGATTGAGTCCTTTCCGTGGTTCAGTTCCCTCAGACTCATGGACTTGACCTGGTCGCCGTATCTCGCGGAGTCGGACTTGTGGAAGGCGTAGTTCTCAAGCGGGATGATTATCTGCTGCCGCTCGAACTCGATTTTCTGAAGCTGAAGCGTCGTGTCGCGGTACTTCTTCGTGTTGCTTTCCTCGAAGTTGGAGCCGCTGTAGAGCGAGAAGATGAGGTAGCTCTTGTCCTTGGACATGGTCATCTTCGCCGAATCCGCCACCGTCACGCTGGTGTTGCCCTTGTGCCCCGTGTGGTTATAGACCATCACGTTGTGCATCACGCCAGTCTTGTCGTCGCGGTCCTCCACCCGCAGGATGTAACCCTCGATGCCGTCGTAGAACGTGCCCGTCGGAATCTTGATTTCCTCCTTCGTCTTTCCGATGTCCTCCCGGAGGGTATAAATCTGGTTATATGCCACCGGGATGAGGTCGTCCGCTATGAAGAACGCGCTTACGCTGATGATGAAGCACACTACGCCTATCGGGAGAAGAATCCTTGAAAGGGATATGCCGGCCGCCTTCATCGCCAGCAGCTCGTTGCTCTCGGCGAAGTTGCCGAGCGTCATCATTGACGAGAGCAGGGTGGCGAGCGGAAGGGAGAGCGGGAGCAGCGTGCAGGCTCCCCACATCATGAACTCCAGTATGACCTTCATGCTCAGACCCTTGCCCACAAGTTCGTCGATGTAGAGCCAGAGGAACTGCATCATGAGGATGAATATCACAATCAGGAGGATTGCGATGAACGGCATCACGAAGGACTTGAGTATGAACCTGTCGAGCTTCTTCATCTTTTGGCGGGATTTGCAAAAGAGCGAATTGCCGCGTTGCGTTCGTCGTCGAAATCCTCACAACCGTGAGGTTGCTGCGGTTTCAACTCCTCGCGCGCCTTGCACTTCATCTCTTTATCAAATCCCTTTCTTTCAGTTGTTTAAAACTACTTTCCTTCAGTTGTTTAAAACTGCTTTCTTTCAACTGTTTAAATTACTTGATGTTGCCGAGGAGGATTTCAATGGCCTCGTCGAGGCCTGCGGCGTTCTTGCCGCCGGCGGTGGCGAGCCCGGGCTGTCCGCCGCCTCCTCCGAGTATGGCCTTGGCAGCGGCGCGTACGTCATTGCCGGCATTATGTCCCTTTGCGACGAGGTCGGCTGAGTACATCACGAGAAGCTGTGGCTTGCCGTCGAACTCATAGGCCGCGAGAACGGCGAGGTTCTCCGCCTCCTTCTGGAGCATGAACGCGGCGTTCTTGAGCATCGCGGGGTCGCCGCTCTTGCGCAGAACCACGGTGCGGATGCCGTTGATGTCCTTCGCCTCGTCGAGAAGCACCTGCTTGAACGCGGCGGCCTTCTCCTTGGCCACGTTCTCGATTTCCTTCCTGAAGCCGTCGTTCTCGTCGATGAGCTTCCTTATCGCGAGCGCGAGGTCAGGGGCGTTGTTGAACAGTGCCCTTGCGCTGCGCAGGGTGTTCTCCATCATGTCGACGATGTTCTCCGCAGCGAGTCCGGTCCGTGCCTCGATTCTTCTGATTCCGGCAGCGATTGCGCTTTCGGAGACAATCTTGAAGAAGCCGATGTTGCCGGTCGCCGAGGTGTGGCATCCGCCGCAGAGTTCAACAGAATCTCCGAAGCGAACGATGCGGACGCGGTCTCCGTATTTCTCTCCGAACAGCGCCATCGCTCCCATGGCCTTCGCGTCCTCCATAGTTCCGTTCCTCTTCTCGATGAGAGGGAAGTTGCAGCGAATCAGCTCATTGACCCTCTTCTCAACCTTGTCGATCTGCTCGTCGCTCATCTTCTCGAAATGCGAGAAGTCGAAGCGGAAATAGTCCGGAGTCACGAACGAGCCTTTCTGCTCGACGTGCGTTCCGAGAATCTCGCGGAGCGCCTGATGGAGAAGATGCGTACAGCTGTGGTTGTTCTCGATGCAGTGCCTGCGCGCGGCATCGACCACGAGGCGGAAGCTGCCGGTGCAGTCTGAAGGAAGTTTCTCCGCAATGTGAATCGTGAGGTTATTCTCCTTCACCGTATCGAGAATTTTTATCCTCTCTCCGTCTTCCGACTCGATGTATCCGGTGTCGCCTACCTGTCCGCCCATCTCGCCGTAGAAAGGAGTGCGGTCGAACACGAGCTGAATCATCTCCCTGTTCTTCTGTTTCACTGTCCTGTGGCGCGTGAGCCTTGCCCCGTCAATCTCCGTGAAATCGTAGCCGAGGAACTCTACGTTGTCGCAGTGGTGGAACTCAACCCAGTCGCCGAACTCGTTCGCCGTGGCGTTGCGGGCCCTGTCCTTCTGTTTCTTGAGCTCAACCTCAAACCCTTCGAGGTCGATGGTATATCCCTTTTCAGACGCGATGAGCTCGCTCAGGTCAATCGGGAACCCGAAGGTGTCATAGAGCGTGAAAGCGTCCTCTCCCGTGATGACCTTTGTGTCGGAGCATTTCTCCATAATGCTGTCAATCAGCCTGATGCCCCTGTCGAGAGTGCGGAGGAAAGCAAGTTCCTCTTCCTTGATGACCTTCTCGATGAGAGTCTGCTGGAGGGCGATTTCAGGATAATGCTCTCCCATGTCGCTCACTAGTTGTTCCACCAGGCGACAGAGGAAAGGCTCGTTGAACCCGAGGAAAGTGTAGCCGTAGCGTACGGCGCGGCGAAGGATGCGGCGGATGACATAGCCTGCCTTCACGTTTGAAGGGAGCTGTCCGTCGGCGATGGCGAATGCGATCGCGCGGATGTGATCCGCGACTACCCTCATCGCGATGTCCGTATTCTCATCAGATCCGTATTTCTTACCTGAAAGTTCCTCGATCTTGTGGATCATCCCCGTGAACACGTCCGTGTCGTAGCTGCTCAGCTTGCCCTGAAGCGTCATGCAGAGACGCTCGAAGCCCATTCCCGTATCCACGTTCCTGTGAGGCAGGAGCTCAAGCGAGCCGTCTGCCTTGCGGTTGTACTGCATGAACACGAGGTTCCAGATTTCAATCACGAGATGGTGTCCCTTGTTCACGAGTTCGGCTCCCGGAACTGCCTTGCGCTCCTCGTCGCTTCTCAAATCCACATGAATCTCCGAGCATGGGCCGCACGGGCCGGAGTCTCTCATTTACCAGAAGTTGGCATGCTTGTTGCCCG
>ERZ808266.777-NODE-777-length-10314-cov-15.244176_pt1 | contig 10314 bp, 23 predicted proteins | sample MGYA00521278_ERZ808266 | MGnify/ENA primary metagenome ERZ808266 (study PRJEB31516, sample SAMN03275591) | gut metagenome | biome: mammalia-associated habitat; material: feces | host: Papio cynocephalus | place: Kenya | collected 2012-08-02 ... | reverse complement strand
TGCCCCTTGCCGTTCGGGGGCTTATAAATAGGCGGCTTGCAAAAAAACTGCGGCGGCTCAGTTTAGATAGACAGCACAAGCCCAAAAAAGAATAGCTATCCTTGAAGATTTACAACCGCCACTAATTGAAGATCATCTCGTAGGGCGCGAGATGGGTAAAATAAAAAATGCCCACTGAGATGAAAGACGGTGATTTAATCATGAACATTACCCCAAAGCAGGTGCTCACGCTTGCGGCAAAGTACATAGGCTACAGGGAAAAAGCATCGAGCAAGGATTTATACAGCTTCACGGACAACGCTGGAAGCGGCAACTTCACGATGTTCCAGGCCGAGCTTGACAAGGCTGGATTCTGGAACACACCGAAGAACGGCTATGAATGGTGCACAAGCTTTGTTGCGTGGTGCTTTTGGCGCATAGCGGGAAGCGAAGCAAAGGATGTGCTGTGCCTTACGGGACCATACGGCGCAAGCTGCATAAGCTGGGCGAAGTATTACGCCGGACAGGCGCGGCTGTTTACAAAGCCGCAGGTCGGCGACCAGTATTTTCAGCGTGATAGCCGCGACGGTCTGCCTTGCCACACGGGCATTGTCGAAAGCGTAAGCGGCAACACGTTTACGACCATCGAGGGCAACGCCGGGAACGCCGTCAAGCGCGTCACGCACACACTAAACAGCACGGTCTACGGCTTCGGCAGACCGAAATATTCAGCAGAAAGCGAGGATGAAGATATGGTCAGGTGGAAAACGATAAACGATGTGCCGGAGGGCTATTACCGCGATGTTGTCAAGCAGCTGATGCAGTACGGCGTTATTCAGGGCAAGGGCGACGGCGTGATAGATATCACCGAGGATATGCTCAGGACGGTGATTTATTGCAAAAGAATGACAGAAAAGATGTTGGAGAAGTAAAGCATGGCAGAGAGCATAGTGGTAGCAATAATAACGGGAGTTCTGACGCTTGTGGGAGTGCTTATCAGCAACAGCAAGTCACAGGCGGTTATGGAGACTAAAGTAATCGAGCTGACGCGCGAGGTGAGAGAGCACAACAATTTTGCAAAGCGTATGCCGGTGGTAGAGGAGCAGCTCAAGGTTGTCAACCATCGGATAGCAGACCTTGAAACGGAAATGAAAAACCATCATCATTAACAGGAGGACGTATTATGAAAATCAACTGGACTGTAAGACTTAAAAACAAAACGTTTTGGCTCGCACTCGTTCCGGCGGTGCTGCTGCTTATTCAGGTGGTGGCCGCAGTGTTTGGCATCGACCTGAAGCTTGACGGGCTGGGAGACAAGCTGCTGGCCGTGGTAAATGCACTGTTTGCCGTGCTAACCATTCTCGGCATTGTGACAGACCCCACGACCGCAGGCTTGAGCGACAGTAAGCAGGCCATGACCTACGAATGGCCGAAGTGCGATAAGTAAATGACACAGGCTCGCTTGAGGCTTCCGCCGGACATGGCGATGCTGCCGCGCGAGCAGTGGGAGAAGCTTATATACTGCTCGAACCTCGGACGCGAGGGCAGCAAAATCGCCGATCTGTATTTCATTCAGCAGATACCGCAGATAGACATAGCAGAAGAAATAGGGCTTGACAGAAAAACCGTCTCAAAGCGACTTTCGACGGCAAGAGCAAAAATCGAACGCAACTATGAGCGGCTTTTCAAAAGCTAAGAGGAGGCATAAACCTCCTCTTTTTTATGCTTATATTCCCCATAACACGGACATTGAGTACCCCCTTGAAAACAGAAAAAGCTTTAAGCTTTTAAGTACAAGGAGGCGGCGATATGTTCGTGTTTTTTAATCCCAACCCGGATGCAAAGCGCGTGGGCGACTGTACCGTGAGGGCGATAGCCAAGGCGATGAATACCGTTTGGGATAAGACCTATCTCGCTTTGTGCGTTGAAGGTCTGAGACTGCATGACATGCCCTCGGCAAACAGTGTTTGGGGTAGTTACCTCAAGGCCAACGGCTTTAGACAGCATGCGCTGCCGGACACTTGTCCCGAGTGCTACACGGTCGCCGCCTTCGCCGAAGAACATCCGCAGGGCACTTATGTGCTTGCGTTGTCCGGCCACGTCGTAGCGGTCGAGAACGGCGACTATTACGACACATGGGACAGCGGGGACGAGGTGCCGGTCTATTACTTTGAAAAACGGGAGGAACAGTAATGGCTTTTGGTTACAACGCGCCGTATGGGCAGCCGTATTATCAGCCGCCTATGATGGACAATCTCGCGCAGATGAGGGCTCAACAGCAGCCGATGCAGCAGCAGAGCCCGGGCATGATCTGGGTGCAGGGTGAGGCGGCAGGCAAGTCGTATCTCGTCGCGCCGGGCAACACCGTGCCGCTGTGGGACAGTGAGCGGCAGACCATCTATCTCAAGTCCGTAGACGCTTCGGGCATACCGACGATGAGAATACTTGACTACACGGAAAGGACGCGGTCGATGCCGCCTCCCGGCGTGGAATATGTAACACGCGCAGAATATGACGCGCTTGCAAAGAAGGTTGAGGCGCTTACTCCGAAGGAGGAAGTAAGCAATGGGTAATCCGCTTTTTCAGGCGCTCGGCGGGAATATGGGCGGCATGAACCCGCAGTTCCAGAACATTGTGCAGCGTTTTCGGCAGTTTAAGAGCACGTTTCAGGGCAATCCTCAGCAGGAGATACAAAAGATGCTGCAAAACGGCAAGATAACGCAGCAGCAGCTTAATCAGGCGCAGGTATTCGCACAGCAGTTCCAGGCACTTATGAAGTAAGTACATTTTATCCGGCCGGGTATTTGTAAATACATTTTGAAAGGAAAAATCAAATTATGTCTCTTAGTTCCGATGCGCCGGTCATGACCATGCCGGTAGCACCCTCCAACTCCAACAGCGGCTGGGGCGGCTTCGGCGGCGACGGATGGTGGATAATCCTGTTTGTCATTATCCTGTTCGGCTGGGGCGGCAACGGCTGGGGCGGCAACAACAGCGGCGGCGTTATGGACGGCTATGTTCTGACTTCCGACTTCGCAAACCTTGAGCGCAAACTCGACGGCGTTAACAACGGCCTGTGCGACGGTTTTTATGCAATGAACACAGGTATGCTCAACGGTTTTGCAAACGTCACTCAGGCGGTCACAAGCGGCTTCCAGACCGCAGAGCTGTCCAAGTGCAACCAGCAGGCCGCATTGATGGCACAGCTTAACGCAATGCAGATGCAGGCGCAGGAGTGCTGTTGCGAGAACCGCGCGGCGATAGCACAGGTGCGCTATGACATGGCGACGCAGGCATGTGACACCCGCAACACCATTCAGAACACCACCCGCGACATTATCGACAACGCCAACAGCAACAGCAAGGCAATTCTCGACTTCCTCGTGAACAGCAAAATGCAGGATCTTCAGACCGAAAATCAGAATCTCAAGCTTGCGGCTTCTCAGGCGGCGCAGAACAATTACCTTGTCTCACAGCTCAGGCCTTGCCCCACTCCGGCTTACATCACTTGTAATCCGTGGGCAGCATCCGCGCCTTACGGCACTTGCGGCAGCTGCGCATAACAATTGCACAGCGTAGCTTTTTCGTGGCTTCACGAAGATGGTCGGGCTTTTACCGATACTAAGATCAAGCGGTGAGGCTCATGGTCTCACCGCATTTTTTTATGAAAGGACAATATTATGGCTGAATACGTGAATACAAACATTGTGACCGTCGCGGCAGGGCAGAATGTGCCTCTGACGGAAACGGCGGTGCAGGGCAATTGCAGCATCGTACACCGCGAGGGCGCTGGCATTGTCACGCTGCGCGGTCTGACGAACCAGTGCAGGGCGCGTTTCCGCGTCGCATTCGGCGCGAATGTAGCGATACCCACGGGCGGCACGGTCGAGGCGATAACCGCCGCACTTGCAATAAACGGTGAGCCGCTTACCAGTGCGACGGCGGCCGTGACACCGGCTGCCGTTGAAAACTACTTCAACATTTATGTTGCAGCAAATGTAAACGTTCCGCGCGGCTGCTGCCTGACTGTGGCGGCAGAGAACACGAGCGGACAGGCTATTAACTTCGCAAACTCCAACCTGATCGTTGAGAGAATTGCATGAGAGGAGTAAAACTATGAGTATGAGATCACTTGAAAAACTTCGTGATATGCTGTGCGAGGAGCTTGACGATATCGCGGAACAGGGCGAGCTGAACACAGGCGCACTCGAAGTCATTGACAAGCTTGTACACAGCATCAAGAACATCGACAAGATCATGATGGCCGATGGCTACAGCCGTACCGGCGAATGGGACGCAGAAGGCTACATGCGAGGCAACAGCTATCGCAGAGGCCGCGACAGCATGGGGCGCTTCACCTCCCGCGATGCAGGGTACAGCCGCAGAGGGTACAGCCGTGGCGACGGCGCAGACCGCGCTATTGAGCAGCTTGAGGACATGCTCAAGGATGCCGGCGGCGAGTCTGAGCACATGGCGATAAAGAAAGCTATCAGCGTGCTGAAAAACGCGTGAAATAAGTTGTCGTAAATTTTGTCGTAAAATTGCACGTTAAACAGCGTATTTTTGCGTTGAAAAATGTAATGTATCGCTGAAAAATGTATGATGCAAAAACGGTGCAAACCATTGATAAACAAAGAAAATCCCGCAGTTTCAATAACTACGGGATTTTCTACATATTGGAGCGGATGACGGGAATCGAACCCGATTTGTGCGGCAGAAAAGCATTGATAAATCAAGGCTTTTTAACCGTTGTCGTAAAATCTGTCGTAAAATCGTAATATTGACGCATCTTTTCAACGTCTGCGGACCTATCGGATTGAGCCAATTTGATATATACGTTATGAACGGTTTGGGTATTCGACCAGCCGCCAATTCGCATGGTTTGATGTTCCGACCATCCTAAATGGTAAGCCAACGACGCAAAGGAACGGCGCAGCCCGTGTACCCCAACTCGCGGCAGTCCGGCTTTATCGCAGGCTCGATTTATTTGAACATATAGGACATTCGGCGAGGGGTAATGCAGAAACGGTTTGTCGGTAGCACCGTCATATGCTTTTATTAACTCGGCAAGTCGCGGTATCATAATGGGCACTTCACGGCGCGACGATGTGTTTTTGTTTTCCTCTTTGCGTACAAGCGCGTTATTTGCGTTTAGGACGGCGCTTCCCTCAACAAGTATAGTTTGACCGTTTATCTTGTTCGGTGTCACAGCAAGCAGCTCAGAGCGCCGCAAACCGTGTAAGGCAAACAGAGCGCCCATCTCGCACGGCTCGTCTCGTATTACGTCAAGGAAAAGCTTTATTTGCTCGAAGTCGAGCCATGACAACTCGTTTCGGATAACCTGCGGTATGGCCGCGTCTGCTTGTATGCCGTTTTCGGCAAGCACAGTGCGCACTAATCCCCATTCGTTTTTTAATGTTTTTGCTTTTACGCGCCTCGCCTCGCTGTTTATCACAGCTTGCCAACTGCTGACCGACGATATATCATCATCCATGATACCCGGAAATGCGTTGCGCTGAATGATGCGATACCCCCGCACGGTCGCCGGAGACAGAATATTATCTCTTGCTTCTATGTATCTGTCAATTGCCTGCCTAAGCGTAAGCTTTGGAGCACCTTTGCCGGATGCAATAAATCCCGCGCGGATGGCAATAGCCTTTGCTTTTGCGGCTGCCTCGGTGTCTTCGGCTACTGTCACGCCCTCGCGGCGGAGATCAACATACCACTTCTGCCCACGCTTACGCGGCGTGGGTATTTTTATTTCATCTTTCTTTTTCCGTTCACGTTGAAGCTTTTCACCGCAATAACCGCAGTATATAAAATGCAGATCGTCGGGTATATCTGCTTTGCATTTCTTGCACTTCATTATTCGCTTTATCCCCCTTAGATATTCGCCGAAAATAATTTTATAGCGAATAATGCCCACAGAATCAGTCCTGTGGGCTTTTTGTTATTTTGGCATCGCGGACTACAGTTTTTATTGCAGCAGCTATCAGCGCGACGGCAGCAAGCACCACGATAGCAAGGAACACGGCAAGCACGGTTAAACTGCCGGATTTGAAAAGGCCGATGTTTTTCAGCTGTATATCAAATATGATATATCCGATTACCGCGCACAGCAGGACCGCGCATATACCGATAAGGCTGAAAATCAGCGGGCGATAGGCCGAGCCTAAGCGTTTATAATGCTCGATATCATTTTTCAAATGAACATTTTCAATTTTGCACTCATAGCTTACCGCTTTTGCCTCTGCAAGCTCTTTTGCGTCATTTGACGTCAGTCCAAACAGTTCGTCGAGCGACAAGCCAAGCACCTTGCATGTCGCGGCAGAGTAATACAAAAGCGGCTGCTTCATCGTTCCGGCGTTTACCGTGCATATATTATTGTACGGTACGCCGGTTTTGTCCGACAGCTCCTGCAGGGTCATTCCGCTTGCGTTCTTTGCTTTCCTCACCTCTTCCTGATATGCGTCGAAATACGGCTGCATATTCTGCATTTCAGGCATTTTGACATCTCCTCCGAAAAATTATTGTATTTTACGAACGCCTCTCCCCCGGCATTCGGATTTTTCGTGGACGTTTCGGGAATTACGGCATGGACATTTGTCAATACACTTGATACCCTATAAGTACAGCAAGCAACATTTTACATACGCTGTGTGAGAAAATGTCCTGCCCTGTTGGCGCAGCGGCAGGACGGATTAAACTAAAGAGGTGCGGCATGAAGAAGAACTTGAAAAAAACTACGCCTGAACCCCTGAGAGCTAAGTGGCTTGTAAGAAACAAAACCGTTATAATAATAACCGAGGCCAGCGACGAGCGCATACAGGAGCTGCTGAGGCTGTTTGACGATGGTCACCGGCTGCCGGGGTCATAGGGTCAATTCGTTTTATATCCGTCGGCTATGATATCTGCGTATTTCTCATATTCATATTGTGAGTTGTTGAAACGCCTTTTTATTTCGTCTATTAGTTTGTCAGCATCAAACTGATTTTTCTTACCGCGCTCGACTCCTGTAAGACCATCGTCATAGCCTGCATCATAGCCGTCGTTATAACCAACGTCATAACCCTCATCATGGCCTGTCGAATACCCTTCTTTATTTCCGGCTTTTTGGCCTTCTTCGCGGCCTACTGAATAACCTTCGTCATACCCAGCGGCGTGGCCGCTACTGTTCCCGTAGCTGTAGGCTCCAAACGAACAGACAATCAAAAGCACAAGGGCAATGATTATGCCAAAATATTTCGGGGCAGACTTTTTTGTTTGCCCTCGATCATATCCTCCATGCGTTGAGCGTTTGAATTATAATCAGACATCAAAATTAACTCCGTGAAATAATAAGGCTTGCATTTTATATGCAAATGCGTTATTATCTAATCAAGACAAATAAAAGCTTGATAGTATCTTATTTGGGCATGTTAATGAGAATACATTAAATATCTACAAATATAATAGCACTATTGAGTTAAAAAAGGTATAAATATTTACATTTTCGGCAGTTTGTCCGAAACGGGAGACGGAAACTGCACAGATTGCACAATGAGAGGAGCGGAAGAATGATACTAAGGGGCAAAACAGCGGAAGAATTAGCGAAACTGGACGAAGAAATAGACAATTCACTCGCAAGCTTTGAAGAATGGCAAAGGGCAAGACCGCCGCGCGAGAGCGTAAGCCAAGAGGAATTTGCCGAGGCGGTAAGAAAGATACCTGACGAAAAGCTTGAGCTTATAGCCAGGTACATAGATCGCATAGCCGGGACCGGCCTCGCTGCCGGAAAAGAGATAGGAGCTAAAAATGCTGACTGCTGACGAAATAAAGACTCTGCGCGAGATACTTGACAATGATGACGAACTTGACGATGACAGCAAAGCACTTATTATGGGCATTGCCGAGCGCAACGATGTTGAGGGATTTAAGTTTCTTACTTCGCTTCTGTATATGCTTCAAAAATACCCGTTACAAACTTCCGATCAGCAGGAGACATCCGTTTAAACATTTCGGCAATGCGGATAAGCTCCTGAACGGTAAGATCAGTGCCCTCAATGGCATTCATGAGTGCACTCACATCCTGCGGTGTCGCATCGGGAAAGTGATACAACACATTGTCGCGTAAATTAGATATAGCGTCGTTTTTATCGAGCTCTTCATCCTTAGGGATGGAGGGCTCTTTTTTTATGCCCGTTTTCAGCTCATCGACCGTTATGCCGAAGTAATTGGCGACTTTTAGTGCTGTTGCGTCGGTAAGACCGCCTCCGTTTTTCCATCTGTTCACAGTCGTTTTTGACAGCCCCATATCAATAGCTGCCGCTGAGGGCGTTTTACCGACAGAATTGCACAATTTCAAAAAGTTATCGTATATCACAAAAATACACCGCCTAATTTGTGCATTGTTCCGAAAGTTACTAAAGTTAACCGAAAGTGTTGACAGTTACTAAAATTACTTCTATAATGCAACATAGTTACTCAAGTACACAAAGCTAACGCAAGCAGTCAAGAAAATCAAAAGATTTCGGCTGCTCCGATGTTTGTTCAAATAGTGGCATATTGATAATAACACGGTTTGTGAACTTTTGCAACTCTTTTGTAAAAAATATTTGAAAGGGGGAGGAGGAAAGTAAGCATAGATAAACTTGATTTGCTCATGGGTATTTTCGCGGCGTTCGGTGCTGGCGTGGGTACGGGGATGATTATCATACTCGCGATTGCCGAGAACACTTTCTCTTCATTTAAAGAAGAGAGCATAAAGAGAAAGCAGAAAACTGCATATCGCCACGAGCAAAGACGCAAGTGATACTCTACGCGAGAAACGTGAAAATTCTTCTGAACGTTTTCTCTCAGTCTGCTTTTCACGATAGTACTCACAATAGCGCGAGCCGTCAGGCGTTATGACAAATTCGTCTGTGCGTTCTGATAAGGCATAGGGAACTATAAAACCGAGAGAAATCAAATGCCCTGCATCGGCAGGATGCAGACGTACAACAGCGGCGGTATCAACCGCAAGGATGATACGAGTGTCCATATCGGACAGAAAAATCTTGTTGAAATCCATCAATAAAGCGCCTCCTTTTTTACAGGAGGGTATCACGAAATGTAAACAATTGCAACAGAAAGGAGCTGATATGATGCCGGAAATATGGACAGGGAACCTTATAGGCCGCATGCACAATGCGAAGGTAACAAAGGTCGACATCGCTAATGAGATGGGCGTGAACAAAAGCTATATTTCCATGATACTCAACGGCCAGCGCAAGCCCAGGAACGCCGAGGTGAAGCTTAACGCCGCGTTTGATGCGATCATGGCACGAAGAAGGGGGGAGAAAAGTGAAGAAGCTTAAAAAGGACCTGAACAGAGAGCAATACAAGTCATTTGCCGAGAAGCACCCGAATCTGCCGCTCATACTCGCAATATTCGCGCTGTTATCGGCGTTTCTTGCACCGCTCATACGCGGCGGCTAAAGCAAATATGCCTTGAGTGCGGCAGCAACGGCAATGCCTGTTGTTATCCAATAGCGAATATCGTTTGTCAACAGATTCGTTCGCAAAACGCGACCGGAGTTTGTGAGCGAATAGCAATCGCTGCTGCGCCGTACATGGCCATTTGCTTCAAAGTCCTTGAGGAAAGCGTTAACATCAAGCCCTTCGGATAATCTAAAGTAATTCAAAATATCTGCTTTGGACATTTGGCCGTTTTTATTAAGCAACCCCAAAATTCTTAACTGCAAATTTTTTAACTGCAAATTTCTAAACATGCAGATACCTCCTTTTTATAGGAGGGTATCACGAAAGGCAAACAATTGCAACGGAAAGGAGGCAGGGAGAGTGAACTTTAAGAAAGCAAGACTGGCGGCAGGGCTTACGCTCGACGAAGCGGCAAAAAAACTTGGCTATGACCATACCGCAATTGTCGGATGGGAAAAAGGCAAGTGGCTGCCCAGGGCGGCAAAACTGCCGGAAATTGCGAAAGTCTACGGCTGCACCGTGGATGAGCTATTGAAAGGGGAATAAAACAATGCCGAGAACGCGGTTTGACAAGGTAGAGCGAGACCCGTTAAAGGAGCTCGTGCTCGGACGTAAAAGCGCGATGCAGCTGAGCGAGGTCAAGCTTGCCGCAAAAATGGGCATAAGCGTAGGGCGTTACCGCTCGATGATGGGCGGAACATCGGACGCTTGGAAGATCGGCGAGGTCAAGGCGCTGTCAAGGGCGCTGGATGTGCCGATAGACGAAATGAGGGCACTTGTGGGCAAGTGCTGAAAGGGGAAAGGTAAATGATACTGTTTTGGTTTTGCTTTGCCGTCATGGGCATCGTGTTTACGATAGGCGGCATTGTATCGGCG
>ERZ808266.774-NODE-774-length-10326-cov-5.514848_pt1 | contig 10326 bp, 8 predicted proteins | sample MGYA00521278_ERZ808266 | MGnify/ENA primary metagenome ERZ808266 (study PRJEB31516, sample SAMN03275591) | gut metagenome | biome: mammalia-associated habitat; material: feces | host: Papio cynocephalus | place: Kenya | collected 2012-08-02 ... | reverse complement strand
AATGCTGTTACTGCTTTTTTTTGATTATGCAAGGTATAAACGCGGAGACGCTTACATAGATTTCGTAAATATATTATCATCCATCACGATTTTCAAAACCAGCAAACTCGCTATGCATCAAATAAATACATCCCTCACGAAAGATAATCGTGAGGGATGTGATGGATATTTCGAGAAAAAAAACTTACGTGTACGTATCAGTGGGGGACAACATTTCGCTACCCCACCTTCCTTTATTCTGCCTCCAAATAAAGCACACGAGAAGACCAGTCGTTCTTCTTGCCATAATCCACATCATGGACATAAGGCATTTCCAAGCCGTGCTCCATCAAGAACTTGCCGGAGTATGACTTGCCCTCGCAGTCGAGAGGCTTGTTGTCGATGACATCCAACTCACGCACCTTGTACATCTTGTTGGCATCCAATCCTGCCATCTTCACCCTTGGAAGATGAACATTATAGAAGTTGGCAAGCTTCCACCAGTAGAACACAGCCTTGTCCTTCGCCTCACTCACATACATGATGGATGACAAACCCTGGTTGTCGTATGGAGAAACCAAACGATAGAGGTCGCCGAACTGAACCACTGGTCGAATCTCCTTATATTCAGAGATTGCCTTCTTGCACTGCGCCTTCTCCTCGTCGGTCATATTCTTAGGCTGAATCTCCATGCCCAGACGACCGCTCATCGCCACGTCGATGCGATACTTCAAGGAAGTAGTGCGGAACACGGTGTGGTTAGGCACAGCCGAGATATGACTCGCCATGGCGATGGCTGGGAAGAAATAGCTGGTGCCATACTGCATGTAGATGCGCTGCAGGGCATCGGTGTTGTCGCTTACCCAAAACTCGTCGAACCCACGCAAGAATCCCCAGTTGGCACGACCGCCACCACTGGCGCAGCACTGTATCACCACATCCTTATACTTGGCGCGGATACGATCCATCACCTTGGCGAATCCCTGGTGGTAAGCGATGTAGAGATGGCTCTGGTCGGCAGCAGGAAGATACTGGCTGCCATGGTTCATAATGCCCATGTTGGCATCCCACTTGATGTAAGCTATATCTGGATATTTAGTAAGTAGATTATCTACGACACCGAACACGAAGTCCTGAACCTTAGGATTGGAGAGGTCGAGCACCAACTGCGTACCGCCACGACCCAACACTGCATCACGCTTTGGAGCCTTGATGACCCAGTCTGGGTGCTTCTCGTAGAGCATACTGGTGGTATTGGTCATCTCCGGCTCAATCCAGATTCCGAACTTCACCCCATTCTTCTTGGCATCGCGAAGCAAGCCCTCGATACCGTCAGGCAACTTGTTGGTATCTACCACCCAGTCGCCGAGGGCGCAGTTGTCGCTCTTGCGAGGATACTTGGTGCCAAACCATCCATCGTCCATCACAAAGAGCTCGCCACCCATGCTGTGGATGTCGGCCATCATCTGGTCCATTCCCTTTTGGTTGATGTCGAAATAGACACCCTCCCAAGAGTTGAGCAGGATGTCGCGCTCCTTGTCGCCATGGGCAAGGATATACTTGCGTCCCCACTTGTGGAAGTTGCGGCTGGCACCACTCAAGCCCTCATCAGAATAAGTAAGGGCCAAGGCAGGAGTCTTGAAGGTCTCTCCCTTCTTGAGATGATACTCCGAGTTTTGCTCGTTGATGCCCGCGAAGAAATAATGATACTCGGTGTCGTCGGTCACCGTCTTGAGTTTGTAGTTTCCGCTATATTCGAGCGCGGCACCAATGACCGCCCCGGTATTTTCCTGTCCCTTGCCATTGAGTGAGAACATCACTTCCCCATGGTCGGTATGCGAGTTGCGAGTGCCATCGTTGTTACGAATGACAAACTCTCCAGGTGCCAACTTCTCGTGGTGCAACTGTCCCTCGGCAGCCCATGTGCCAGAAAGATGACTCATCCACACGTCGCCACGACGGATAGGAAGCATCGCCGAAGCGAAGGTAGTGAGCGTAACCGTACCCTTCTCGCCATTCTGGATTTCGGTCCAAGTCTCAATCATATCAACATCATTGTATGCACGATACTTCAAATCCACCTTTATATTATATACTGCATCCTTGAGGTGGATGGTAGTTACGGTGGCGTTAGCCTCCTTCTTCACATCGCAGCCCGTGGCGACGAGTGCCGTAGAGAGATTGCCATCGCTGTGACGCATGGCGAGCGCAGCCTCAGCAGGAGTATTCAGACCGTATGCAGGATAAGCATCCATACGACCATCCGCAGCCACCTTAAGATTCTGCAAGTCAGCGTTGTTCAACTTGGTGCCGAAGTAGAGGTACTGAGCCGGTTTACCGTTCTCCACATCGAGAACGAGCGAGATACCCTTACTGTTCACCGAAACCTGCCCTGCCATCGCAGGCATGGCGATGGTCATGAGCAAAAGTGCTAGTGATTTTAACTTCATCATATTTCGTTATGAACGTTATTAGTTATTTCTTTTGATAAGATTTCGACAGCAAAATTAATAAAATATCCCTTACGTCCCAATACTTTTTTGATATATTTTCACTGAAAAGCATAAAAGGGCAAACAATCGACAAAAAAAGCAAAGTCCACTAGGTATTGAAGCCTTTGGACTTTGCTTTTTTAGAGTTTGCTATATATTTGCAATATAGATGTATTCTCACATTATAAAGTTCTATTGATTACAACGGTTCTGATTTTGATTCGGGTATCAGAATATTCATATCTGCCATCTAACGTAAGCGACAGCTTTTTCTATGCGCAACTCAGCATAAAATAGCCTGCCGTAACATTATCCTCCATATTCTGACGATTGGAAGACAAAAGAGCAGACAATGCTGGATTATTGGTGACATAGTCCAAAGGATGCCATATCTGATAATAACGTCCACCACCCCTAGCCTTTACTTTTTACGGAAAAGGAAAAGAATAAGACGCATTCAGCGTCAAGATGTCATACTTGCCTTTATTTACAGTTACCACTTGCAACAAAGAGGAAATATTTCTCACTTCATTGGTATTCAAACACCTAATAGCCCTGCTCCAGCTGGTGCTTCACCAAATCATAGTAGTATCCATGCAACTTGATGAGTCGGTCGTGGTTTCTGCTTTCCACTATCTTTCCGTCTTTCATCACCAGGATTTGATAGGCGTTTCTCACCGTACTCAGGCGATGAGCCACAACAACCACCGTTCTGCGCTTGTAGAAGAGGTTGAGGTTCTCCACTATCATGCGCTCATTGAGAGAATCGAGCGAGTTGGTAGCCTCGTCCAAAAAGAGATAGTCAGGATCCTTGCACATTGCTCTTGCTATCAAGATACGCTGCTTTTATCCCTGGCTCAATCCCACTCCGTCTCTGCCAATCTTGGTGTCAAACTTTAATGGGAGCGAATCTACATAATGCCAGATAAGCTTGTCTTGCAGCTTGCTCCAAGCGCTCAGAATCTATCGGACCATCGCCCACGGCAATGTTTCGGGCAATGGAATCTGAGAAGATGACACCATCTTGCATTGGGGCTACAGCCGTTAGGAATGCTCCCCCACTTACCAGACATCTTTGGCAGGATTGAAATCTGTGGTAGAAGCATCCCACTCCAACATCATCTTATTAGATGTAGAGGTGGGAACAAACAACAGCATCGAGCAAATGCAACAACTCAAGCTATACGCATCAGGCATACCTGTCATCTTCATGACCTCTCATATCGATGCGGGGTATTTAACCCAAGCCATGGGAGAAGGAGCTGTCGCTTTTCTTAAAAAACCGATTGAAATCGCTGAACTTGCAGCCTATATCCTACGATTTGCCAATACTGAAAGTCCACTGCAAAATGTAGCCTCTATGGTTAGCATTGGAAAATACAAACTGGATATTGATACCCGAGAACTTGTTTTAAAAGACAAAAAGATATCATGACAATTCCCCAAATAGGCTTCAAGCTTATATCCTAGTCTTGCATCTATCCCAGTCCTTACATCGCTACAGTCGGTTCTTGATAGCGTTATCATTCTGAATCTGACCACTGCGAGCCTTATGCTTATTGTGGAAAGTATAGGTCAAGGACAAGCTATAACGACTATATGCCTTCTGATAGAACTCATAGTTCAACACAGGATTGAGCTGATAGCCTTTCTGACGAAGCGTATGGAATACATCAAAGACACTGATGTTCAGCGACAAGGCATTCTTTAGGAACGAACGACTATAGCCTAAATTCACATAACCTATAGGACTACTCTTGTAGTTCGCACTTATCCTATTCGTAGAAAAATTACCTTCTACTGTAAAACTACCAACTCGCTTAAATGTGAAATAATTGACACAACTTCCTGTAAATACCCAAATATGCTTCACATTATAGCTCTTGGGGATATAATCATAATAGCCAGCCAAGTTTGCATTGAGGTTCCACCAAGGCAAAACCTTGCCATTGAAGCTATACATTGCCTTCGCAATGGTCTCCGAGCCGAAATTGGTTATTTCTCGATAAGTCTTATCACCAATCGTCTCAAAATACTCCGCTATCACATCTTTCTGATGATTATACGAGAATGACAACGTATGATTGCCATGCGACAACTCCCACGTGAGGACATTGCTGATGGATGGTTGCACGTTCGGATTGCCTGTGGTATAAAGCACTGCAGAAACACGTTCCTTGTTATTGGTCAGATCACTGAATGAAGGGCGGTCGATACTACTGCTATATGTAAGGCTGGTATTGGTCTTATCATCAAACTTATAGGAAAGATAAACGTATGGAAACCAGTTGGTGTATCGCTTATCTACCTCCGTCTTATCGCTCAAGCGATTGATGCCTTTCTGCCAAGTATTCTCCATCCTCATGCTCAGATAGGCAAAGACCTTCTTGCCTAGGTTCTTCGACAATCCTAGATAAGTAGCCGATACCTGCTCTTGATATTTCCAATCGCTCGATGTAAAATCATCTGCTGCAAGATGATTCCAAATATTCAAGCCTGTGGTTCTGATACTATTCTCGTATTTCGAGCCTAAGCGAAGCGCCAAGCTGCTTGGGAAATTATGGCGGAAATCAGCCTGTAAACTACCATTGTTGGCATTCGATGAAGACAGATTCAACTCATCAGTATGCAAAGGTTCATAGCCATCATAAGTTGCCACGAAGCTATTATTCTTCGAGCCGTGCTTGTAGTTGTAGTTACCCAATACCTTCAAATAGCTATCTCTCTTGTCTATCTTCCAATTGTAAGAAACCACAGCGTTTAGGAAATCGGTTTTGTTGTGGTCATCCATCGTTGAAAGTCCTTGAAATGTTTTCTTGTTCGCATCAGTAAACTCACAGTAATTGTTTGTACTAAGCGCATGCCCCTTATTGATATTTCCATTCAGTTCAGCACCTAACAAATGATTGTGCTTTTTATCAATGGCATAAATACTGCCGACCCGATAAAAATATAAATTCTGTCTATTATCATAGAGTTGTGCAGTTAGATGATGAGTATCGTTTTCCAAGAAATGATGACGAGTTTCGCCATATAGGGCATTTCTTGCCCAAATATAATAAGTGGAGGCATATACATTCCATCGCTCTGTACCCAAGTTAAGGTTAAGCATCGGATAATAAGAATAAAACTTGCTTGACTCAGGGCTTAGATTTCCTGCATACCCCATGATGCTCCCGTTGAAACCAGCACGCATTCTTGTTTTTATATGGACGATACCGCCTTTGATGTCGGCATCATGCTCTGCGCCATGGGTATCCTGTATCTCTATGCTTTGGATGTCATCAGCCTTGATGCTCGTAAGGAAGGACTTTAATTCTGTTCCTGCCAATCTCCTGTCGTTCACATAAACGACAGCGTCCGTGCTATTCACCTTTACATTGACATCAGTTCCGTTATCCTGCACCATCACCTTCGGAGCATATTTCAACACATCAGTAGCATTCATAGAGCCGATGTTCTTCAGTTCACTCACACTGAAAACGGTCTTGTCTTCCTTACGCTGGAAGAGCGGCTTGTAAGCCTTTACCATAACTCTATTCAGTGTATAGGCATCACGGAAGAGACGGATGTTGCCCATTCTGCCAGCGTTCACTCGCTTGTATTGGGTTTTGTAACCTACATAAGAAAAGCGAGCTATCACTTGCTGTTGGTCAGTGGGAATCACAAAATCGCCCGAAAGATTGCTTACACCTCCATTCACATAGCTGGAGTCCTTGACATTCAAGAGGGCGATGTTGACAAACTCCATCGGATCTCCCTTGTCATCCAACACCCTACCTATCAATTTCTTGGGTTGTTTCTGGATGCACTCGAAGTAAATGTCGTTCTTGTCGAAGGTAGCACGGATGGGATAAAAGCCTATCAACTGATTGACGACATCATGGATGTCCTTGTTAGCGAATGAAGTGCTGACGGTAAAGTCCTCCAGTTCATTATAGATAAAGTTTACTCGGTACTGGCTTTGTGCCTTGTCGAGCCAAACCAAAGCCTTGCTAAAAGATGCCTTGTCGAAAGTATGCGACAAGCGTTGTGCATAGCTCGTTGCAATCGCCATACACAGATATATCATAAATATGAATCTTCTCATTTTTATATACTCGGTTGTTTTCTTGATAATACTTGCCTCTGACTACTCTACGATTAAGAGTTGGTTAGCCTCATCGAAGGCAACGTGAACCTTTTCGAAGTGATTAAGCTTGTCGATGATGTCTTGCAAGGTATCTTTTTTGTCCCACTGCAAGTAGAAGCGAACGTGGGCAGCAGCAGGATTGCGGTACTCCACCTTCACATTCGCCTTGTCGGCGATATACTTCAAGATGGTGGACAACTCCGCATCCTCAAAGACAACAGGGGCTTTCTTCGTTGGCTCTATCTTAACCCAATCCTGACTGGCGAAAGTCTTCTTCCTATTAGTTGGAGAAGTCTTCACGCTATCCGTCTCTGCTACCACAGGATGCTTAGCAGTATGCTGGCTAGCAATATGATAAGCGGCATAAGATAAGCCCGATAGCATCAACAAGCCGATGAATGCCGCCGCTATCTTCATCAAGAAATGGAACTTCATCTTCTGCGCTCCATCCCCATCAGGGAATTTCTCCTCTATTTTAGGATATTTCTCCTCAAACTCCTTCCATTCTTTCTCCACATCTACAGTGTCATTTGCCTCGTCGTATGCAAAGGCACGCTTCAGCAAAACCATCTCTTCGGAATCTCCCAAAGTATTGTCATCGCTTGTATCTCCCGATGTTGAGAAGAGCAACTCGTCCAACTCTTCATCCGAATACTTCTCAGGATGAGCCTGAGCATCGAGCCACTTGTCGTTAAAACTCTTGTTGGTCATAACTCTGAATTTTTAAATTGTTCTTTGATAACAGTAGTGATACATGATAGATGCTTCCACACTGCCACTCGGCTGATACCCAGTTCCTCGCCTATCTCCTCATACTTCATGCCTGCAAGGAATCGCATCTTGAAGATGCTTTGCTGTTGTGGGGTGAGATGAGTTTGGGCGAAGCGAATCATCCGCTCCAATTGCAGCTCATCCTTTTCTGTAGAATCGGCGAGCTGCTGTTCGCTGGCATAATGCTGGGCGATGCGTTGTCGGTTCGACTTTTGGGCAATGCGCTTGAGACAGGAATTGCGAACACTCGTTAGCAGATAGTGTTCCACCGTGTCGGGCAGCAATTGGGTATCGGAGACGAGCAGTCGCTCAAAGATGTCGCTAACCACATCCTTGCTCTCTTGCTCGTCGTATAGGATGCTGACTGCCATCCCATACATCCGACTGTAATACTGTCGGAACAGTGTTGTTATCTTTTTCTTATCCATCACGTACTTTTTACTAGCTATTATCCACAAGAAGAGAAAACGCTAACCCAAAGTTCACTTTTTCTTTTTAATGACAATGCAAAAGTACTGCTTTTCTTAGGTTACCGGGCTAATTGCAAACAAAAAGTTTGGATAATAAGGAAAAATACCTTATCTTTGCCATCAAATCAAAACAAGGAGCTTATGAAAGGCAGAAGATACCCTCTCGGTTTACAGACATTCGAGAGAATTATTAAGGGAAATTACGTATATGTAGATAAGACGGAACTTGTCTATAACTTAACGCATGAAAGTACTTATTGTTTTCTGAGTCGTCCACGACGATTTGGAAAGTCTCTTCTTGTCACTACCCTCCAGGCATACTTTGAGGGGAAAAAAGATTTGTTCAAAGGTTTGTCTATAGATGATTTGGAAACAGACTGGATTACCTATCCAGTTATCCACATAGACCTTAGCCGTAATAAATATTATTGCATAGAGAACCTTCACTCTACACTTAATATGCTGATTGGTGATTATGAAAAGGTTTATCATATCGTAAGCAATCCTAACATATCATATAGTGACCGTTTGAACAAAGTGATAGAAGCTGCGGTAGAGCAAACAGGGCATAAAGCAGTAATTCTTATTGATGAGTATGATGCGCCTATGCACGACTCCATGAAAAAAGAAGACTTGCAAGACGAGATACGTAATATTATGCGGGGTTTCTTCAGCCCATTAAAATCAGAAGAAGACAACTTGCAATTTGTCTTTATGACAGGTATCTCCAAGTTTAGCCAGTTGAGCATCTTCAGCGAATTGAACAACATCACCAACATCAGTATGGATGATGAATACAGCAGCATCTGCGGCATCAGCAAGGAAGAACTCTTGGAGAATTTCCATGATGACATTGAGGATTTGGCAAAGGCAAGGAAGTTGACTTTTGAGGAAGCTGTTGCTCTACTCAAATTCCATTATGATGGTTACCATTTCAGTGGTGACGGAGCCGACATATTCAATCCATATAGCTTATTCAATACGTTTAGAATCAATAAGTTTAATAGCTATTGGTTCTCAACAGGTACTCCTACATTTTTGATAGAACTATTAAAGGAAAAAGGCATAGATATGCTTCAGATGGAAAACATCTGGACAAGTGCCGATCGTTTTGACACGCCAACAAAGAAGATTACAGATCCAATACCTGTGTTATATCAAAGTGGTTATCTCACCATCAAGGATTATATTGAGACGGCAGACACCTATAAGCTCGCCTTCCCTAACGAGGAAGTTAAAAAAGGCTTCTCCAACAGTCTCTTCCGCTACTATGCACCAAACGGAATGGATGACCGTGATGCTATCAGCAAAGCTTGGATAGATAATTTCATCTTGAGCACAGAGGACAAGATGGCGGCATTCCTCCCTCATCTTCAGACTTTCTACAAGAAGTTCCCATATACGTTGGTCAACAACAACGAGCGCCATTACCAAGCTGTGCTCTATACAATCTTGCTAATATTGGGATGCGATGTTACCCCAGAGGTTCCGGCATCCGATGGAAGAATCGACATGGTGCTGAAGACCAAGCGCAGCATCTATATCTTGGAGCTCAAATATAAGAAGGATGCCGAAACGGCGATGGAGCAAATCGACCACAAGGATTATGCCGCAGCCTTCGCCGACGACAAACGCAAGAAATATAAAGTAGGAATCAACTTCTCGGAAGACCGCAGGAGCATCGATGATTGGAAGGTTGAAGCTCTATAATCGGAACTAAATATAGCTATAATTGAAACCTGTCGCAATCGCAAGAAAAAAGCGAGATTGCGACAGGTTTCTCGATAAACAGATGACCAGAGAAGAAGCTATCGCCTTGCGCCTCAGCAACCAATGCCTCGTTGGTTCTCCATTTGAGAAACCAGAGGAAATTGTGGATTGGATGGGGATGATGCAGGCACAAGACTACATGCAATTCCGATGGGCTATCGGAATGAGAATGAAAGAACCAAAGATGACGGCTGTCAAGGACAGCTTTTCTTCGGGCAAGATGTTGCGCCTTCACCTTTTGAGATGCACAATGCAAGTGGCGACACCCAAGGATTACCCTTGGCTATTGAATTTATGCCAAGAGAGAAACCTTCGAACCATACAGTCATGGCCTAGCTATAACTCGACTGCACATTCCGAACTATATCATCAAGAAGGAACAGAAGCACTGAAAGCCATTCTCTCTTCCAATAAGTCTCTGACCAAGAAAGATATTTCAGAAGAAATGGCAAAGTTCGGTTTACCATCCGACACCGCCCATCTCAACCAAATATTGTTGCGCGGAGAAGTAGAGGGATTATTATGCTCAGGAGAAATGAATGGAAAAGAGGCTACTTGGACTCTCGTTACAGATGAACTAAAGAACAACCCTATTTGTACAAGCCAAGCCTTGCCCCTCTTGGCTCGCAAATACTTCCGTAGTCACAGTCCCGCAAGTTTTGAGGACTTCTGTTGGTGGACAGGGCTAACTATCACACAAAACAGACAAGCC
>ERZ808266.772-NODE-772-length-10336-cov-10.079856_pt1 | contig 10336 bp, 6 predicted proteins | sample MGYA00521278_ERZ808266 | MGnify/ENA primary metagenome ERZ808266 (study PRJEB31516, sample SAMN03275591) | gut metagenome | biome: mammalia-associated habitat; material: feces | host: Papio cynocephalus | place: Kenya | collected 2012-08-02 ... | reverse complement strand
TGGACTTGGTTGACCTGCTCCGTTGGCGGTCGTTTAAGGTTCGTCGGCGTCCGTTCGTGGAGAGGGTTTGATTGGTGTTCTCCGTGGGTGGTCGTTTGGGATTTGCTGCCGTCCGTTTGTGGAGTGGACTTGGTTGACCTGCTCCGTTGGCGGTCGTTTAAGGTTCGTCGGCGTCCGTTTATGGAGAGGGTTTGATTGGTGCTCTCCGTGGGTGGTCGTTTGGGATTCACCAGCGTCCGTTCGTGGAGATGTTCGGCCGGCAGTCTCCCTGAACGGTCGCATGGAAGGCGACAATGGTTGAACGGTCAGCCGGATTCGGACCCTGCCGTACCTACCTCGCGGTATGTTTGCATATTCGGCCAGCGCAGCGGGCGCGGCCGTGAACCAATCGAAACGAGGCAACGATGGTAGATGCGCACGACGGAGAGACATACACGTCCGAAGGCTCACGCCTGATTTGGATCGACTGCGAGATGACGGGACTTGACATTTTCGGCGGCGATGAGCTTGTCGAGGTTTCCGTGGTTCCGACGGATTTCGATCTCAATGTGCTTGATGAAGGCGTCGACTATGTGATCAAGCCCAGCCAAAAGGCCGTCGATCACATGAACGATTTCGTGCGCAAGATGCACACCCGTTCCGGACTGATCAACGAATGGGAGAACGGTCTGAGCCTTGATGAGGCGCAGGCCAAGGTGGTCGAATACGTCAAGCGCTTCACTCCGGCGGGCGTCAAGCCGCTGCTGGCCGGTAACACCATCGGATCCGACAAGAAGTTCCTGGACCACTACATGCCGGAACTCATGGAGAACCTGCATTACCGCACCATCGACGTGAGCACGCTCAAAGAGCTCGCACGCCGTTGGTACCCCGACGTGTATCTCAACCGTCCACCGAAGAACGGCGGTCACCGCGCGCTCGCCGACATCATCGAGTCGCTCGACGAACTTCGCTACTACCGCAAGGCATTCATGGCACCGGCACCTGGTCCGGACGCAGGCGCGGCCAAGGCGATTTCCGAGCAGATTCAGAAGACCAGCCTGCTGAACAAGGACTGATTCCGTTTTTGGACGCATGTCGTATGACGGCCGCATGAAGGACATGCTGCTGAACAGGGGCCGACTTCCCTCATGGATAGCCGTGATGCGACGGTACTGCGGAATTCCGGGTTCGGATATTGACGGCATGGCATTCGATTGGCGAGATGATGGGCATTGTTCCAAATCCTGTCATGGAATTCCAATATGGGGATTCCATGACAGGGCATGGTCTCCAAAATATCGTCGGCACGTCGGCGGGTGGGTGCGTTAATGCGCCAATACTGTCGGCATCGCTGCATGGCGTTCTTGATATGTTGAGGGAATGACGCGGAAACAGGTTTCGACAGACGGAACATGTGGGGAATCCATGCCGGGTGAAGGCGGAATATTGCGAGTCCACGCCATTCGCATTTCCATGAATACGCGAATGGCCGGCATGAATGTCCGGCAATGGTTCTGCGCGGAATGCACGCGTGGAATTTGAACGGGAACAGGTCCGCCAAGATCAGCTCGATGCGGCTGACAGGAATACACGCGCGTGGAATTTGAACGGAAACGGTAGGAAAGGTATCTGAACATGCGGCAGGATGAGGCCATCGCGATTCTCGATTCCGGTGCGAACGTGTTCCTCACCGGTGCGCCTGGTGCCGGCAAGACCTATGTGCTGAACGAGTTCGTGCGTCAGGCGCGCGCGGATGGGGCGTCGGTTTCCGTCACGGCGTCCACCGGCATCGCGGCGACGCATATCAACGGCACGACCATTCATTCCTGGAGCGGCGTCGGATTGGCGAACGTGCTGTCCGACAGTCTTGTCAAAACCATCCGCACGCGGCGCAAACGCAAGATTCAGGCAGCCGACATTCTTGTCATCGATGAAGTATCCATGCTGCACGCGTGGCTGTTCGACATGGTCGATCAGGTATGCCGTATCCTCCGCAACGACCGGCGCCCGTTCGGCGGATTGCAGGTCGTGCTGTCGGGTGATTTCTTCCAACTGCCGCCCGTCTCGGTATCCGGACGGAATCATGATCTCGTCACGCCGTCGCCGGAATTCCTGGCCAGCCGAGAGCGCTATGCGAAAGCCGGGCTCAATCCGGAGGGCTTTGTCACGGAATCGTTGGTATGGCGCGAATTGCAGCCGGTCATCTGCTATCTGACCGAACAGCACCGTCAGGACGACGGCAAGCTGCTCGGCGTGCTCACCGACATCCGCTCAGGCTCGGTAAGCGATGCCGACCGTGATATTCTGCTCACCCGACTGGGCGCAATGCCCGAACCGGGCGAGCAGGCGGTGAACCTGTTCCCCGTCAATAGGCAGGCCGACACGTTGAACGACCTTCGGCTGCGCGAAATCGCCGAGGATCCGCACGAGTATTATGCCGAATCGTCGGGTCAGGCGAATCTGGTGGAACGTCTTACGAAGAACATGCTCGCGCCGGAACATCTGCTGCTGAAGACGGGCGCTGCGGTGATGGCGGTGCGCAACGACGCCGATCACCAGTACGTGAACGGGTCGCTGGGCACGGTGCGCGGATTCGTCGCCGAAAACAAGGGCGGATGGCCGATCGTGGAATTCGAAAACGGCAATATCGTCACGATGCGGCCCAGTTCCTGGGAAATGCAGGACGGCGATACCGTGCTGGCGACGGTCAAACAAGTGCCGCTGCGCTGCGCCTGGGCGATCACCATCCACAAATCGCAGGGCATGACGCTTGATCGCGCGGTCATGGATCTGCGTCGCACGTTCGCGCCGGGCATGGGATATGTGGCGCTTTCGCGTGTGGAGAACCTTGACGGATTGTATTTGCAGGGCGTCAACGAACGCATGTTCCTCGTGTCGCCCGACGCGGTGCGTCTTGACGGCGTGTTGCGCTCGCGGTCCGCGCATGCCGGCGATACGCTTCGCGCCGAAGGTGTCGAGGCGTTCCGGCCGATGTGCCCGCAGTCCGAGGTTGAGGACGAATTCGCGCAGGATTCCCTGTTCTGATTCGATTGGCTCCGTGCCGCGCAATGCCTGAACGATGCTGGTCATCGTCTGCCGTATTCATATTGATTGGTCCCGTGCTCCGCGATGATCGGCTGTCGTGCCGATTGGTTCCGTGTCGCCCGGCATCTGATCCGCGTTGGGCATCGTTTGCCACTGATTCGTTTCATGCTTCGTAACACCGTCTGCCATCTGTCGTGCCGATGGTTCCGTGTCGTTTGGTGTCTGACCCCATTGGCATTGTTTGCCGTGCCGTTCTGGCATGCGTTGTCGATCGGATTGACGTGCGGCCGGTTTGGCGGGCGCACGCAGGGTGTCTTGCCCGGATACGAAGGATTCATGCATGCGTGTTTGCCGTGATTTCGAGGAACGATGCGTTTCCTCGCGCGGGTAGTCGGCTTGCCTGAGTAATTTGGAGCGTATGACTAAAGCACTTCGTATGTCTACCATGTTCCTGCGCACTCTGCGCGAGAACCCTGCCGATGCCGACGTCGAGTCGGACAAACTGCTGCAGCGCGCCTGCTATCTGCGCAAGGCCGCTCCGGGCATCTGGACCTGGCTGCCGCTGGGCCTGAATGTTCTGAACAAGATCGAGGCGATCATCCGCGAGGAACTGGCTTCGATCGGCGCCCAGGAGGTCCATTTCTCCGGCCTGCTTCCGCGTGAGCCGTATGAGGCCACCCACCGTTGGGAGGAATACGGCGACAACATCTTCCGTCTCAAGGACCGTCACGACGCCGACTACCTGCTGGCGCCGACCCATGAGGAGATGTTCACCCTGCTGGTCAAGGACCTGTACTCCTCGTACAAGGACCTGCCGCTGACCCTGTACCAGATTCAGACCAAGTACCGTGATGAATTCCGTCCGCGCGCAGGCCTGATTCGCGGCCGTGAGTTCATCATGCAGGATTCCTACTCCTTCGCGCTCGACAAGGAAGGCCTGATCAAGGCGTATCAGGACGAGCGCGGCGCCTACGAGCGCATCTTCAACCGTCTTGACATCAAGTACGTGCCGGTGCATGCCATGGCCGGCCCGATGGGCGGTTTCGAATCCGAGGAATTCCTCGCTCCGATGCCGATCGGCGAGGACACCTTCGCCCAGTCGCCGTCCGGCAAGGCTTGGAACGTCGAGGCTTTGCACACTCCGGAACCGGAACCGGTGGACTTCTCCAACACTCCGGCCGCCGAGAAGCGCCCGACCCCGGACGCCGCCACCATCAACAAGATGGTCGAATTCGCCAATGCCAACCATCCGCGTTCCGATGGCCGCGATTGGCAGGGCTCCGACATTCTGAAGAACGTCGTCATCGCCGTCATGCATCCGCAGGATGAGGACCACGACGAACCGTGGCGCGAACTCGTCGTGGTCGGCGTTCCGGGCGACCGCACCGTCGATATGAAGCGTCTTGAGGCCCAGTTCGCTCCGGCCGAGATCGAAGAGGCCAACGAGGAGGATCTGAAGAAGCATCCCGAACTCGTCAAGGGATACATCGGACCGATGGTGCTCGGTCCGCAGGCGCGTGGCGGCAAGAAGGCCGAGAACGCGGCCGAGACCGGCGACGCGCTGCGTTACTTCATCGACGCGCATGTCGCCCGTGGTTCCGCATGGTTCACCGGCGCGGACGAATACGAGGTCGACTACTACGATCTCGTGTACGGCCGTGATTTCGAGGCCGACGGCACCGTCGAGGCGGTGGAGATTCGCCATGGCGACATGAGCCCGGACGGTTCCGGCCCGCTGAGCTTCGAACGTGGTGTGGAGATCGGACAAGTGTTCCAGCTGGGTCTGAAGTACTCCAACGCGCTGGGACTGAAGGTGCTTGACCAGAATGGCAAGACCGCCCCAGTGTGGATGGGATCCTACGGCATCGGCGTCTCCCGCGTGATGGCGTGCATCGCCGAAACCCACCATGACGAGCGCGGCCTGGCTTGGCCGGCGGTCATCGCTCCGGCACAGGTGCATGTGGTCGCCACCGGCAAGAAGGCGGAGGCGTTCGAGGCCGCTGAAAAGCTGGTCGCCGAGCTTGAGGCCAAGGGCATCGAGGTCATCTTCGACGACCGCAAGAAGGTGTCGCCGGGCGTCAAGTTCAAGGACGCCGAGCTCATCGGCGTGCCGCTGATCGTCGTCGCCGGCCGTGATACCGTCGACAACGGCACCATCGAAGTGCGCGATCGCACTGGCGAGAACGCCGAGGCCGTGCCGGTCGCCGACGCCGCGCAGGCGATCGCCGACCGCGTCGCCGCGCTGCTGAAGTAGTCGACGAAGCCGGAATAGGCTGGAAGAACTAGAGAGGGAAGGCCATGCGTCTGCATGGCCTTCCCTCTGTCATATGCCGTGGAATGTCGCTGATATGCGTTCGGGCCGCGTGCGACTAGGCGTGAGGCTATGCGCGCTGCGCCATCCAGGACGCTTTTATCGGGGACTTCCGCCGGCATGATGCGCACCATCGCATGTGGACAATGGTGGATAGCGCCGAATTATGCACCGACTATCCACGACATGCCCGAAACCGTCGTACTTATCCACTTTTGCCGGTCGCGCTTGCGAAGACACAGCGTAGTCGGGAATAGTGGAAAGCACCACGGAAACGCAAGGTTGCGGAAAGCTTCGCAAAGCTCTTCTCATAACCCCTTACTCCTCTTTGCCGAGGCTTTCGTGCCGGAATCACGGCGCTTTCCGTGGCATCCGAACGTGAAGCGAAAGGAAACGTAGCCATGGCACAACAGCAATGCCTCGTCACCGTCACCGGATACGTCGGTGCGAACCCGGTACCATTCAACAAAGAAGGCAATCCGCATGCCAGTTCGTTCCGTCTTGCCAGCACAAGACGGTATTTCGACGGCAGAACGCAGCAGTGGCGTGATCTGCCGACCACATGGATTACCGTGAAATCGTATCGGGCGTTGTCGGAGAACATCTGCCAATCATTCAAAAAGGGCGAGCCGGTAGTGGTCAGCGGGCTGCTCGCCATGGAAGCCTGGACCGACCAGAACGGCAGAAACCAGTCGAAGATCGTGCTTGAGGCCAATGCGGCGGGTCATGATCTCAATTACGGAATCACAACATGGCGGCGAATCGCGCGGCAAAACGGTGACGCGCAGCGCGGTGATGACGCGCGGCAGGAGGTGGAGTCGCAGGGAATGAACGGAACCGGTCCGGTGGAAGTCGAAGGTGGTGGAACCGCCGGGGCTTCCGTCGCCGGTGAGGAAGCCGAGGATGGCGGGGAATTCGATTCCTCCGGGTTCTAGCGAGTTCTAATGAATGTGGTGGGCGATCGAAGAGTCCGGTTGCCCACCACGTAGATGCCGTATCGGTGCCACTGATGTGCTGCACAAGTGGCCTATCGTCGCCGCGATCTATGGACGACGGCCGCGCGGCCGTACGACTGCCATGCAGTCGGACCGCATAAGCGCGCCCGCCCATAGGCGGTTATGAATCGTCGGACTGGCTCGACCAATGATTAATGATTGGTGTCCAATGACCTATGTGGTTCCATGCCAATGAACACAGGTCGCCACGTCTGACGCGGAGCATCTCACCAAATGCGCACGCGGCTGTCGGGGTCGAGCCACATGCCGTCGCCCGGCTTGACGTCGAACGCCTTGTAGAACAGATCCACATTCCGTGCGATGCCGTTCGTGCGGCATTCGGCGGGGGAGTGCGGGTCGATCTGCAGATACTGTTCGGCGAGCTCGTCGCGGTTCTTGGTGCGCCAGATCGAAGCATAGCTGAGGAAGAACCGCTGCAATCCGGTGAAGCCGTCGATTTCCGGAGCGTCGGCAAGTGCGGCTTCGATGGCTTCCGGCGAACCGTCCTTGTCGCGTCCCGCGGCCTCGTCGAGAGCGAAGGCGTAGGCCTTGAGCGCGATGTTCACGCCGCTCAGGTCGCCGATGTTCTCGCCGATGGTCAGCGCGCCGTTCACATGCGGCGCCTTCGTGGGGTCGTCCGCGTACTTTTCGGCGAGCTGCGTCGGCACGAATTCGTTGTACTGGTCGATGAGCTTCTTGGTGAGCTTCTCGAAGTTCGCCTTGTCGTCCTCGGTCCACCAGTCGTTGAGCTTGCCGTCGCCGTCGTATTGCGCTCCCTGGTCGTCGAAACCGTGGCCGATCTCGTGTCCGATCACCGCGCCGATGCCGCCGTAGTTCGCGGCGTCCTCGGCATCCGGGTTGAAGAACGGAGGCTGCAGAATCGCGGCCGGGAACACGATCACGTTCATGGTCGGCTCATAGTAGGCGTTCACCGTCTGCGGATTCATCAGCCATTCGTCCTTGTCGACCGGCTGGCCGACCTTGGAAAGCTGGTATCCGGTCTCGTACAGATTGGCCGCGCGCATGTTCCGCGCGAAGCTCGCGTCCTCACGCACGTCCAATGCGGAATAGTCGCGCCAATGGTTGGTGTAGCCGATCTTCGGCGTGAACTTCGAAAGCTTCTCCAAAGCCTTCGCCTTGGTCTGCTCGCCCAGCCAGGTGGAGCTGGAGATGGAGACGCGGTAGGCGTCGATGAGATTGCCCACCAGCTGCTCCATGCGACGCTTGGAGGACTCGGGGAAGTGGCGCCTCACGTATTCGCGGCCCACGTCCTCGCCGCAGATGCTGTTGACCAGCGCCACGCCGCGCTTCCAGCGGTCGCGCTGCTGCTTCTGGCCGGAGAGCACCTTGCCGTAGAAGTCGAAGTTCGTCTCGTCGAATTCGTGCGGCAGCTCCAACGTGGAGCCGATGATGACGTGCACGCGCGCCCATAGCTTCAGGTCGTCGAGGTCGGCGGTCTTCCAGAAGGCGTTCAGGCCGGTGAGGAAGCTTGGCTCATGCACGATCACGCGGTCGAAGTACTTGCGGAAGGTCAGCGGCTGCGCCTGCGCCGCGGTGGTCCGATCGTAGGCGGTCTGCCAAGCGTCGATCCACGCGTCGAGGTCGTAATCGCCCAACATGGCGCTCAAATCGGCATAATCGGTGGGATTGTAGGTTTTCACCGAGTCGCGGGTGGCGACGTTGTCCCAGTGGTTCGCCGCGATGCGCGTCTCGACGTCGAGGAAGCGCTTGGCCTGCGTCTGCGCGTCCTGATCGTCGTCCGCGAGTTTCGCGTTGCGCAGCTGCCGGGTGACCATGTTCACATACGCGTCGCGGATCGGCGCGTAGTGGTCCTCGCGATAGTAGGCTTCGTCGGGCAATCCAAGGCCGGCCTGCTCGATATGGATGATGTTGGTCTCCGGTGCGCCGGGGTCTCCATATACGGCAACGCCGATCAGATCGGGTCCGCCGGCCGGATTCATGCTTCCCAACGCGCGGACCAACGCGCGTTTGTCGGCCGCGGCGTCGATGGAGGCCAACTGGTCGGCGATCGCGGAAAGACCCGAGGCGTTGATCGCTTCCTCGTCAAGGAAGCTATGGAACAGCGCGCGCGATTTCGCCGCGGGGCGGGACGGGGCGCCCGAATCCGCGGTGGAGGAATCGGACGCATTGTCTGCGGTGTCGCCCTGTGTCACGGCATCATCCTGGAGGATGTCGCGAATCTGGTTTTCGGCGTTCTCGGCCAGCCGGTCGAAGGAGCCGTAGCGGGAACGGTCATCGGGAAGGCGGTACGTGTCGATCCACGGGCCGTTGACATAGCGGAACAGATCCTGCGCAGGCGAGATCACGGCGGAGAACGATGCCGGATCAATGCCTGAATTCATTGTGGTGTTCATGGCTTCACACTATCCATCTTCGGTGACAAAATCCGTGAAGGCGGAAGACCGCGAAATCTGTGGAATAAAAGACCCCCCGTGCAAGACCCTGTGCCAAAAAATCCGGCGACGCAAGGCGGTCCGTCTGTTGTATTCAGGCAATTCTTTTTGGTGCTTGCAAGGCGGTTATTCTGTTGCTTGGTGCGTTTGTGGAGTGGTCCTGCTTACGGCGTTTACTTACGGCGTTTACAAGGTGGTTTCTGTTGTCTTCGAGCTGTCGATAAGGCGGGCGCTATAGTGTCTGTAAAGCAGTTCTTCTCTTGCCTCTGTAGCGCGTCCGAAGTAGGCTTGGAACCATGATTGAATTGAAGACTCCGAAAGAGATTGAGGAAATGAAGCCGGCTGGTCGTTTCGTCGGCCATATCCTGCGCGACCTGAAGGAATACACCAAGGTCGGCACCAATTTGCTGGACATCGACGAGTTCGTGCACAAGCGCATCGTGGACCGCAAGGGCGCCGAATCCTGCTACGTCGATTACGCTCCGGATTTCGGTACCGGTCCGTTCGCGCACTATATCTGCGTTTCCGTGAACGATGCCGTGCTGCACGGCGTCCCGTACGACTACAACCTCAAGGACGGCGATCTGGTCAGCCTCGACCTGGCGATCAACGTCGATGGCTGGGTCGGTGATTCCGCCATCAGCTTCGTCGTCGGCGAGCACAAGGATCCGGAGGACCTGCGCCTGATCAAGTGCACCGAAGAGGCTCTGAAGGCCGGTATCGCGGCCGCCCAACCGGGCAATCGTCTGGGCGACGTGTCCTGCGCGGTCGGCGATGTGGCCCGCGAATACGGTTACCCGATCAATTTGGAATTCGGCGGCCACGGTGTCGGACGCATCATGCACGGCGATCCGCATGTGCCGAACGACGGCCGCGCGCACCACGGCTACAAGCTGCGTCCGGGCCTGGTCATCGCCATCGAGCCGTGGTTCCTGAAGACCACCGATGAGATCTACCAGGATCCGAAGGACGGCTGGACGCTGAAGAGCTCCGATGGTTCCCGCGGCGCGCATAGCGAGCACACCATCGCCATCACCGAAAACGGTCCGGTGATTCTCACCACCCGCGACTAGTGCGCATTGGCGCAGCCGGTTCATGCTATTGTGCGCATTGGCTCGGCCGGTTCATGCTATTGCGATTGGTTTGCATCGTCTGCGGTTGTCTCGCACTGCCTGTGGCCGGTTCATATCGCGCTGTTTGATTGCTCATGGTCGCGGTTCGCGCCGTTTGCGGGCTGGTCTGCATGGTCGGTTTGGACTGATTGTGATTGGCTCGTATCGTGCGACTAGCTCGCATGATAATTGTCCATTGTTGTGACTGGTTCGCATACTGTGGACATGGCATGTGATTATATGCGTCATATCGAGGCGGATTCGTGTTTGCATGGATCCGCCTTTTTGTTTTGCAATGATTGCGCCTGCTTCGCTGTCCATATGTTTCGGCAGTCCGAGGCTGATTGCTCTCTTCGTACGGTCGCTGATTGTTATCCAGCATCCGTTTGGGGAGCTTGTGACTGGTTTGCTCTCTACATATGGTCGCTGAGTGTTGTCTGGCGTCCGTTTGGGGAGATTCAGTCTGGATGATTCTCC
>ERZ808266.771-NODE-771-length-10337-cov-3.032678_pt1 | contig 10337 bp, 9 predicted proteins | sample MGYA00521278_ERZ808266 | MGnify/ENA primary metagenome ERZ808266 (study PRJEB31516, sample SAMN03275591) | gut metagenome | biome: mammalia-associated habitat; material: feces | host: Papio cynocephalus | place: Kenya | collected 2012-08-02 ... | reverse complement strand
AGGGAGCCAAAACAGCCATGACCAGAAGCAACCACCTCAAAGCGATCCGCCCTGCAAACCGAGAGAACATGTTCATGAGCATCACTATTTATCTAATTCTATTAATGGGTAGCTAAATCCGTCACTTGATGACGAAAGCCTTCGTGATCTTCACATCCCACACGGGACGATCGTAGTCATCAGTCTCCACATAATCGATATCGCGCACCACATTGAGACCTTTCACCACCTCGCCGAAAACAGTGTATTGGCCATCAAGGTGAGGCGTGCCTCCATATTTGCGGTAAGCGTCACGCACCTCAGGCGTCAGCTGCACCTTCCCGCCCGTAGTCTCATCGAGACGGCCTTGCATCTTGTCGAGAGCCATCGTGCTGTAAGTGGTTCCCCATACGATGTAAAACTGTGCAGCAGAGGACTGGCGCTCCGGGTTCACAGCATCGCCCTCACGTGCCGCCGCCAACACTCCCCGCTTATGAAAATATTTCGGATAAAGAATCTCCGCAGGTATGCGATAGTCGAGATCGTATTCACCCACGCTGGCGCCCGGCTTTGCGTGACGCGTGGTGGAATCGCCCGTTTGAATCATGAAGTCGGCAATCACGCGATGCCACAAGATTCCATCATAATACCCCGACCGCACAAGTTTCAGAAAATTGTCACGATGACGCGGTGTCTCATTGTAGAGTTCCAAGACAATGTCACCCTTGGTGGTTTGCAGCAACACCTGATGGCGCACATCCGACGAGTCGGTCTTCACAACCAAGGAGTCAACTTGCGCCAACAAAGGCAACTGAATGAACAGCAAAGCCAAAAAAAGAAAATACTTTTTCATCATGATAACACTAATGTTTTCGGTCAACCGCCGGTAGTCATTTCCCACTCGGCTTCAACACACGTTTGCAGTCGTAAAATTACAAAAAAGACTTTTATTCCAATCCAAATAGGCTTGAATTTATCATTTTTTTTGGATATTACATATTTGATAGCAACTTTTTCTTTGCCCTTCAGCAGAAAAAGATTAAATTTGCAACAAATTATGGACCGTTCCATATGCGGCTTCAAAAAGCCCAAAGACAAACCATCAACACAAGAACATGAACAAGAAAATACTGATTCCACTGGTGATTGTCATCCTGCTGTTGGCAGGTGGCGTGACATGGCTTTATCTCAACCTTAACAAGCAAAAAGAAGAGAACAAAGCCATGCAAGAGTTGGCAGCTCTCGACAAAAAGGAAATGGAAAACGAGTACCAACAGTTTGCCAACCAATACAGCGAGATGAAGACGCAAATCAACAACGACTCCATTGTGGCCCAATTGACCCAAGAGCAGGAGCGCACCCAGCGACTGCTGAAAGAGCTGAGGGAAACCAAAAGCTCTGACGCCAAGGAGATAGCTCGCCTGAAGAAGGAACTGGCTACCGTCCGCGCCGTACTTCGCAGTTACGTGATGCAAATTGACTCGCTCAACAGGCTCAACCAGAACCTCACGGCCGAAAACACGCGCATCAAGGGACAATATGAGCAAGCCAACAAGCAGATAGAAGGCTTGAGCTCAGAGAAGCAGTCGCTATCAGAGCAAGTGGCCATCGCCGCACAGCTCGATGCCATAAACATCAACTTGTCAAAGCTCGACAAGCACCAAAAGACCACCAAGAAGCTCAAGAAAGCCAAGGCACTGCAGGTGAGCTTCGCTTTGGCCAAGAATGTCACGGCCACCAGCGGCATAAAGACCGTGTACGTCCGTATCAACACACCCGCCGGCACCCTGCTGGGTGGTGGCGAGTCGTTCAAATACGAGAACAAATCGTTGCAGTGCACCATGAAGAAGTCGGTGGAGTACGGTGGTAAGGAGACACCAATGACCTTATATTATAATATCAACCAAGCATTGGAGGGTGGCACCTACCGAGTGAGCATTTTCGCTGACGGAAACATGATAGGCAGCAAAAGTTTCACACTTGACTAAAAGCAAGAAATATGAGAAAGCTCGCTTTCATCATCAGTTTGTTTGGTGTCGTCCTCACAGCTCATGGCCAACGGGTACTGACCCTTGACAGTTGCCGCACATTGGCCCTGCGCAACAACAAGCAGGTCAACGTGGCAAGGCTGAGCAAGGATGTAGCTATCAACACACGCAAAGCTGCACGCACCAAGTACCTGCCCAAGGTTGACGCGGTAGCTGGATACCAGTTTTCCAGTCGCGACGTCAACCTTCTGAGCAAATCGCAAAAGAACAAGCTCAACAACATCGGCACCAGCACTGTAAACAAGGTCACGGGTGACTTGTCGGGCAGCATGACGGACTACATTACCAACCTGGTGGGACAAGGCGTCATCACACCCGACCAAGCCCAGCAGTTGGGGAGCCTGCTGCAGCAAGCAGGCAACGGTCCCATTGCCCAATACATCGGATCCTTTGGAAATGCACTGGGACAGGAGATCGTCAATGCGTTTAAGACTAAGACGCAGAATGTGTTTGGAGGCGCCATCATGTTGCGCCAACCTGTCTATATGGGAGGTGCCATCACTGCAGCCAACCGTATGGCCGACATTTCGGAAGCCATGGCAGACAACGATTTGGACCTGAAGACGCAAGCCACTCTTTACAACATCGACCAGGCATACTGGACAGTGGTATCACTCAAGCAAAAGCAGAAGCTGGCAGTCAGCTACCGTGACTTGGTAAAGAAGCTCGACGAAGACGTGCACCGAATGATCAAGGAAGGAGTTGCCACACGTGCAGACGGACTGAAGGTCGACGTAAAGGTCAATGAGGCAGACATGCAAATCACACAGGTGGAGGATGGCCTTTCGCTTGCACGCATGTTGCTTTGTCAATTGTGCGGACTGCCCATGGATGACAACATCACGTTGGCTGATGAGAACAAGGATAACCTCCACACGGTGGCCTACGACCTGCCACAAACTGCGGTGGACACTCTTCAGAGCATGAGACCAGAGCTACGCATGCTCCAAAACGCAGTGGAACTGAGCCAGCAATCCACCAAACTGGTGCGTTCGGCCTATTTGCCCCATGTGGCAGTCACTGCAGGTTACATGATATCCAACCCCAACGTCTACAATGGTTTCCAACGCAACTTCTCGGGAGCATGGAACATCGGCGTGATGGTGCAAGTGCCCGTGTGGAACTGGTTTGAAGGAAAATATAAGGTAAACGCAGCCAAGACTGCCACAGCCATGGCCCAGATGGAATTTGCCGACACACAGGAAAAAATCAGCCTACAGGTAGCGCAAAGCCGTTTCAAGGTAAAGGAAGCCTATAAGCGATTGTCAATGGCCGAGAAAAACATCAAAAGCGCCGAAGAGAATCTGCGCTGCGCGCAGGTGGGGTTCCGTGAGGGTGTCATGGAATCGACCGACGTATTGGCTGCACAAACCGCATGGCAACAGGCGCAAAGCCAAAAGATTGACGCCGAGGTGGACATGAAACTGAGCCAAGTCAACCTGCAGAAGGCCTTGGGACTTTTGAAATAAAGCAAGAACATTCATACAAAACGCATAAGTAACAACAAATCACCTATGTCAGCAAAAACACAACATAACAACATCCTTCTTGCCGTGCTCGGCTTCACCACAGCCGTTGTCGTAGTTGGATTGATCGGTTTCTTCACCTTAGGAAAGACAGATGAGACCATCCAGGGCGAAGTGGAAGTGTCAGAGTTTCGAGTCAGTTGCAAGTTGCCAAGCCGCGTCTTGGAACTTCGTGTCAAGGAAGGCGATTATGTCCACGTGGGCGACACGCTCGCCATTCTCGATGTGCCAGAGGCCAATGCCCAGCAAAAGGTGGCTGAAGCCACAGAGGGCGCAACGCAGGCGCTGAGCAGCTTGACGGAAGCCGGATCGAGAAAGGAGCAGATGCAAGGTGCCTATCAACTGCTGCAACAAGCAAAAGCTGCCGCAGAAATCACCCACAAGACCTACACACGCATGCAAAACCTCTTCAATGAGGGCGTGGTGAGCGCGCAAAAGCGCGATGAGGCTTTTGCGGCCTACAAGGCCTCAGAGGCCCAAGTGAAAGTGGCGCAAAGCCAATACGACCTCGCCCGCAACGGGGCACGCGTGCAAGAGAAGGAGGCAGCTAAGAAAAACGCAGAAGCTGCAAAGAATGCAGTTGACGTGGTCAAGTCGGTGTTGCGTGAAACCGTACAGGTCTCCAACGTCGAAGGCGAGGTCAGCACCATCTATCCCAAGGTAGGCGAGCTCGTCGGCATGGGATCGCCCATCATGAGCATCTCCATCATGAAGGACATGTGGGGCACATTCAACGTTCGCGAAGACTTGCTCAACGGACTGAAGGTGGGAGACACATTCACCGCCTTCTCTCCTGCTTTCAACAAGGACGTAAAGATGAAAGTATATGCCATCAAGGACGAAGGAGCCTACGCCGTATGGAAGGCCACCAAGAGCACAGGCCAATATGACTTGAAGACATTTGAGGTGAAAGCTCACTTCGTGGACAAGTTTGACGGCTTGCGTCCAGGCATGTCACTCATCGTGAAACAAGGAAACTTAAAGAAATAACAACCTGCACTTTGTCCGAGACGTCATCATACAACAGCAATGCCAACACGCCCTCCGAACGAGGGGTGTTAAGTCGGATCTTGCACATTGCCTACCGCGAGGTTGGCCTCATGCGCAAGAACCCCATTTATGGCTTTTGCACCATCATCTTCCCAGCCCTCGCAATACTGTTTTTCACATCGCTCATGGACGAGGGCATGCCCGTGGAGATGCCGGTCGGAGTGGTGGACCAAGACAACACCACAACATCACGCCAACTCATCCGGCAGCTTGACGCCTTCCAGACTACGCACGTGGTGGCCCATTACGCCAACGTCAACGAAGCCCGACAAGACATACAGCGCAACAAGATCTACGCTTTCCTGTACATACCAAAAGGCACCACGTCAGGCTTGATGTCCAACCGACAGCCGAAGATCTCTTTCTACTATAGCAATGTGACCATGGTGGCAGGCTCGATGCTTTATCGTGACCTCAAGACCATCTCCACATTGGGCTCGGCAGCCGTCGGCATGACCAAGTTGTCTGCCATCGGAAAGACCAGCACGGAGATACGAACGTTTCTCCAGCCCATTGCCGTGGACCTGCACATGATAGGCAATCCATGGGCCAATTACAACATCTACCTCAGCACCACTATGGTGCCTGGCGTGCTCATGGTGTTTATTTTCCTGTTGACGCCCTACTCCATCGGTACCGAACTGAAGTTCAAACGATCACGACAATGGATCAAGATGGCTGGTGGCAACCCGCACATAGCCCTCATCGGAAAACTTCTTCCTCAGACCTTGATATTCTTGACCATGATGTATGCCTTTGAGTTTTACGTCTTCTATTGTCTGGGGTTCCCACATCCGGGTGGCGTGGTTCCCATCTTATTGTTGGGATTGCTGGCAGTCTTGGCATGTCAAGGCTTTGGCGTATTTGCCTTTGGTCTGATGCCCTCATTGCGCATGTCCATGTCAATCTGTTCGCTGTGGTCGGTGGTGAGTTTTTCCGTATGTGGAGCCACCTATCCAGTGTTTGCCATGGACTCCATCATTCAGTCCGTGGCCCAGTTGTTTCCGCTACGCCATTACTACATGATTTACCAGATGGGCATCTTCAACGGCTTCCCCCTCACCGACTCATGGTTTGACCTCATGGCCCTCTGCATCTTCGCCCTTCTGCCCATCTTCACCATATGGAACATCAAGAAGGCGATGCTTGTATACACTTACATACCCTAAGCATGGAAAAAGACAGTCTGCTTCAACGGATTAAGGAAGGTATCGCGGACACCTGTTACATTTGTGTCCGCGAGATGCGAGGCACCATCACGGATGAAGGTGTGCTCATCTTCTGCGTGTTAGTGCCCCTGCTCTACCCCATACTCTACTCATGGATTTACAATAACGAGGTTGTGCGCGATGTACCGGTGGCCATTGTCGACATGTCTCATTCACATACCTCCAGGGAATTCATCAGAAACTTCGATGCGGGCCCAGACGCCAAAGTGGCCTATTATTGCAACTCCTTGGAAGAAGCCCAGGATCTCACAGCCAAGCAACAAGTGCACGGTGCCCTATACTTCCCAGAAGATTTTGAGCGTCGCATCTACCGGGGGGAGCAATCAATGGTCAGCGTCTATTGCGACATGAGCCTGATGCTCACTTACAAGGCCATCTACCAGACGGCACAAGCCGTAGCGTCGGAGATGAGCTCCCAGGTCCAGATTGCGCAAAGCACCGACTTCACCACCCGTGATGACGAAGTGACCACCAAGCCACTTGATTTTGACGAAGTGCCCATCTTCAACACCACAGGCGGATATGGCAATGCCATTCTGCCGGGCGTGCTGATGCTTATCCTGCAACAGACATTGTTGTTGGGCATCGGTTTGGCAGCGGGCACCGCACGCGAAAACAACCGCTACCAGGACCTCGTCCCCATATCCAAACACTACAACGGCATTTTCCGCATTGTGTTGGGCAAGTCATTCTGCTATTTCATGATTTACCTGGTCATGGGAGCATACTTGGCTCTTGTGATACCTCATCTTTTCCACTTCACGTCGCTTGTTTCCGCGCAAGCCATCATCGGGCTATTGGTACCCTACATTTTGGCATGCATCTTCTTCGGCATGATGCTCTCCTGCCTTGTGCGCTATCGAGAGAACGTCATGTTGCTGGTGGTGTTCACCTCAGTGCCCTTCCTGTTCATGACAGGTATCAGTTGGCCACAATCCAACATTCCCGGTTTTTGGCAGGGCGTGGCCAGCATCATCCCTTCCACGTTCGGTGTGCGCGGTTTCCTGAGAATTTCCTCAATGGGTGGGACTCTGCAAGACATAGAGCCTGAGTATCAGGCATTGTGGATCCAGGTCCTGGTCTATTTCCTTGCCACCTGCTTGGTCTATCGCTATCAGATCATCGCCACGCGCCGGAGGGCTTTTGAGCATATGCAACGTTTGAAAGAAAAAGCCCAAGCAGCCAAGCTACAAAAATCTGCATCAAACAGCCTCATTGCTCAAGAGGAACCCTAAAGTTGCATCCTTCTTTCCACCTTGAGCAACCATAGGCCGTCTTTCCCTTGATGACGTGCCCTTGGTGGCACACCGGGCATAGGTCGCCCTCTTGCGGCACAGAGGCTCTCAGCGTCTCCACCTGCTCCTTCACCGATGCCGTCATCGTCTCTTGAGTTTCCTTCTTAGCCCTTGGCCCTTTTTTCTTTTGCCCAGCCGATGCTGTCGGGGCCTTCGGAGAGGGCTTCTGTGGCACGTCTCCACTGTCAATGCTACGTCCCGAGTTGTCGTGCATCACATCTGTGACGATGCGCGACACCTGTTCCTTCAATTCATTGACAAACGTGGCCGCATCATACTTGTGGTGCTCAATGTCACGCAACTTCTTCTCCCACATACCCGTCAGTTCGACACTTGTGAGCAGTTTTTCGTGTATGGTGTCTATCAGTTGGATGCCTGTCGGAGTTGCCACCAGGTTTTTCCGCTCACGGCGGATATAATGACGCTTGAAGAGTGTTTCTATGATTCCCGCCCGCGATGAGGGCCTTCCTATGCCATTCTCCTTCATTGCCGCAGACAGTTCCTCGTCGTCCACCAGCTTACCGGCAGTCTCCATGGCTCTCAGAAGCGATGCTTCCGTGTAGTGCTTAGGCGGCAAGGTCATCTTGCGCGTCAAGGTAGGTCTGTGGGGGCCCGTTTCTCCTTTCTCAAAGGTAGGCAGCAACTTTTCCTCCATCTCCTTCTTGCCATTCTCATCCACAGTCTGATCCTCCTTGGAGTAGACGCTACGCCAACCCGGATAAAGGATTTCCTTGCCCGACGTCTTAAAATCCACCTTGTCAACCTTACCACTGACCGAGGTCGTCGAGAATTTGCAATCAGGATAGAACGCGGCCACAAATCGCCTTGCGATCAAGTCGTACACCTTCTTTTCCACATCCGTCAATCCCGACGGAACCACACCTGTTGGAATAATGGCGTGGTGATCGGTCACCTTCGATGTGTCGAAGACTCGTTTCGACTTAGGCAAGCTCTTGCTGATAGCCGCAAGGTTTTGCACGATGGATAGATAGGGCTTCTTACCTTCCATCACGCATTGGCTCACACCATTGAGAATGCCGGGACACTTGGGATAGATGTCATCCGAAAGATATTGGGTGTCCACACGCGGATAAGTAGTCAGCTTCTTTTCGTACAATCCTTGTATGATATTGAGCGACAATTGTGAAGAGAAGCCATACTTTCTGTTGAGATCCACCTGCAGGGAGGTCAAGTCGTAGAGCTGTTTGGGCGGTTCTTTACCTTGTTTTTTCTTAACATCAGTGATGACAAATGGCTTTCCCTCAATCATTGAGAACGCCGCCTTACCCTCTTCTTCCGACATGAACTTGCCAGATGTAGCGGTAAACAGCGTGTCTCGGTACAAGGTAGACAGCACCCAGTAAGGTTCCGGCTTGAAATTATCAATCTCCTTTTGTCGCTGCACGATAAGAGCGAGTGTAGGTGTCTGCACACGTCCTATGGACAGCACCTGTCCACGTTGCTGCCGATACATGAGCGTATAGAGACGTGTGCAGTTCATGCCCAACAGCCAGTCGCCCACCGCGCGACTCAGTCCAGCGAGATAGAGGCTCTCATATTGCCGCTGGTCCTTCAGGTTGGCAAAGCCCTCCTTAATAGCCTCATCCGTCATGGACGATATCCAAAGCCGTTTTACCGGGCACTTGACCTTTGCCATCTGCATCACCCAGCGTTGTATCAGCTCACCTTCCTGGCCGGCATCTCCGCAGTTGATGATCTCATCAGCCTCTGCATACAACTTGGCGATGGTCTTAAACTGCTTCTCAATACCACGGTCTGGTATGAGTTTGATGCCGAACCTTCCAGGAATCATCGGCAAGGCGGCCAACGTCCAAAAGCGCCAGTTGACGAGATAATCATTGGGCTCCTTCAACTCACACAGGTGTCCGAAGGTCCACGTCACTTGGTAGCCATTTCCTTCCATATAGCCATCGTGCTGGGTGGTGGCACCCAGTATGTGGGCAATGTCGCGGGCGACGCTCGGTTTCTCTGCTATACAAACAATCATGAGTTCTTAATGCTATCTATTATGGGTTGTGCGGCACAAACCTGTTGACACACTGTGCCACGTACGCCACCTCCTTGCGGGGCATCACTTGATTGCACGGCAGGCTCAACTCCTGGCTATGGATCTTCTCCGTAACAGGGAGCGACAAGCTGTTCCATTCAGCGTAGCACTGCTGGTGGTGGGGCGGGATGGGATAATGGATCATCGTCCCGACGCCCTGATCCTTGAGATATTGCTGCAGATCGGCACGATAAGGCGTCAGAATGGGGAAGATATGGAAGACATTGTCCGAATGAAATGGATTCTGGTCGGTCGGCTTCAGCCACTCCTCCCGTCCGGGCAGCGTCACGTAGGGACTGTCGATATGGCGGTAGTAATAATCAGCCACCACGCGCCGGCTGTCATTCTCGCTGTCCAGGTATTTCAGCTTGGCCGCGAGCACAGCCGCCTGCACCTCATCGATGCGCGAGTTGCGCCCCCTGTAGGGGAAGACGTACTTGCGCGATGAACCGTAGTTGCCCAGCGACCTCACGCAGCAGGCCAGATCGTCGTCGTTGGTCGTCACCGCGCCCGCATCGCCCAGGGCACCCAGGTTCTTGCCCGGATAGAAGCTATGCGCCGCGGCATCGCCCAGCGCACCCGTGCGCACCCAGCGCTCTGCCCCAACATAATAGCACCCGTGGGCCTGCGCATTGTCTTCCACCAACCGCAGGTGGTATCGCTGGCACAGCTCTCCGATGTGCCGGGTGTAGGCGCATCGTCCATAGAGGTGCACCAGCAGGATGGCCTTGGTCCGCTCGGTGATGGCCTGCTCGATCAGCCTGTCGTCGAGTTGCAGCGTGTCCATGCGCGGCTCCACCAGCACGGCCTTCAGGCCATTCTCCGTGATGGAGAGGATGGAGGCGATATAGGTGTTGGCCGGCACGATCACTTCATCGCCCTCGTGGAGCACGCCCAGCTCCTTGTAAGCGCGGAAGATGAGGGTCAGGGCGTCCAGTCCATTGCCGCATCCTACGCAGTGTCTTGTGCCCAGGAATGCAGCATACTGGGTCTCAAACAGGCGTGTGGCCTCTCCTTGGAGATACCATCCGCTCTCGATGGCCCGCTTCACGGCGGATTCTATCTCGTCAGCGTGCTCTGCCGTGACTTTTTTTAGATCAAGGTATTTGATCATATCACAAAACTATATTTCAGACTCACCG
>ERZ808266.769-NODE-769-length-10350-cov-2.571151_pt1 | contig 10350 bp, 19 predicted proteins | sample MGYA00521278_ERZ808266 | MGnify/ENA primary metagenome ERZ808266 (study PRJEB31516, sample SAMN03275591) | gut metagenome | biome: mammalia-associated habitat; material: feces | host: Papio cynocephalus | place: Kenya | collected 2012-08-02 ... | reverse complement strand
GTGCAAGCTATTCAACTGTAATTAAAGTATCCGAAAGAGGATTAATTTTAATTTGCAACCTTTCGCCAGTAGCATCATTTTTTATTATAATTGCATTATTATTCACAACATTGACTTCCATTCCATCTTCTAGTAATTTAGCAAACCTATCTTGATCAACTTGACTCAATATATAGTCATATAAAGAAATTGTGGAATACTATCCATTTTCAAATCTTACAGAATGTACTGTATTTTGTAATTCAGAAATTATATTCTAATCAGTAAATACTACACTTGCAAATTTATTCTATATTTCTCCATTCGCTTTAGTGTTTAGAATTTTAACTATTTCGTTAGGAGTTTTTCCATTTAAATTAGACATTTCTCTTCCACTTAAGTCTAATGTAGTTGTTACATTTTTAAGACTATTTTCTTGTTGAGCTTGCTATGTAGTCTAAGTTGTCCCTTGTTGGGTATCTTGAGATGTAGTAGGCTATGTTGAAGGTTGCTGTGTAGTCTATTGATTAGAAGTAGTATCTTCTGTAAAATCAATCATTATTCTAGGTCCAGATGCGTATTTATCACAAGTGAAACACATTTGACTATTTACAGTATCCGCAGCTACTTGCTCTTCTCCTAATTTTGCTTGTGCTATAGTATCTGTAAAGAAACCATATTTAAATAGTGCTTTAGTTGCACACATAGGTTTAGTGGTAAAATCCGTATAAGATGTTATATCTACAGATCCATGAAATACAAGGTTAAATAAATCTTGTATTCTTATATCCTCATATTCTCCTCTATCACTTTCATTATTATGAATTACACCAACCATATCTGAAGCTGCCCCAAGTGAGTTTTTGTTATTTGCTTTTACTTCACCTTCTAATATAGAGTACCAATCATATTCTAATGAACCTTTTTCTGAATCAGTATAAGCAACTCGTCTATAATAATTAATCTAAGGATTACCATCATCGTCAAAATCAGGTTGTAATTCAACATTAACATCATTATAATTATTCGCAGCGTATTGTAAATGCTTTGCTGTTTGTATTATAATATTAGGTAATGCAGATAATCCAGATACATTGATTCCACCTACTTCAAGTTGACTCGGTTTATCATCAGACAATTCGAGGAGTATATTTTTCTATTTAAGAACATTCGCAAACCAATTAACAAGATTTCCGTTCTAATTACGAACATCATTGTAAGATATATAACTGGTTTCATTTAATAATTCTCCATTATTTAATCTTGGGCGAGGTAAAAGTTGGAAATCATCATCTCCTATCTTTCCTTGTGCGTGTATTACTTTATCAAACAATCTATCTAAGATAGTTGCTTGGAATCTAGCAATTTCAGGATTTATATATATACCAATTACACCGTTTGCTTTTTCTTCATCACTAAAATAATCACTATCATTTATATTAGTGAGAGTTCTTAAATATGCTCCATGTGAAGAATTGTACCCTAATCTAAATAATTTACATATACTACTTAAATTATCATTAAATTTCCAATATTCTTCAAGTTTAGTTTTTTCATCTTGAGATATTTGAATCTTACCTTGCATGACTGCTTCCCTAAATTCTTGCTCAGATAAACTACCATCACCTGTTTGATTCTTTTTCTACTCTCTGTATTCATTATACTTCCTATCATTAAATTTGGCAATAGGTTCACCATCAATGTTATTATTAAGGAGAGATTTTTCGTTATTTTCATAATACTCTAAGAATCGCTTTAAATCAGCTCGATAATTCCATAAAGCACGATACATTCTTATAGCCATTGGCTGAGATTCAAATGGAAATTGATAAACCATTTCTCCTTTTCTATGGTTTACACGCATTGCAAATTTATCCATAAGACTGCTATTTTGCAATGCATTTAAGGATACACCAGCATTGTTTAACACAATCATTCTAACATCTATAGGCGTTCCAGATTGTTCCCTATTTCTTTTTTGATCTTTATATAACTGTTTAAGCTATCCAGGGGTATATAATAGATTATCAGAAACAAACATTACTGCTTTACCTTTTAGTTTTTCGGAAACACCTAATTCATTTGCATCTATTATTGTGTATACTGGAGACGTTACTTGTATAGGAACTACACTGTCGTATTCTGATTCACCTTTAAAATTCTATAATTTATAAGGTTTATCTAAAGATTCAAGTCTTGTATATTTAGTAAACTTGGGAGGATTTTTTAACTTTATTTCGGTACCTGATGTGTCATTTCTATGATTTTCAATAAAAGCTCTGTATGCTGCAGCTCTAGCCTTTACATTACTAGCTCCATTATAATCTCCTGCGTTTTGCATTGCTTTTATTATTCTATCAGTATTACGTTCCCAAGTATCAGGAGAATTTAATCCGCCAAGACTTAAATAGTATATATTACCATCTCTTCCTTTGATTTTTGCACATAATCTAAATATTTTAGGATCACCTGAAGAAGTTCTAGTTATGGATCGACCATTAGAACTAAGACCTATTGCTTTATTTTCAGTACTATTGGGATTTTTACTTAATCCAACTAACTAATTGGTAGGACTTACGTCATCAATCTTAACAACAAATTCTGCATTATCAAAAGCATCTTTATCAAATCTTGATTTAATTGCATCAGGAAGTTCCCTCCATTTTCCTGTGTATCCATGTGTAAACAAGCATTTAAATTGGAGAAGATTTGTTACAACCTATTCTTTAGTCGCATCATCTGTTACATCATCATCTATAAAAATTGCTAAGTCTTCATTAGAATTACCCTTAGTCCAAGGCTATCCTTCATTTATTTCAATTCCTGCATACGATATATTACTGAATACACTTACTCCTTCAGGCAAACTAGATTCAACCTAAGAATCCTACTCATCAGTTTCTTGTTTAGAAGTATCTAAATCAGAATTATCAATTATAACAGAATCTTCTGGCTCTGGGTATATTTCAGATCCATCATCTTGAACCTAAGTTTGTTCATCTGGATCAAACATAGGAGGTTTTATTTCTGTGCTATTTTCTTCTTCCTACTGTCGATTATATGTATCTGGATCATTCGGATTCTCCTGAGTTCTAGGATACATATTATTTAAATATTCACTAAGGAAATGATCAAAAATTGCTTCATTATAAATTATTAAATCACCAGGAAGCATTTGATGTAATTCTGATACCATTTCTTGTGTATCAAAATTATTATTAGTCCAATCATTTACATTACAAATAGAGTTTACAAGACTATCTACTATATTACGTAAAGTATCATATTTGGCATTAGTAGCCCAAACAGTGAAAACATTATTTTTAAAGTAGTCATCAACCATAGATTGATATATAGGATTAGTTTTGTCAAATCCATACTGACTATCTAAGAAATCCAAAACTACTTCACGAGTAAGCACTCTTGATGGAAACTATGCTTCAAATCCATACACAGCATGTTCAATAGCATGAATTACTTCGTCTTTAGTCGGAGACATACTGGGGTTGGTTGTCTGTTCTCCTTGAGTTGGATTCTGCGTTGTTTCTTCTTCTGGGTCAGGTCCCCAAGGTATAGGTTCAGAATCCTATATTCTCTATGAATCTGGACTACCTTGTGGAGTTGTAGGATTCTGCGGCGTATCAGTATTTTGTCCTCCTTGCGGTGTAGGATTCTATCCTCCTTGAGGAGCTGGAGGCATCTACCCACCCTATGGCGGAGTAGGCTAAGGTGTTGGAATGATAGGAGTAGAAGGTCTTGTACCTGCATTTGGAGCTGTAGTAGGGTTAGTTCCTGGAGGTATAGGTGGTGTTGCGCCAGTTGTAGTACCTCTTTGAGGAGCTGTACCACCCTAAGGTGTACTTGGAGGATTCTGCGGAGGTGTACCACCTTGATTCGGCTATGTCCCTCCTTGATTTGGCTAAGTACCACCTTGTGGTTGTCCTGCTGGGTTTGTAGCACCTCCTTGAGTTGGATTTCCTGTAGGATTACCCTACTAAGGATTCTGTGTAGTTCCACCAGTTGGAGGATTTTGTGTAGAAGGAGGCGTTTGACCACCCTGTGGTGGATTCTATGGATTAGGTTGAGGTGCTGGAGGGTTCTACTATCCACCCTATGGAGGATTGCCCTGCGGAGGATTAGTTCCTCCTTGTGGACCTTGAGGAGGAGTACCTCCACCCTATGGAGATCCACCAGAAGGATTTTGAGGATTTCCACCACCCTATTGAGTTCCTTGCTATCCAGAAGGTACAGTAGCAGGTTGATTCTTAGAAAGAGCATCTTCAATTTGAGGTATTCGGTATTCCCTAAATTTTTTAGTACTTCTTTCTAAGGTAGATGCGGTACCTGTATGCGATGATTTTTTATTTTTAATATAAGAAGTTAGCCCATGGTTTATAATAATTGTACCAAGCCTACTTCTACTTGTCATTGTATAAAGGTTTCTTAAATAAAACCATGTCTTTACAAAATCATCTTTTGAAAGAGATTCACTCCAATCCTAATCAACTACCACATAATCAAATTCCTAACCTTGAACCTAAGTAGGATCAACAAGAGTAGGTGTAATTCCTGCATTTTTTAAAGTATTATAAGCAGGACTAGTATCTAACCCAATGAAGGCTACAGATTTACCTTGTTGTTTTAATATAGGAATTAGTTCCTAAGGAATATTATCCGCTATAAGTTCTCCGTGAAAATCAGAATCACCTATATAATAATTTAATGTAATATTTTTAAAGTTATCAAATATAGATTGCTTCTCTTGTTCAGAGTGTTGTTCTTTTTTAGCAATTTCGTCGATTACAGAAACTAGGCTCTGTAAGTTATTAGCTTTATGTACATTTGAATCCCTTAGTGTTAAATACAAAGGGGGAGTTCTCCATGCAAGAATAAGATTTTCACCAATGCTTCCTTCTTTTGCTCCATTCTAATGTAGGTCACCTAATAATTTTAATTTAATTCCATTTACTTCACAGAACTTAGAAATTATAAGCAATTCTGATGTACTAAAGTGCGTACACTCATCAATTACTAAATATTCAGGAGGATTCTATATTTGTACAGGTTTAAAAGTGTCTTTAACTTTTAAATGTTTGCTTAGATTTCCTACTTTCTCTACAATATTATCATAATTACTAGGAGGATTTCCTCCAAATATAACATTAAGTAAATCAGTCTTTGATTTTTCTGTACCATTTGGAAGTACTTTAAGCAATCCACTTATCTACTATTTAGTAGGTCCAGATAACCAAGTATTAGTACCTCCATTAGGAATACAAACATCTACTGTAAATGTTTTTCCTGATCCACCTAAACCCTCTGTAATAGTGGTATTAGTTAATACAGATAAATCTCCATTATTATGATCTGCAAGCCATTGTAATGCTTTATTGATTAATTCAGGATCTTTCTACTACGCAAACTGTAAGTGTGTAGCATATTCCTAAATGCTAATAGGTGCAAACTTATCATTTGCATCTATTTTATTTTTTAATTGTTGATAAAATTCTACAGGATCATGAGTTAAACAACTAACAAATAATTGGAATTTATTATAACTTGTAAGTCTTCCTGATGTAATTGCATCGTCAAGTTTTGCAGTTTCTTGCCCAAATGTTTCAGATACATTAATAATATTAGGAAGTACTTTATCTAATATCTTTTCTAATGTATATCCTTTGGTTAATGCTTTCCTATAATTAACAAATAACAACTGTTGTAAAGCAACAATGCTACTTAAATTATTATCAATACTTAACTATTCAAAACCCTCCATTAAGTCGCAGTCTGGAGCAATTTTGCAAGCAGCGCGAAAGTTAGTATATGTTTCAACCATAGATTTAGTTAAAGCCTAATCTGCTTTAATAAATCTTCTATCTTTATCTGCAGTATTTTTGGTATGTTTATTTATCCACGCATCAATTTCATTAATATATGCATCCAATTCTGCTATAAGCGCATTTGCATCATCTTCTGTTACTTCAGGTAACTTTTCATATTTTTTAAAGACATCTTTATGTTTTTCAACATATTGATTCATTGTTTTATTATGTCCTACGGGACTATTTAAATCCGTAGAAACACTAGCCGCATGAATGTATCCTGCTGCAATACCAAGATCTTTTTTGATTTGCTCTAATGCAGTAAGCTATTCATCAGTTAATTGGAAGTCACCTGAAGTTTCACCACTTTGATAAGTACTATAAACAGTTTGAAGCATTGTCTCCAAGTCTTCATCATTAACTCCAGGGTGAATTGCTTTTAATAAAGGAATTATAGGATTATTAGTAATGGATGTTTTTTCTATTTCAGCAAGAACTTTATGATCCCCATCTTTATCAATATTCTATTTTATAGCAGACATTCCTGTTGAGATAATTTGACCTACTTCATTGTCTTCTACTAAATTCATCCTACTATAGTATGCATCCTAATTAATTACAAAGGCTTCATCAAGATCTGTAGCATTTTCAAGATTATTATATGATTTTATAAAGGAATCTATAATACTATCGCCGTTATTATCAGCCTTAATGTATGTTAGTAGATTACCTAAATTTCCTAAATTAGGATTTCTACTTCCATTCAGGAATAATTCAAATCCTTTTACTTCTTCATCGAGACCTTGCTAAGTTTGATAAGAATCAAGAACATTTTCATAAACATCAAGTTCGTTGTCAGCAATAACCTGTTCTACTATATGATACTATTGAATAAACGCATCCAAATTCTATCCTTGTTGAAAATTTGCAGAAGACATTGCCATTGCAGCAGCTTTAGCCTAAATAAAAACATTCAAATCATTATGTTTTATAGCTCCACCTTGGTATCTATAAGAAGGATCAATACCATATAATTGTTTCTCTGAATCACTTAAATTAGATATATTTTCTAGTTCATTTTCAATTTTATGTTGTAGAGCAAGTCGTAATTCAGGTGTATCAATTTTTACTTTTGCTAATTCTGGATTCTTTTGATACAATAAATATTTAATAGCCGCTATAAAATCAAGTTTGGTAATTTTTTCATTCTACTGATCATCATATCGATACGTGTCGGGCAATCCAAGAACTGTTGGATCAAGTTGATTCTAATCTATTGCATCATTTAATGGTAACAAATATGGTTCTACACATTCATCATTAAATGCATCCTCATCTAAAAGAATTGCATTACCATTTTCTACCTTACTTTTATAATGCGATTTAAGAATCTATTTTAAAGTATCCCTTAAATCCTAAGTATCTGTTAAATTTGCGTCAAATATTGCATCTTGTATTTTTTTATTTAAGATAGCATCATAGAATCCATCAGTATCATTAAATTTTAATTGTGATACATATTTCCTTACAATTTCATGTTTTAAAGCATCTACTTTAAGTTGTAAGAAGCGTCTATCAGTAGTAGTTATAGGCTTCCCTGTAAGTTTCTGAATCCATTCAATCTACTATTTTGTATTATGAGCAATTACTTTATCAATATGATCTTTTTTACGCTACTCAAATTCTGCATCAGTTTCATTATCCTTTTTCTATGCTAATGATTCATACTCTGCTTGTGATTCAGACTCTAGTTTATCAGAGAGTTGTAAGAGTTTAGGATAAGGATTATCTGTTCTAAACTTCTGTATATCATCAAGCACTTTTCCGAAGTTACCACTTTCAAACTTTTTTACTTCGGGATTAATCGCTTTACCCATTTCTTTATAAAGTTTGAATGCAGTGTCAAGATCATCCTTTACAGTTTTTTTATACTACTCGTATTTTTGGTCAACTGTTATCTTTTCGGATTCAGTCAAATCTTCTACAGATTTACCTGTAACATGTCTTACAAATTGATTATATCCTATAGTTACAAAGTTACTACTGAGAGCAGTATCCATTGCAAATAAAGTCTTTTCAACATATCCTAAAGATCCCTCACCAAAAAGATAGTCTTTTTCTTTTATAAGTTCTTCTTTCTATTTTTTAAGTTTATCAAGTTTCTCTTTAAACTCCGGATTACTACGTTTAGCAGAATCAGTTGTTTCATTCATTAAATTTTGAATAGCTAAATCTGCATTAATTATTTTCTCTGATAGTTTTTGAAAATCTTCCTAATATTTAGATATATAGGATATATCTTTCATTCCATCAGCATAATCCTTTAAATAATCCTTTAAAGTATTAGCACGGTACTCACCTTGTACCATTCTATCAAAAACCTCATCATCTGATAGATTAATTCTATTATCATTAAGAATTAAATCCATTTGATTAATAAGGTTAGTTAACCCTTCGTAGTTATAGTCAGCTTGTGATTTTCTACCTCCGTCTGCTGTTAAATATGTATTATTTCCTTCAGCATCTGTAGTTGTCTCATAAGATAAAGATTTACTTCCAAGTTCTCCAGTCTATTTAAGTCTACTAAGTTCTTTTAATACTTCATCCTTTTTACCTTGACGAATTAAATAAGATAATTCATGTTGAAATTTTGGAGTATTATCTTTAGTAAACATTTCTTTAACTCCAAATAAAGCACCACCTGCAGTACCACCTAAGAAGGACATCATATATCTTTCAAAAGGATCTTCAAAAGCACCATAATCGGATTGTGTGGTAATGCCTATTTCACTAGCTAAACCTCCGAGATATTTAGCCATATCAGTTGCAACTTCTTCACCAACCTCTTCAAGACCTTCTCCGATAGCTTTTCCAACAAATCCTAATGTACGATCTTTTGCTCCATTCCAGAATTTTTTAACAATACCTGAACCTAATCCGAGACCTCTTTTAATTAAATTTAAAGCACCTTTCTTACCAGTTTCTTTAATTAATTCAGAGCCTGTTTTATCCATAAATTGGTCAGCAGCTTCTTTAGCAGCTTTTCTAAACGCTAAACGTTCAGGTTCTTGTTGAAAGAACATTTCACCAAGATGCCCAAATTTATCAATAGAATACATACCTGCCATGCTGCCTAAAGTGATAAGAGCTGCATCTCTAGCAGTACCACCTTTTTCAAGTACAGAATCGTATACATCAGTATTAGAAATTAAAGTCATGTATGCTAAAGACAGATCCTGACCCAACTTCATTCGATTACTAAATGCCTTTTCTGCTGCAGGCATAAATTCATTTAAAGCAGCTTTACCTAATGCAGTTTCAGTCCACTTACCTGTCTACTTCAAAGCCATTAATTCAGATTGACTATTTGTTCCCAAATAACCAATCAATTTGCTATCAGACAGTTTACCAGCATGAGCTTCATTGAGTAATCTACCTACTTCTTTTTCATATTTAGTAAGAGCATTTGCTTGAGCACCTGCTAATGCACGTTTTCCTCCTCCCATCAGTTTCTGTAATGATTGTGCAACAAATTTCTATTGACCCCATTGAAGCGCAACGTCTGACATTAAATTTCCAAAGTTCTCAAAGGCAAATGTATTTTCTTGTGCATAATCAGATGTAGAACTTGTAAATTTCTATCCGTATGCCGCCAATGTATTTAATAAAGTTGAATTTCCTTCATTATTCGCTGCTAATCCACTTACAACACCTGCTACCATAGGTAATGATTTAGCAAGTTCTCTTGCTACCATCAAACCTGAATAGAACGCACCCACATAAGGAATAAACATAGGTATTGCTGCTGCTATATTCTTTGCTAATACTCCTGTCTTTGATTTTTCCAAATCATCTGAGTCAAAGAAATCATATTTATTAGCAATACTATTTTCACTAGTCAAATAATCCATTGCAGATACAACCTACTTACCTCTAAGAGATCTACCTCCTAAGGTTTCAGTGTAGTATTCTCCGTCATCATTTAATTTATATTCGCCTTTACGTTTAAGAATTTTTTCTCCTGAAAATGGATCAGTCCACCAAGTATCCTAATCGTATGTAGCATATACTAAAGGATCGCTCCATAATGATTTTATGTATTGAAATGGGCTACTGAATAAAGATATATCATTAACAGATTTATCTGTAAATTTACCAGTAGCTGTGTCAAATATTTTAGATCCCTAAGCTCTTTCTCTGATTGACTTAGGAGATAATGTAGTTTCATTTATACCTGCAATTCCGACTGTTATATCATCGGGATTACTTTCTTGTCTTATAGTGAATTGAGTATCCTTGATTTTTCCATTTGCAGGTCTACTTGTATCCCAAATACTGTATTCATAATTATCAATGGCACTCTCTGTTGAGAAATTACTGAAGCTATTTGCTCTAGAATCATAATAATTATCAAATGCAGTTTTATTAAATTCTCCCGTTGTTTCATCTTTAAAAGCTGCTTGTACATCAGGAGAATTGTAATAATCTTCTTTAGCTAGTAATTGAGTATTATTGAGATTTAACCCGATTACATCTTTCATATCAGCAG